>JGI11944J13513_1000244_pt1 | contig 60280 bp, 67 predicted proteins | sample TerdegcoTASludge_FD_13513 | JGI IMG/M metagenome (IMG submission 13513) | reverse complement strand
CTAAGAATAATTTTATAAAAAATAATCATATATTCTAAATAACCGTCAACTATAAAAAGAATTACAACATAAAAAACAAAAATTGTTTCAAATAAGAACTACAGCTAATTAGGAGGCGAGAGGTTGTTATATAAGAAAGAGATGGCACTGGCGTGGAGTGCCGCACTCATTTTTCTGCTACTGTCTGCAGGGTGCTCCTTTGGTGAGGAGACCCAGGCTACTGTCAATGTGATGATAGATGCAGACATTGTACATTCTCCAACAGCAGAGCAGAGCGATCTGGCAGGAGACTCTCTGATCAATTTGACCAATCAGATCGTCCCAAAAAAGTTGAACGCAACCATCTATGTGACTTATGATATGGTTGCTGCCCGCAGGCTGGCAATAACATACCAGGGGACGTTGCCCGGGATCGAGCTTGCTATGCATGGGATGAGTGCAGACGAGAGGCTTTCCGAGATGTCTTTGGCCGACCAAGAGAAGCTATTGAACAAATCCTACGAGATGCTCTATAGCTGCTATGTCTGTGGAGGAGATCATGTGGACATCAAGGGCTTCCGGCCCCAGGCGTTCGATCAGAATGAGGATACATTCAAGATTTTGCAGAATTTGAATATCGCCTACGATGCTGGATTTCAGGCAGGTCTGATATACAGGCCGGGCCATGAGAAGGATACATGGCCGTACCCAATCGAGGGCTATAGCCTCTATGCTGTCCCTGTGAGCACCTATTCTCTTGACGGAGAGGGCGTATATCTCTACGATCGATATATCAAGGAAGAGAAAAAGTTAAGCGGCACACAGTGGTACGACATACTTGTAAAAAAATTCGATGAGAGCTCGAAGAGCAAAGACCCAATGGTTGTCATCTTCAGCACCCTCGTCTCGGGCAGCGGGGATTACCTGGATGCATACAAGAAATTCATAAATTATGCAAACAGCAAGGGTGCGAGATTTGTGACCACCTCACAGTTGACGGAGATGGCTAAAGCCAGGCAAGGAGGCGGCCAAATCCCAACTACGATTCCATCGAGCGAAAAACGCCAGCCAAATAACATATCGGAGACGGGCGTTCTGGGAAGTTGCCCGACATGCGACAAGACAGGTGCTGCAGTAGGTTCGATCTTTAATATAACGATAATATCGAAAAAGCAGTGTGAAAACTGCAGCCAGAACTCCACGAACGTGACTGGGGTCGTAACCGCATAAACTTGGGCAAACCCAATTGAGCTCCTGCCTGGATGTAAGAGTGGATCATGGATCCGGCTGTTCAGGCAGGGGCCGAATTATCAAAAGGCACTTTTGTCACAGGCTTCTCCAGATCCCCCCTTCGAGAACTTTGAAGGAAGATTTGCCTTTGGCATAACTCATGGTCGATGTCCAATTCTTCTCAAAGGGCTCCCACTGCATTGCAGCCAATGACCTATTCCTGAATTCAGATTGCACTGCATACATGGGATCGTATGCGTTGTAAATGTGGGGTCTGTAAAAGCTCAACGGCTGGGAGACGGGGACCCTTGTGTAGAATATTGGATCTGTGAAATACTGCCTGATCTCACCATAGTCAGGAGAGCCAACATAGCCCCCCTCCAGCCATTCCTGAGCAATGCCAGCCATGCTGAAGAGGGCCAGAGTTAAGACCAAAAAGGACAATCGAATCATTCAGATCACAAGTTGTCCTTATATTAAATCAAAGGTTTAAATCTAATGCTTCGATTAAGTACTTATCGAACTTGTTATCTTCTTGACCTCATGAGGCAGAGATACAATGTCTGAGGAATATATCGAGATTGGACATCGGTTATCTGAGAAGTTTATGGATAGACAGGAACCTCGAAAGGTCAGAAAGATATGAAGTCACCATGTGAGGTCATAGTTTGGAACGTCCTTCCGAGCATCAGGGCAGCAATAGCCGAGGAGCTGGTCTTTCGCGGCATCTCGCAAAAGGACGTCTCCAAGATGCTGGGCATCACTCCTCCAGCCGTTTCCCAGTACGTCTCCAAGAAGAGAGGATATAGCATCGAGTTTGGCGATGATGTCAAGGCTGCCATCAGCCGCCTGGCAGATGACATGATCCGAAATAATGCAGACGATCTTTCAGAAAGGATCTGCGAGATCTGCAAAATGGCCAGGGGAGATGAGCTCGTCTGTGAAATGGACAAATCCAAATGCGATTGATGCGAAGGCATCCAAGATTTGAAGACGAGGATGAATGGACGGTAGCAAATGGGATCTGTTGAACGAACGCATCTTTAAAGAAGGATCTCTATTGGTCTCTTTCTCTGGCGGCGTGGACAGCAGCATGCTGGCCAAGACCGCAAAGGACGTTTTGGGACAGAATGCTCTTTGCATAATTCTCGATACAGTGATGATGCCCAGGAGCGAGCTGAAATACGCGCAAGATCTGGCGAAATCCTTGGATTTGAATTGTTTAGTAGTAAGATACTCCATGCTGGATGACGAGCAGTTCCAAAAAAATGATGCTACACGCTGCTACATCTGCAAGAAAAAGTCCGCCCGCCTTCTGAAGCAAATCGCTGCAGATCGTGGCATAGGCTGCATCGCAGACGGTGTAAATCTATCTGATTACAGAGATTTTCGGCCTGGGATCCTAGCCTGCGACGAGGAGGGAATTTGGCACCCCTTCGTGGAAGCAGAGATAACCAAAGATGAGATTCGTGCCCGTGCTCGCAGCATGGGCCTGCCATTCTGGGACAAGCCCTCCTCTGCCTGCCTGTCTTCCAGAATTCCTTATGGCATGCGAATCACAAGAGAGAATTTGAGAATGGTAGAGGACGCTGAGGAGCTTCTCAAAGGCCAGGGATTCCGGCAGCTCAGGGTTAGATGGCATGGCCAGATCGCCAGGATAGAGCTCCTCGGTCAGGATATGGAGAGGGCTTTGAAGATCAGGGACCATATCACAAAAAAGTTTAGAGAGTTTGGATTCAAATATGTCACCCTGGATCTGGAGGGTTTCAGGACTGGCAGCATGAACGAGGCGTTATGGACACCCAAAGAATAAGAGATGACTTTCCAATCCTGGAGGACGTCGTCTACATGGACAGCGCATCCACTAGCTTAACTCCTGAACCAGTCCTAAAGGCCGTTCTGGATTATTACCGGAGGTACAAGGCAAATGTCGGGCGCGGAGTCTACAGATCTGCGCAGCTCGCCGACCAGCGCTACAGACATGCTCACCAGAAAGTAGCAGCCTTCGTGGGAGCGGATGTTGGTTTGACCGTCTTTACCCGCAACGCCACCGAGTCCATAAATGTAGTAGCCCGCGGCCTCGACTGGAAAAGGGGCGATAAGATAGTCACCACACTGGTAGAGCATCACTCCAACCTTCTGCCATGGATGAGGCTCAGGAGGAGCGGCCTGGAGCTCTGCACAGTTTTGCCAGATCGGACGGGTGCATTCGATCTGGCAGACTTTGAGCAGGCAATAACAGGATGCACAAAGCTGGTGGCAGTGAGCCAGATCTCCAACGTCCTGGGAACTCTGCTTCCGATAAAGGAGATCTCCGAGATCTGCCGCGATCGTGGTGCTAGATTGTTGGTGGACGGAGCCCAGTCTGTGCCACATATGCCCGTAAGCGTCAAAGAGCTAGATTGCGATTTCCTCTGCTTTTCTGGCCACAAGATGCTGGGGCCATCTGGCATGGGAGTTCTCTGGATGAGAGAGGCAGAAGGCATCGAGCCACTCCTGACCGGAGGCGGTATGGTTGAAGATCTCCAGGGCCAGGATTATGTGATCAAAGAGGGCTATGAGGGCTTCGAGGCTGGCACTCCCAACATCTCAGGGGGAATCGGCCTTGGCGCTGCCGTGGACTACTTGAACAAGGTTGGAATCGAAAGGATTCATGATCACGAGAGACGGCTCACCAGAAAGCTCCTGGAGGGATTGCAGGAGATGGAAGGCGTGACGGTTTTCGGGCCCCTGAACCAGGATGAGCATGGTGGGGTTGTGTCTTTTGGCGTCAGCGGCCTGCTGCCCCACGAAGTGTCCATGATGCTCGATCAGGCCTCGAACATCTCAGTCAGGTCGGGACATCACTGTTGCATCCCCCTGATGAGGTACCTGGGGCTGAAATACGGTACTGTGCGGGCCTCTTTTTATCTTTACAACACCGAGGAGGAGGTCGATAAACTCCTCTCGGTGCTGGAGCAGATTGTGAGGATGGCATAGCAAATGCTCAGGGAATTTAACTGCTTGAGGCTTGATGGAGTCGATGTGGAGGAGACAGTCTGCCAGGTGGCAGAGGAGGTGCCGCTCTCCATCTTCATCAATGGCAGGCACTTTGCCACAGCCATGATCAGCCCTCAATTGAGATCCGAGTTCGTGACTGGCCACCTATTTGCTGAGAGGATCGTGGGCAGCCTGGATGAGATAGAGTCCCTGGAGATCGAGGGCAACGTAGCTCGCGCAATCGTGTCCAATCCCATGAGGGCCATTGTTCCCAGAAGACCTATCGTCAGCGGTTGTGGCGGCATCGCATCCTTTCTGGACGAATCCAAACTCCCTGAGATAAAATCCGATTTCCAGATTACGAGAGATGATATCCAGGCTGCGATGAAGGCCATCTCACAATCAGAGCTCCACATAGCCACGGGCGGCGTCCACTCTGTGGGCCTCTTCGATCAAAAAGGAGCTTTATGCATCATAGATGACATTGGCAGGCACAATGCAATGGACAAAGCTATTGGTTGTGCCCTTACAAGAGATGTGGACTTGAGCCAGACATATGCAGCCTGCACTGGCAGGATATCCTCAGACATGGCCCTGAAGTGCTCTGTGGCTGGCATCCCCATAATCATCTCGCGCGGGGCCACTACCAGCCTTGCCATATCGATTGCCAAGAGATCGGGGCTTACAGTAGTTGGTTTCGTGCGTGGAAAGAGGCACAATGTTTATACCAACCCTGACAGAGTCAAGGCATTCTGATATGCTGACCTCAGGAGCTGTATGATCTGTTCTAAGTGCGATGAGAAGGCCATAATCTCCCAGCGCAATTTGGGTCTGCGTCTCTGCCGTGATCATTTTATTGAGGACTTCGAGCAACGTGTGGCAGAGACGATCGAAAAGGATGCGATGGTGAGCGACGGAGAGCGCATAGCAGTTGCTGTGAGCGGTGGCAAGGACAGCACAGCCCTTCTTCTCAGCCTGCACAAAATTCTGTCAGGAGCAAATGTCGAGCTGGTGGCCATCACAGTGGATGAGGGCATTGCAGGGTACAGGGACGACACGATAAAGGCAGCCAAGGAGATCGTCGGGCAACTGAAGATCGAGCATGAGATCGTCTCATTTCGTGAGGAGTATGGTTACGATCTCGATGAGATGGTGCGGGGGAAGGATGCTGCGCCCTGTACCTTTTGCGGCGTATTTCGCAAGAGCGCCTTGAACCGCGCAGCCAAACGTCTGCGGGCCACGAAGGTAGCCACAGGACACAACCTGGATGACGAGGTCCAGTCGATTATGATGAACTACTTGAAGGGTGACATCGAGCGTCTCATGCGCAATCGTCCCAAGCGTGTGCATCCGGGCCTGATCCCAAGGATCAAGCCACTGCGAGCGATTCCTGAAAAAGAGACTGCCATTTACTGCATGATAAATGGCGTCTATGCGGAGTCGAGAGAGTGCCCATATGCGCAATTGTCGCTGCGCTCCGATGTCAGGGACATGATCAACGGCCTGGAGAGCATATCTCCCGGAACGAAGCAATCGATGCTGCAGGGCTTTGAGAAGATAGCTGAGATGGCTAAAGGAAAGGGGGGTCAGATCGAACTTGGATCTTGCAGGGATTGCAAAGAGCCGTGCGTCAAAGACCTTTGCAAGGCATGCGAGCTGCTGAGACGCCTGAAATGCTAAAAAAGGATGGAAGAGGCCTTAGGAGGCCTTGGCCTTGGTGAACCTCTTGTAGATATCCGCCTCAGCTGCAGTTGGCTGCACCTTCTTCATGGCCTCATCGAAGTGCTTTTTCTCGACCTTATACTCACAGACCTGTGCATCTTCCTTGGCCTTCCCACTCAGGACGCACTCTCTGATGGCCAGCATTACAGCCTCGTTGACGATCGCCGAGAGGTCAGCTCCTGAGTACTTGTCCGTCTTCTTGGCCAACTCCTCCAAATTGATGTCATCGGCCAGAGGCTTCTTGGCAGTATGGATCTTCAGGATCTCCAGACGGGCTTTCTCATCGGGCAGTCCTATCTCGATGAGACGGTCGAACCTTCCGGGACGCAGGAGGGCCGAGTCTATTATATCCGGCCTGTTGGTCGCAGCTATCACTATCACGCTGTTCAGGGACTCAAGGCCGTCCAGCTCCGTCAGGATCTGGGATATCACGCGCTCCGTCACATGTGAGTCGCTGGTAGATCCGCCACGAGCGGGCGCAATTGAATCGATCTCATCCAGGAAGACCACAGAGGGTGCTGCCTGGCGGGCCTTGCGGAAGGTCTCTCTCACTGCTTTCTCCGACTCACCAACCCACTTGCTCAGGAACTCCGGCCCTTTGATGCTGATGAAATTGGCCTGGCTTTCAGTTGCCACCGCCTTGGCGAGCATGGTCTTGCCAGTGCCCGGTGGCCCGTAGAGCAGGATGCCTTTGGGGGGCTTTGCATCCATGTGCGCAAAGAGCTTGGAGTATGTCAGGGGCCACTCCACAGACTCCACCAGCTCCTGCTTTACGTCGGAGAGACCGCCGATGTCGTCCCACTTCACATTGGGCGATTCGACCATGACCTCACGCATGGCAGAGGGTTCCATCTCACGCAGTGCATCCAGGAAGTCGTCGTTGTTCACCTCGATCTTGTTTAAGATCTCTGCAGGTATGGACTCCACCTCCAGGTCCAGCTCGGGAAGCACGCGCCGCAAAGAGCGCATGCCAGCTTCGCGTGCCAGTGCTGCCAGGTCGGCGCCCACGAAGCCGTGCGTCACATCAGCCAGCTTCTCAGCGTTCACATCTTTAGAGAGAGGCATTCCTCTGGTGTGAATTTGCAGTATCTCCAGCCGGGATTGTCTGTTAGGAACTCCAATCTCAATTTCACGGTCGAACCTTCCGGGACGGCGCAGTGCAGGATCCAGGGAGTCGGGCCTGTTGGTTGCACCGATGACGACCACTTTTCCGCGCGCCTCCATGCCATCCATTAGGGCGAGCAGCTGAGCCACCACGCGGCGCTCCACTTCCCCTGTCACCTCTTCTCTCTTGGGAGCAATGGAGTCGATCTCATCGATGAGGATTATGGATGGCGCCTGCTCCTCAGCGGTCTTGAAGAGCTGACGAAGCTTCTCCTCAGACTCGCCGTAGTACTTGGACATGATCTCAGGGCCACTCAGCGTCTCGAAGTGCGCATTTGTCTCTGATGCCAGGGCCTTGGCCAGCAGCGTCTTGCCAGTTCCAGGCGGGCCGTAGAGCAAGACGCCCTTTGGAGCCTCCACTCCAAGGCGCTCGAAGAGCTCTGGATGCTTCATGGGCAGTTCGATCATCTCCCGGACCTTCTTGATCTCTGCCGAAAGGCCGCCGATATCCTCGTAAGTGACCCTTGGGCCTGCCTTCTCTTCCTTGGCAGGCTTCTCTGAGATCTCAATGCGAGTTCTGTCACCGATTACAGCAGCTTCTTTGGAGGGAGCAACCCTTGTGGCCATGAGCTCGATTTTTCTTCCCATGACTGAGATCTCAATGATGTCGCCGCGGGTGATGACGCGGCCCTCCATATACCTTTTCAGATACTCCTCGCCTCCGGTGATGCGCAGCGGCACCGTTGGAGAGAAGACCACCGATTCAGCGGCAGAGGCCTGAACCACCTTTACAGGAACTTTATCATCGATGCTGGCTCCTGCGTTCCTGCGCGTGTTTCCATCCAGGCGCACCACGCCCGTGCCTGTGTCATCAGGATAGCCGGGCCAGATCAATGCAGCAGTCTTCTTCTTTCCCATGATGCTGAGGACGTCACCTGCCTGCCAGCCGTTCTCGCGAAATACGGCCGGATCTACACGGGCGATGCCCCTTCCCACGTCCGTGGGACGAGCTTCAATAACCTTGAGTGTGATCTCTCCTGTCATCAAAAACCTCCAATGTATATATTCATGCAAAGCTTAAGTAATTTTTTTTGGCTTGTTCACATGTACGTTACTTGATGTTACTAACCTGTAGTTAGTGACAATACTACTATTAAAAGGTTGCGGAAGGCGAGTGTGTAAAAAGGCTATTCGCCATGTCTCATATCTCTTTTGCGAAGGCTGCATCCTCCTTTGCATCTCGTCCAAGATCTAGAAGTGCCTGGCCTTTGTCAAGTATCCCGATTCCAGGAATACCTTCATGGTTCGGATATCGAGTCTGACAACTCCAAGTGGATGCTTGTAAGGCTTTTCTCGAATCGGAGTCTTTCGAGCATATCACCATCCCTTGCAGTCTGGATTAGGGCAGAGGGTAGTGTAGGATGCTTGTCTCTGAGATAGCTACATTTAGCCCTATTGAGTCTGGTCTTGTTATAGTCATGCGCCGCAAAACCAAAGTCCATGACATCTTGGCAGGCAGCACTCCAAATCTTTGCTGTCTGGATGAGTTCATTAGACTTATCGGGCTTTATCTTCAGAGTGCAGCACATGCTAGCAAGCATGCAATGCTTTTTATTAGATTTATGGTTTTTTTTTTAGATTTTATAGTTTTTTGCATCAGGGCAAAGGGCTTCGCTCTCATCCCCACCGTGAACGGTGGGGTCTTCCCGCTCCGCTCTTCACAATCCCGTGAGATAAAACCCAACACTGCCATATAGTTTCAGCATGGTAATTAAAATATATGATCTCACCAACAGCAACTTATGAACGATCCGAGATGCATCACTATGCTAGTTGTATCCATCCTCGTGCAGACGGGGCTCACTTCCTCAGCTCCGATGCCGCTGCTAATGATAGTAAACAATGATTCGATGGAGTGTGCGAGGTTTTTGCCAGGGGACGAGTGCATGGACTGCTCGCCTCCCGAGGGCTGGGATATATTTGGCCCCTATGATTCTTGCCCTGAAAACTACAAAGTCGTCAATGTAACTGGGATATGCAGAGGCTTTGAGAACGAGCGGTGCTGCACAGAGAAGCATACTGGTGCCTCTGGAGACTGTCGGAACTTAGTTATGAACAACAAAACCAAGAAATGCGCCTTTGTAGCAAATGCCTCAAATTGCTCCTTGCCGTTTGGCTGGTTAGCGATGCCTGAAAACGCATCACAATCCATGTGGGTATGTCCAATCGATTATGACTGGACGCTGCTCAACTGCACTTGAGCGCTGAAGTTACAGCGCCTCTTCGGGGGTGAATTGGCCCTGACATGAGAAATTCATGCCGATGAAGGATCTTTGTGGACTACCAAGACAGGCACTGGTGAGTTGCGAACCACCTTTTCCGCAACGCTCCCCATGAGGAACTTCTCCAGCCCGGTCTTGCCTATGCTGCCGATAACGATGATATCCATGGACTGCTCTCTTGCAAGCCGCAGGATTTCAGATGCGGGGTCTCCTTCCAGGACTTTGCTCTCACTTAAGACGCCCGCTGCTGTAGCCAGTTCCTCGATCCTGGCTGCAGCCTTCTCTCCAGCCTCCATGGCCATATCCCTCAAGCTGTTGAAAACCGCCGGATCGATTGCATAATAACCGACGTCGCCAAAGGGAATGCTTCCCGGTGGTAGGTATCCGCCTACGTCTGCAACATAGCAGATTGTGACCGACCCATTGGACAGTTGAGCAAGATCAACGCCAAATTTTGCCGCATGCTCGCTATGCTTTGATCCGTCTGTTGCTATGAGGATCTTCTTAAACATAAGTCAATCAAAAAAGAAGGTGCTTTAGAGATTATAGATATTTTGGTTGTTTGTGGAGATATCAGAGCACTGGGGCCTATGAGGCACGAAGCCCTGCCGTTCGGGACGGGGAGGAGGTCACTTTTCTGGTGCCTCTCTGAAGATCGTCTGCTCTCTTCCTGCTCCAACAGATACAGCAGATATGTCCACGCCCAGCAGATCCTCCAGCCGCTCAACGTAATCCCGAGCAGTTTCTGGCAGGTCATCGTAGCTTTCGACTGCAGAGATATCCCCTGTCCAGCCAGGCATATTCTCATAGATGGGCTTGCACCTGGCGAGCTGGATGGTGCTCTCTGGTGGATAGCCGATGGTCTCGCCATCGAGCTCATAGCCAACGCAGATCTTTATTGGATCGATGCCCGTCAGCACGTCCAGCTTGGTCAAAGCCAACTCAGTGTAGCCGTTCAGGTAGACGGATTTGAGTCCAAGAACGGCGTCAAACCAGCCGCATCTGCGTGCCCGTCCAGTTGTTGTGCCGTACTCGCCGCCCCTCTCCCGCATCTTTGTGCCCAGCTCGTCTTTCAGCTCAGTGGGCATTGGTCCCTCGCCCACGCGGGTGATGTATGCTTTGATCACGCCAACGACGTTATCCACCATCACAGGGCCCACGCCAAGGTTTGCGCAGGCGCTTCCGGCAGTTGTGAAGCTGGAAGTGACGAACTTTTGAGTTCCGTGAATGACGTCGAGGAAAGCTCCCTGGGCGCCTTCGGCAAGGACGTTATGCTCCTCCATCAATGCGATGTTGATCTCCCGCGAGACATCCGTCACCCTGTCCTTCAGACGCTTTCCAATCTCCAGGTACTCATCAATGAACGGCGCGTACCTGACAACAGTTGGATCGCCGCCCATATCAGCTATGGCCTTCTCCTTTGCCGGGCCGATCTCATTCAGCTTGGCCTCAAGCATAGCAGGATCTGTGAGATCGCCCATCTGTACTTCTTCGCGAGCGATCTTATCCACGTAGGCAAATCCGATTCCACGGTTGGTGGTACCTATCTTCTCCTTCCTGGCCTTCTCGCGCAGGCCATCCAGCTCGATATGATAGGGCATGATGATCGTCGTCTTGGCGTCGATGCCCAAATCCAGCTTGATGCCCTCGGATTCAAGAGCCTGAATCTCATTCCATAGAACGCGAGGGTTGAGCACCACACCAGGTCCGATGAGCAGCCTGCGTCCGTAGAGGGCACCACTGGGAACCAGGTGAAGCTTGTAGGTTCTGCCGCCTACAACTACTGTATGTCCAGCGTTGTCGCCGCCCTGGAAGCGGACAACTATGTCGTAGTTTTCAGCCAGCAGATCGATTATCTTGCCCTTGCCTTCGTCCCCGAACTGAGCACCAGTGAGAATCGTAAACATGATATCGGGGTTATCGGCCACGTAGATAACAATTTTGATGCCTTATTTGCAGTCAACAGGCCTCAAAAAGATCTCTGTGATCGCATCTGTCACATTTATGCCCAATGCCTCGAAGATGCCTTTTCCTGAGGGCGTGCCATTGACCTCGATGACCAACAGACCTTCGTCTGTCTCAAGCAGGTCCACACCACTATAAACAGTTCCAACTGCCCGGCTGCTTCTGACAGCCAGGTCTTCCAGCTCGGCTGATCGCGGGCAGGGCTTTGCATGCCCTCCGCGAGCCAGATTGCTGACCCACTGGCCAGGCGGAGCAACCCGGTAAATGGCGCCAAGGAGCCTGCCCTCCACCACGAAGGCCCTGATGTCGCGCGGAGACTGTGAGGCAATGAACTCCTGAAGGTAAACCAAACCCTGTTTTTCAACCATGCCCTTGAGCCTCTCCTCATCTCCGTCTTTCAACAGAGCGATGCCTTTTCCTTTGTACCCGAAGAGCGGCTTGGAGACGGCCTTTCCATACTCATGGAGCATCCTGACCGCCTCTTTGGGGCTGGTGATGACAGCAGTCCTCGGAGTCGGCACTCCAGCCTGCCTCAAAGCAAGAGATGTGGCGAACTTGTTGGCGGCCCTTGCAATGGCATCTGGGGGGTTGATCACAGGAATGCCGAGGCGCTCCAGGGCCTGCAGCGTCTCGAACCGGAAGGCCACATCATGCGCTCCCTTCCGGCCAAGGTCTCGCACCACGAGGCCATCAAGCTGCAAAAGATCTATGCCGTTGCCGAAGAATGAGATATCCTCGTTTATGATCGCGACAAGCTCTGAGAAGTTCAAAAACACAGCATCTGCGCCCTTTCCTCTGAAAGAGGCGCAAAGGGCCCTGGCAGTCCAATCAAGTGGATCGGAGATCACAATGCCGACGCGCATGAACTGCAGATAGTCTGCATTTGGTATATCCAAATTGCCTTGCAAGAGCTGCGTTCACACGCCGCTTCGCCCACAGTTTATCATCCTGCCATCGTTCTGTACAAATTCCACGCACCGATGGCCACGAAATTCACAGCAACAGCACCAAGGATGAGCCCCATGATTCTGGTCAATACCATGATGCCCGTGACCCCCAGGGCATGATCGATGTATTCGGAGAACCTGAGGACGAAGAAGGTGATCAGGAATGTCAGCACTATGGCCAGAAGGACCAGAGCCTTCTCTGCAATTGTGCTTGCAGCGCCCATCAGTACAACTACGGTGGTGATTGCGCCAGGACCTGTGAGCAGCGGTATTGCCAAGGGAAAGACTGAAACATCCTCACGCTGGTTGGCATCTCTCAGCTCAGCTTCAGTAACCTTCTTCTGCTGGCGTACGCCTCGAAGCATGTCGATTGCCACCAGGAAGAGCAAAATGCCACCTGCTACGCGTAGGCTGTCCACAGTAATGCCGAATATGCGGAGCACAAATTCTCCTGCTATTGAAAACAGGATGGCTAAAGAGAAGGCCACAAGGGTTGTGCGTCTGTAGACATGGCTCTTCTCCAGGGCATTCATGTCTGCAGTGAGTGTGACGAAGATCATTGTGGCCTCGATGGGATTGACTATCACGAAGACTGTTGTGAAGGCATACACAAAGTAGAGGAGATATTCGTTTATCCCCATTTCAGCCCCATTTATCGTAACGCAATTCTTGTATAAATCAGGTCCCAATCTTTATTGGCTCGACTGCGGATCGAAGCGTGGCTATGGCAGATAGCGCTGCCAGATAGCTTGTCCTGGGATTTCGAGGCGATGGCACATTCTCCACGCGGGTCGAGATCCTTCCAAAGTCTCCCTCTGCTACGATCTCGTGCTGGTTCACATGAATGTGCGGATCTGCGATTATCTTCACCCTCACATCACCTTCGCGAGCGGCAAGGCAGAGGGTTGCGGCCACATTCACATTTGCCGGAAAGGCCTTGACCGCCTCCGCTGCTGCCCCCTCAAAGACGACAGTGGGCTCTGTCAATGCCTTGAGATCTATCTTCTTTTCCAGAATGTAAGGCGCTCCTTTCAGTCCTTCTGGGTTTTTGGTAGTAGTGAGCGTGACCTTCCGGATCTTCCCAATGCTAGCAGACTTGAGGCCGTCAAGTCCTGAAACAGCGCCAGATGGAATGTAGACCCGCGAGCCATGATCTTTTGCCAGCTTCTTGACTTCTCTGTAGAAATCTGCGTCCGCCAAAGCTCCCACGCTCATGATCATCAAGCTCTTGCCATTTTTCAGCGCAGCCCTGGCAATCGCTGGCACAGCTCTCTGGGATGCGGCCTCGACCACAAAATCTGAGAGGGCTACCAGCTCATCCAGCTTAGCTTTGATCGGCTTTTTTTGCAGGCTGTCGATGAGAGCGGCTGCCGTCGCGGGATTATGATCGCAAACGGCGACCAGGTCAGCATCTATGTCGCCACGGTCAATTGCCTTCGCGATCTCAGTCCCGATGGCACCGCACCCAACAAGCCCTATCTTGAGAGGCATCGGAGGCTATAAATCAATTGGACATCAAAATCCTTGCGGTATGCAAAGGTCAGAGCTAGAGCGGTTTATAAGCGAGGACTTGGGTGCATGGGACGACTCCAGTGCCATAATTCCAAAGATAAATGCAAAGGCCGTCATCATTGCCAAAGAGGATTGCATTATCTCTGGGCTCTCAGAGGCGAGTGAGATCTTTGGATACTTCGGGCTTGTGGCAGAGCCTCTCTTCGACGAGGGCGAGTTCGTGCCTTCTGGATGTGAGGTTCTCCATGTGCGCGGCAATGCCAGAGATATCCTGCAGTCCGAGAGGCTGGCCCTCAACTTCCTGGCGAGGATGAGCGGCGTCTCCACCCTTACGCGAGAATGCGTTCTTTGTGCGCGCGCCGCGAATAGCAACATACGGGTCGCCTGTACCCGCAAGACCACTCCTGGGTTCAGATTGTACGAGAAGAAGGCGGTCTTCCTGGGGGGCGGCGACACCCACAGGTTCTGCCTCTCAGATGCAGTGCTCATCAAAGACAACCACATCAAGCTTATTGGATTGAAGGAATGTCTGTCTACTGCCAGACGGCAGGCCAGCTTTACCAAGAAGATCGAGGTAGAGGTGGAGAGCATTGAAGATATGCTGATTGCAGCGGAGAATGGCGCGGACATAATCATGTTCGACAACATGCCTCCTGAACAGGTGGCCAGTGGAATTGAGCAGCTTTTGCAGAGAGGCCTTCGGAGCCGTGTGCTTCTGGAAGCGTCAGGGGGCATAACCCTCTCGAATATCGGGGCCTATGCCGCAACAGGAGTGGATGTTGTGTCTCTGGGTGCTCTGACCAGGAATGCTAGGTGGATAGATTTTAGCTTAGAAATAGTGAAAGAATAGAGAAAAAAGGATAGAGAAAGGGACGATTTGAAATTCCGTTAAGTTCTTGAGATATATTCAGTGCAGAAAATTTGGGGTCCTGTATGAGGCAGTTGATCTATCTGGCAGTCGCTTTGCTCCTGATAGTTACAGTAGCATATGCCAAAGAAGACGAAGACCAAGTGACCTATAGCGACTTCACCCTTAACATCGGCGATCGCATCGACATCGGGGACTACAGGGCGGAGCTAATAGAGATTCAGTCGGTAAAAGACGGCATAGCCGTAATGCGAATCTCCAAGGTGAACGGCGCGCTTGATGAGCAGAGAGCATTTTTACAAAACAGCGCAAACAATTTCGATGGAGGATCAGATAGCGGCGGCATTACAATCACAGTGACCGACATATTCGATGATCAGTCTGCCAAGGTTCGGGTGGAGTACAAAGAGAGCCTTGGCACAGCCAAGAAGCGTGCCTCGGAGCGGCCAGCTGTCGCGTTGAATGTACCAATTCTCTCAGTGCAAAAGAGCTTCGACAAGAACCACATAAGCGTCGGCGATGAGGTCAAAGTCACAATCACCGTCAAGAACATAGGCACTGGACGGGCTCAGGACATAAAGGCTGAAGACCTGCCGCCTCTGCCGGAGTTCTCTTACGTTGTTGGCTATCCGCCCAAGATCAAAGATGCTCTAGATCCTGGAGAGTCAGATTCTGCTGTGTACGTAATGAATGCAGTCAAGGAAGGCTCCATCCGAGTTCCTGCCGTCCAGGTAAGCTATACCGACTCGAAGAAGAATGTGAAGTCGAACAACTCAGAGCCATTTAACATCTTGATCAATCCGAAGAGCAAAGCAAATCTGATATTGACGCTGAGGCCATCCGGGCCTATAATCGTCGACGGCAAAGGCATGCTGAACGTCAGCCTGTACAACCAAGGAGAAGCCTCTGCCACCAGAGTGAACGTGGAAGGAGACATCAAGCCCTCGGATGGATTGGTTGCAGCGGATCTGGATAAGAGCTTCTTCGAGATCTTGCCGGGAGCTGTGGAGAACTACTCCATAGAGCTATCTGGCAAGAAGCCTGGAAACTACACAGTCACCCTCAGGTCCAGCTTCCTTGGAGGAGATGGGGCAATGATTCAGGAGGGCAGAGCTGAGGTTGTCGTACTGGACCGAGAGTATAAATATCTATATCTCCTACTGATCATACCAGTCATAATTATAGTAGCATGGATGTATAAGAGATACAGAGAGTATAAATATTGAGGGAGTGAATTACCCTAGATTGGTATAGCTTCATCGATAAGTTCACAATTCACAGAAAAAAACCAACCCAAATGGATCTGATATCATGCTCAATGTGCTCATGCTTGGTGTAGGCCAGTGCGGTAACCGAATACTGGACGCGATTAATAAGGAGGCTTTTGGGGGCGGTGGTGCCTCAAAGCTTGCGAAGTATTATTTACGGCCCAAATTTCCCAGCCGTGTGGAGACTTTAGCTATAAACACAGCCATAAACGATCTTAAGGAGCTGAAGTTTACCACTGCCAAGGACAGATTGCATGTCCCGAATTTGCATGGTGTGGGAGCCAACAGAAACGTGGGCAAGCAGGCATTCATGGATAACCGCGATGTGATAATGGGCGAGATTGAGAAGCGGGGCGACTTCGATCTCGCATTCGTCATCACCTCCACCTCTGGTGGAACGGGCTCGTCTTTCTCCCCCCTGCTGATCAACGAACTGAAGAGGCAGTATAGGAACATAACCGTCATTACAATAGCTGTCCTGCCATTCAGGGAAGAGGGGTCCATCTACCTTCAAAATGCTGCCTTCAGCATGAGAGAACTGATGGATGTTGAGGCCGAAGGCATAATTCTGGCCGACAATCAGTACATGAAGCGATTCAGCGGAGATATCGCCTCGGCTTACGACAAAATCAACAGCATGATCGCTCAGCGTTTGCTTTTCTTAATTGAATCTCTGGACAGCGAGATGCTCTCAGTGACGGACCTCGGAGACTTCAAGACTGTAATGAACGGAGGGCTGCGCATTGGCACTCTGGGGTTCTACAAAGCTGATCGCAAGGATCCATCTGTCAAGGATGCGATCGAGAATAGCCTCAAACCAGGAAACCTTCTCTATCCTGCCAATGTAACAGATGATGCTGCCAGAGCAATGATAATTGTTCAGGGATCCAGGGAGCATCTGGATGTGGACGAGATCACCAAAGAGGTGGAGAAGCTCTCTAGTTGCGCAGGGCATGTGTTCAAAGGCATTGTAGTCAAGAAGGGGCATCCGAAAGTACTCTCGATCTTCACCTTGGCAAGTGCGCCTGAGCTTGAGACAATATACGCGCAGGCTGCAAGGGTCATGCAAGAAGAGAAGGAGAAGAGGGTCAGGGCCAGGAAACAGTTGGACGACGCATTTGCTCACATCGAAGATTTGGAGGAAATTTACTAAATTCTCAAATGCTGAACCTGCGGTACATCATGGCGTAGAGCTGGCTTTGTTTTAGCATCTTTGCCACCTTGGATTGCTCCGAAGGGCTGAGTGGATGCGCTATTGCAGGCGGCAGAGGCTTGCAGTCTCGAGCATAGATGGCGCCGCCTGACATTTTGGCGCAGGCAAAGCTTCCAGCGCTTCCAGCCACAAAGATCTCGCCCCCTCTCATCTCTGCGCCCGTGAAGTCTCCGGTGCCTCCCCTCACAATTATTCTGCCTCCTCTCATGAGGACGCCTGTGTTGCATTCAGTCTCTCCTGAGACTTCTACCAAGCCCGATTGCATGAGGATGCCTGTGCTCATTCCGGCGTTCCCACGCAAGTGGACCACCCTCTCTGCAGGATTTCTTGCGCAAATGGTATCTCGCAGCAGGCCATCGTCTATGACCAAGCCATTTTGGTCCAAAACATTGGGCTCCAGGACTGGAGTGGATCTTTCCAGAGCCTCGGTTATGGATACGAACTTTCTGTATCCAGTCCGATCGCACTCAACTTCTATCACATTTCCCATGGGCAGATCGATCTTGCCAGAGACGTAGATTGCTCCACGCAGCATGCTTATGCCCATGCGGCCGCCGACGTCTCCATCTACTATTATGTTGCCTGTAGACTCAATTGGTCCGCCCTTACCTCCCAGCCGCATCAGATCCACGCCCATGCTGGAGCCAAGTCGGCTGCCTGCGTCGCCAAATATCCTTACCGTCTCGCCTCTTCGCAAGGCCTCAACTAGCTTGCGAAAACTGACATTGCAAACTGTCTGGTCCGGATTCAACCTCGAGCCGTGATGCTGCCAGTAAAAATCGAATGTGAAGTCGCAAAGGCAATTCTCATTCGATGCTTTGATCTCAGGCACAGAGAATCACTTGGCAGGGGCTGTAGGGCTTTCGCCAGCAATGCGCTTGGACACATTGACGCCCACGAGTGTGATCAAGATGGCCACGATTGCAGATATGGCCAGGTACTGGATGGACTCCACCATGCCTATGCCGAACTTCAAGTCGGCATTGCTCGCCAGGATGAAGCCGCTGGCAGACCATATGATCAGGCCGGTGGCCAGCAGAAAGAATAGGTATGAGAATGTGCGGGCATCTCTTATTCCCTCCAAATACATATCCATGATCTTTCCGAGGTTGATGCAAAGGGCAGCAACTATGTACCACCAGATGCTTTCGTGCAGATAGATCATCCCGAGCATGAAGTATCCAGGAAACATAGGCTCGTGATAATATTGCCAGAAGTAAGCCACTCCGCGAACGGTGGCGATCACAACCAGCATGGCCGCCAGAATGTAGGTGATGAAGGCGATCTTCCCTGCATAAAGGGAATTGCGCAGGGTTCGTTTTGCCTCCTCCATGGAGTCATCGAGGCCCAAACCCCGAAAGAGAAGGTAAAGGCCCACAGCACCGGTAATTGCCACCACTGCGCCGCTGGGGTATCCCAGAAGGCTGAAGATGGCAAACATGAGCAATGCTAAGGCAGGCGGAATGAACACCGTGTGGCTGATCTTTGGATCTGTGAAGACCTGCTTGAGCAGGTAGTAAGTGCTCTCCAGATTGGGGCTTTGCTTGACGAGCACACGACGGACCCCATTCACCTTTATGCGGGACTGGATTATGGGAAGGATTGCCTCGTCCTCGGCCCCGTCAGAGACAACGAGCACGCCTGCTGGTTTGAAGCGCAAAATCAGCGCCTCGAGCTGTTCTGCGAGCTTGTCGTCAGATATCAGTCCGACCTTCAAGTCTCCTGCCAGGGATGCAATCTCAGCCTCCTTGCCAGAGGCTACCAGCTCATCCAGAACTTTTATGCCGCCAAAGATGGTATTGACGTCCGAGTCCTCTGGGTCAGCCATGGCCAGCTTGATGGCAGCATTGATGTTGCTCTCCCGACCGACGATCGGACTTTCGACCCCCGCCTTTCTGCCCAGATCGTTATCCCGGTCGATGCAGAGCACAAGGACATCCATGGGTTACTATTTGAGAAGATTGTACTTAAATGATTCTGTAGGCAGGTGATCGCGATCATGTCAAGTAGCAAGACACTAGCAGTAAAATATTTATGTTAACACCGTAAGATAACTCACTATGAATAGAAAGATACTGTCCTCTATAATTTTATTGCTGATTTTAACGTCCTTCGCGAGCGCTCTGACCTACAGCCGAGCTGGTATACAAGGGTATGTCGACACCTACAACAGCAATGCGGAAAAGGCCCCAGACATCCTGAAAGGATTGATAGGCAATGAGACTGTCAACGTCGATGTAACAGGAAACGATGGCAGCGTATTTCATGTAGGATTCGAGATGGTGAATGCCAGAATAAACAGGATAGTAGATGGTGGGTTCAAAGATCCAAGCATAGTCGTTGTTACAACACAGAGTGCAATAACCAATGTCATACACTCCACCAATCCCATCGCGGCCTTCCAAAAGGAGAGGGACGCAGGCCAGGTCAGAGTCCAGGGAAATAATCTTTTGACTAAGGCCAAGCTTGAGGCCCTGCTATCGAGCACAAGCGTTCTTCAGTACTTTGCCAATGTCTTCTTCGGCTAGCGGGCCAGATCTATATTTTCTTTTATTATCTTCAGAGCGCAGAGGTCTCCACACATCGTGCATACCCTCCCGTCCGAAGGTGTCCTCTCTGCGCGGATATGCCGGGCGGTCTCCGGATCAAGGGCCAGCTGGAACTGCCGCTCCCAGAGCATATCCCTTCTGGCCCTGGCCATGGCCAGATCCTGGTCCCGATCATTGTTTTTGATTGTGTCCCCGATGTGCGCGGCGATGCGCGCGGCGACGACGCCCTGCCTGACGTCCTCCACATTGGGAAGCGCCAGATGCTCCGCCGGCGTGACATAACAGATGAAGTCCGCCCCAAAGGCGCTGGAGAGGCTTGCACCCACCGCTGCCACAAGATGATCATGGCCGGGAGCGATATCAGTGACCAGGGGGCCGAGCATGTAGAAGGGACGCTCGCAGGTCATGCGCTTCATGACCTTGACGACAGCCTCGATCTCGTCTATGGGGATGTGGCCCGGGCCCTCGACTATGGTCTGAACGCCAGCTGCCTGGGCTCTGTCGGCCAGCTCGGCGTTTATTATCAGCTCCTGGATCTGCGCTCTATCGGTTGAGTCGTGAATCGCTCCGGCCCGCAGGCCGTTGCCCAGACTGAGAGTGACCTCATGCTCTTTTAGGATCTCCAGGAGGTAGTCGAAATCCTTGTAGAGAGGATTCTCCTTTTCGTTATGAAGCATCCAGCCGATCATAAAGGCACCGCCCCGGCTGCAGACGCCCCCGAAGCGCCCGCCTTGGCCTTTCAGCCGCTCTACACAGATGCTGTTTATGCCAGTATGAATGGCCATGAAGTTCGTACCTAGCCTTGCCTGCTCCTCAGTGACCCGAAAGAGGTCGTCTTCGGTCATATCTACACCAGCGCCATATCTCCGTATGGCCTCGATGAAGGCTTGGTAGAGGGGGACGCTGCCGACGCTTAAAGTGGTGGCCTCAATCACGCGCCTCCTGATCTCCCGGAAGTCTCCGCCAGTGGAGAGCTCCATCAGGGTGTCAGCTCCACTCGCCTCAGCGACGCGCGCCTTGCTCACCTCCATCTCCACATCCACTATGTCACTGCTGGTGCCAATTGAGGCGTTCACCTTGGTGCGAAGTCCCTTGCCGATGCCCACAGGCCTGGTATACCTGTAGGGGCTCACGGGGATCACTATCTTGCCGCTGGCGATACCTCGAAGGATGAACTCAGGTGTCTTGCCTTCCGATTCAGCCACAAGCTTCATCTCTTCGGTCAATCTCCCTGCTACGGCATCATCCAGGATTCCCAATCAAATCACCGGCGATCTTTGAGGATGAGCAATTATTTAAGTTTGCTTAAAAAATAAAATTTAAATATAGACAAGTTAACTTGGTTTCGACGAGGAGAGCAGGCCAAAGGCCCGTCCACTTCAATGAACGACGTACCTACTGCTATTGAAAATCGAGGCGAAATCCATATCTAGTTAGGGGTCCACGGATGTGCCAACGATGAAGACTGCCATTGGAGGGATGCCTTATTAATGCTAGACAGATGCTAATAATGATGGCATTGATGCTGTTTTGCACCTTTGCCTTTGGTATTGAGTACACGGCAGAGTATTGGGTCTCAAAGGGCAATGAGTTCCTTGAGAAACAATCATATGATGTCGCTCTCGATTGCTTTAATAAGTCGATCGAGTTGAACGCGACGAACGCATCCGTGTGGGTCTATGAAGGCATCGCTTATGCTGCCTTGAGAGACTACAATGGGTCCTTGAATGCTTATAACAAGGCCGTGCAACTCAATCCCAAGCTGGCCGATGCGTGGTATGGAAAGGGCCTTGCATTGGCAAACCAGGGCATATTTAATGAATCCCTCCAGGCCTTCGTCAAGGCAACTTTGCTCGATCCTGATCTGGCCGATGCCTGGTATTGCATAGGCCTTGTTTTTGCAAATCAAGGCCGCTATAACGAATCCCTCAAAGCATATGATAAGGCCATAGGGCTGAATCAGAATCTAACGGATGCCTGGTACGGCAAGGGGTTGGTGCTCGCCAGTCAGGGAAAATATTTCGATGCTTACAGCGCCTTCGACAACGCCACAAAGCAAAATCCTGAGTTTGTAGATGCCTGGTATAGCCTTGGCCTTGTTTTAGCCAATATGGAAAGGTATGATGAGGCTGTAGTGGCATATGATAAATCCCTTGAGATAAACCCCCTCCACGTCGCAGCACTGATCAATAAAGCGGAGGCACTCTACGCATTGGGAAGATCTGATGAAGCTGCAGCATCATTTAATAAAGCCACAAGCATAGAATCAAAAGATGCGGATATCTGGTACGAGAAGGCACAAAAGCTTCGCATGTCAGGAAAATACAAGGAATCCATCGAGGCATATAATCAAACTATCGAATTAAACCCGAATTCCACTGCTGCATGGAACGGCAAAGGCCTATCTTTTGAGGCTTTAAAGATGTATAATGAATCTATGAAGGCGTTTGACAAAGCCATCGAACTGGACAAGAACAACAGCAAGCTTTGGTACAACAAGGGATTGCTCCTCGATAAAATGGACAGCGCAGATGAAGCCATTGGAGCAATGGAAAAGGCCGTAGAGCTCGATCCTCAATGCGTTGTCTGTTGGAATGCGAAGGGCCTGATTCTTCAAGAGCAAAACAAATACGATGAGGCGGTAAAAGCATATGAGAAGGCCTTAGAACTTGATCATAACAATACAGATGCCTGGAACAACAAAGGCATCGCTTTAAACAAGGGCACAGCTAACTACGAAGAGGCAATCAAATGCTTTGACAAAGCTATCGAGATTGATCCAAAGCACATTGCCGCATGGGTCAACAAAGCCAATACATACTTGGCGATGGGCCGTACCTCTGATGCCGATTATGCTTTTGCTAAGGCGGCAGAGCTGGGATATGTGCGTCAATCTACAACGGTCCAAAGCATATAAGATCTGGGTCAGTAAATCATCTCCGCCCAAAATGGCGGGGATTCTATCTCTCTTTGCTTCGAACTCCCATGAAACGAGAGGGCGGGCAAAGTCGACTTTTAAGTAGGTAGGAGGATAGAAGATGGTTTTGGCCGACTTTTGCCCATACAGTAGTCGGCATTCAACGATATAAATATGTGGTACACACTGTGGAGACGATGAGATAAATCTTAAATATTACTAAAAAATGAGTTGCTTTTATGAATAGATGGCTCTGTGGATATCGCGGCGGCTTTCACTTTTGGATGTGAGATCATAGCAGAATATTCGATTGAGACGATCGATCTCTCCAAGAAATTCGTTATGCATAAAAGGGTAACAGACCTAATTTTGCGCCCTCTTCAGCGGAAAGAGTTTACATCCCTTGACTCGGTCAGTTTGAAGGTAAGGGAGGGAGAGGTATTCGGCATAATTGGCCCCAATGGTGCTGGCAAGACCACCTTGATCAAGATCCTTTGCACTCTGATCTCCCCGACTTCTGGAAATGCATACGTAAACGGCTATGATGTCGTATCAGAAAGTTCAAAGGTCCGCCAATCTCTCGGCCTCGTCACCACAGATGAGAGAAGCTTCTACTGGAGGCTCACAGGTCGACAAAATCTGGAGTTCTTCGCAACGCTTCACAATTTCTATTCCGGGAAGTCGCGAGATAGAGTAAACGAGGTTTTGGATATCGTTCGCTTAAAAGACAAAGCAGACGAGCTTTTCATGGGCTACTCAGCAGGTATGAAGCAGCGAATGGCCATTGCTCGTGGGTTGCTCAACGACCCATTGGTCCTGTTCATGGACGAGCCAACGAGGAGTCTGGACCCTGGGGCAGCTCAGAATCTAAGGGACTTTATCAAGAATTACATCGTGAAAGAGCAAGGAAAAACGATCTTCCTGTCCACGCACAACCTGGAGGAGGCAGAGCAGTTGTGTCATAGAATAGCTATATTTGATGAGGGCAAGATAAAGGCCACTGGAAGTTCGCAAGATCTAAAGAAGGGACTTGGAGATGGTGCGACGCTGCGTGATGCCTTCTCCGCCTTCACCGGCAAGCATTTTATCGAGGAGACCCTTATGGCCGGTCCTCGTTTTGAGAAGAGGTTCGGGCGCAGAGGCGGATTTGGGATGGGGGGGAGAAGGCTTTGAGCATCCAAATCAGCCCGTTTATCCTCAGAAAAGCGCATTCGTTCATAAAAAGAAGCTATATGCTCCAGATGAGCTACAAGCTCGAGTTCTTCTTGAGGCTTTTCTTCGCTTTCTTCAACATCCTTACCTACTACTTCGTTGCCAAGCTCGTCGGAACTGCGGGGGCCCCGTATCTTAAACCATACGGTGGAGACTATTTCTCATTCGTCCTGATCGGAGTGGCATTCTCTACCTATCTGATGGTCTCTTTAAGAGGCTTCTCTGAGAGCATAAGAGACGAGCAGATGATGGGAACCTTAGAAGCCATGCTTGTGACTCCGACGGATACAACCACTGTGATAACCCTCTCAGCCCTGTGGAGCTTCATCGTGGCATCTGTACGGGTTTTTTTCTATCTCCTGATCGGCCTTCTCTTGGGCGTGAACATGACTGGCGCCAACGTTTTTGGGGCATTTATCATTCTAATTTTGACAATATTGTGTTTCAGCAGCATAGGCATACTCTCTGCGAGCTTTATTATGATCTTCAAGAGAGGCGATCCAATAAACATGTTCTTCATGAGCACATCAGAGCTCTTTGGTGGCGTGCTCTTTCCGATTGAGGTATTCCCCTGGTGGCTCCAGATCGTCTCCAGTGTCCTGCCAATGACCTATTCGCTGAACGGGATGAGGCATGCCCTGTTACAGGGATATTCAATGCAAAGCTTAGCTCCTGATATACTTATTTTGATCCTTTTCTCGCTCATACTTCTGCCTCTGAGCCTCTTCACATTCAGATATGCAGTCGGCCGCGTGAAGGATGAAGGCACGCTGGTACAATATTGAAAATTACAGTATATTCAACGTTTTTGACATTATTTTGACAAAATTTTGAATCAATACTATTTACACTTGTTAATTGATGAGAAAATCTTAAATATCAAAACAAAAATAGCAATGATCGTGAATGTGCTGGGTGCGATGGCGTCCAGTTCAATAGCATCCGTCGGGTTGCTGACAAATGTGATTTAGAACCTAAGGAGAGGATTTGATGAATAAATGTAATGCAATTGGTAAACTGCTGCTGATAGCATTTTTATGCTCGGTGATATCTTCGAGCTTTATTGCTGCAGCATCCTATCCAAAGACGTTTACAGATACTCAAGGGCGAGAGATAACTCTTGATAAGCCCGTAGAGAGGATAATTACCAGGTCCCCGGACGAGGCCAGGATCATAATTGCCCTTGGAGCTGGCGACAAGCTGATAGCTGGAGAGCAGGCCACAAAGTCCTGTCTCTGCCCTATGACCTTTGACAATACCACCGAGGGATGCAAAGATTGTTATAAGACAATCATCGATGGGCGCATGCCAGACCTTCCAGAAATCAGTACCAGGTACGACATTTATTATGAGAAGATAGCTGCCTTAAAGCCGGACATCATCTTCTGCGGAAGCCTGAAGGATGCCGAAGCCTTTGAAGATAAGATCGGCTGTCCTGTAGTTGTTTTGGGAGGTTCTGGCTGGGACTTCGATAAGGGAGGGTGCTTAACCAGCATCAAAGTGGCTGGCGAGGCCCTCGACTGCGAAGACAAGGCTGACGAGTTGATCGATTTCATACAAGGCAAGATAGACATGGTGAAATCAGTAACAGATAAGATTCCAGAAGACAAGAAGCCCAAAGTCTACTTTGCCTCCCGCGGTGCGACCAACGCGTTTTACGACCCCAAGGAGGGCCGAGACTTTACCCGAACTGAGCCTTCCTATGACCCATTAGTGGCTGCAGGTGGCCGTAACGTAGCCGCTGAGATCAACGGCTCCACAGTGAATGTGGCATTAGAGCAGATCATAGCCTGGAACCCAGACTATATCTTCATATCCAACAGCGCTGCAGGAAACAACACCGGACTGGATTTCATAAAGAACAGCCCAGAACTTCAATCCATAAATGCGATCAAGAACGGCAACGTCTACAATTGCTTCTACCCCCACTGCCGCGGCCAGCCTCCAGACAGAAACCTGCTCAACATGATGTACATGGCCAAGCTGCTCCATCCAGACGAGTTCAAGGACCTAGATCTGGAGAAGGAGGGCAACGAGATCTTCAAGGCCTTCTTGGGAGTGGACAACGTCTTCACAGAATATGCAGACTACCTGGTCTGGCCCAGAGAATATCTGGACAGCTTGAAGTAGGGATGCTGCGATGCCTGGAATCATCGACTGGAATGAGCTATGGAAGGCCACACATACGAGAGGCTTCATCCATCATGACGAGGACCTTGCTGCCCATTGGGATCGCAGGGCGAAGGAGTTCAATAAAAGGGTGATGAAGCACAGAGAAAAGGCCGAAAGACAGGTGGCTCAGCTGGGACTGCAGCCTCATGAGACCGTACTGGACGTGGGAGCCGGCACTGGGCGGCTGGCCATCCCCATGGCCAAAATCGCCAGGAGTGTGACTGCACTGGATCAATCTGGTGGAATGCTAAATTGTCTCAAGGAGAACATGCAATCAGAAGGCATCAGCAACATCCAATGCATTCAGAAGAGCTGGCAGGATGTCGGACTCGATGAGATCCCAGCGCATGATGTGGTCATCTCGTCCAACTCTCTTGGGGTCTATGATCTGTTAGATGCTCTTGTCAAGATGGATCGTCTTGCCAAAAGAGCTGTTTATATTTTTACATTCACAGATCACCACAGGGATGATGGCTTCAGAGAGTTCCTGATGAATGAGAAACGTCCTCAGAATGCATTCCAACCAGCAGGCTACCTGATGATCTACAACCTGCTAGCGGATATTGGCATCTATGCAGATATCAAGATCCAGGATTGGGAGTCCAGGGAGCATTATTCCAGCATCGATGATGCTGTTGCTAGCTGGAAGACGATGCATGAGATCCCCTCAGAAAATGAGCCGAAGCTTCGGGAATTCCTCTCAAAGAAGCTAATTGAGGATGACCAGGGGCTTTGCATTCACCGCAGCACCAAGCAGGCCATGATCTCCTGGCAAAAGAGCCCGCAAACCACTGCCTAAAGGAGGGTCTCAGTCTGGTTTCCATACCCATTCTGGCCGGATCTCTCTTTTTAGCAGGACTAATAGTAGCATCCATAAGAGTAGTCAGGCAGTATGATCGAGCTGTTGTCTTTCGACTGGGCAAGCTAAAATGCGAAAGAGGGCCAGGAATCTTTGCGCTTATCCCTTTGGTGGACAAGATGGTCCGGGTGGACATGAGAGTGCGGGAGCTTGATGTTCCCAAGCAGACGATAATCAGCCGCGACAATGTCACTTTGGAGGTCGATGCCGTCATTTACTACAAGGTGGTATCAGCCACGAAGGCCATAAACGAGGTAGAGGACTACGAGGCAGCCACGCTGCTCTTAGCCCAGACGACATTGCGAGATATCCTTGGTCAAAACGAGCTGGACACAATTCTCTCCGACAGAGACGATCTCAACAGAAAGATCAAGGAGATTCTGGACTCCACCACTGAGCCATGGGGCATGCATGTGGTGATGGTGACCATGAGGGATGTCTCATTGCCCGAGAACATGCTGCGCGCAATAGCCCGCCAGGCGGAGGCTGAGAGGGAGAAGAGGGCTAGAATAATTCTGGCCGAAGGAGAATTCCAGGCATCCAAGATGATGAACGAAGCTGCCGACATGTATGAGAACAAACCCAGCGCCCTGAAGCTTCGGGAGTATCAGACTTTGACGGAGATCGCCAAAGAGAAGAACCTGATCGTTGTCTCAACTGGATCAGATGCAAAGAGTTCGGACATCCCGCTTCTGATGGGCCTTGCCAGGGCGGCTGCTGATAAATGATGGGATACAGGGCATTCTTTCATGGCAAGCCTGATGCAGGCCCGTCGAGATCCAGGAGAGCAGGCAAGAAGAGCGGAGTGGAGCTGGCCCATGAGAGGTTCAAGTTCATCAGGCTCTTCTTTGTGCTCTCCATTGTCGCTCTTTTAGTGCTCCTCACTGGATTTATCATCACCCTTGGGCCGTTGAACATCTCCGTCGCTGATGCCTATTCAGCGCTTCTGGCGCGCTTTTGGCCCGATTACTTTCATGTGGAGACCCTGACATCTCGCGTGGTATGGAATATCAGATTCCCTCGCATCGTCGGTGGGATCATGGCTGGGTTTGGCCTCGGTATCTGTGGATGCGTGATGCAGGCTGTGCTCAAGAATCCCCTGGCAAGTCCCTTCACCCTTGGAATCACCGCAGGGGCGCAATTTGGCATCTCCATTGCGGCGGTGATCGGCGTCTCAATCTTTGGCGGGCCTTATTTCATAATAGGCAACGCTTTTGTCTGCGCCCTTTTCTGTTCTCTCTTCATCATTGCCCTGGCTGCGATCAAAGGAGCCACCTCGGAAAACCTTGTGCTAGCTGGAATCGCTGTGAACTATTTCTTCACGGCGATAAGCCAGCTTCTGAAGTATTTTGCATCTGATGAGCAGCTGCGACTCATGACCAACTGGGGAATGGGCGACCTTGCTGCTTTCTCATGGGCAAACTCTTGTCTGCTGCTGGCAGTATTCGTTATCTGCTTCCCATTGCTATTGTCCAAATCGTGGGACCTGAATATCATGACCGCTGGAGACGAAGCAGCAAAGAGCATAGGGGTAGATGCGGAGAAGACACGAATATTCATAATGATAGTCACCAGCTTGCTGGTTGCAACCATCGTCTGCTTCATGGGGACGATTGCGTTTGTAGGATTGGTTGCGCCCCATATGGCCCGCATGGTCATAGGCGGAGACCATCGATTTCTCATCCCGGCGTCTGGCGTGCTGGGAGGTTTGGTGCTCATGTCAGCAGATGCCGTAGGCATGAACATGATCGCGCCCACCATCATTCCTACTGGGATCATGACCTCCATCGTGGGGGTCCCATTCTTCATGTATCTCATGATGAAGGGCAAGCGCAAGGAGTTCTGGACATGATGATCAAGCTGCAGGCCAAGGACATAATCTTCGGGTATGATAGCAATCCAATACTCGAGAATGTGAACTTTGAGATAGCACCCTCCAGGTTGGTCACCATCGTCGGGCCGAATGGTTCAGGCAAGTCAACTCTGATCAAATGCATAGATAGAATCGTATCACCACAGGGTGGCAGCATTCTCATAGACAGGAAGGATGTTACAAAGATGAGCCGGATGGATGTGGCCAGATATCTATCGTATGTGCCACAAAGCTCAGTTCGCATCTTTCCCACAAACGTCTTCGATACCATCCTCATGGGAAGGAGGCCCCACATCGGGTGGCTGGGGAGCGAGGGTGACGAGGAGAAGGTTTGGGATGTTTTACGGCTTCTTAACATCGAGCGGCTCGCAATGAGCAACTTCAATGAGCTGTCCGGGGGCCAGCAGCAGAAGGTGCTGATAGCCCGTGCACTTGTTCAAGAGGCTGAGGTGATGCTCCTTGACGAGCCCACCAGCAACCTGGACATCTGGCATCAGCTGGACGTCATGAATATAATCAGAGACGTAGTAAAAAAAAGAGAGATCACCGCCATCATGGCATTGCATGATCTTAATCTGGCCTCAACCTACTCGGACCGCATCATCATGATGAAAAGAGGAAGGATAGTTGCCGCAGGCGATCCGACCTCGGTGATCACTGCAGAGAACATAGCCTCCGTCTACAGGGTAGAAGCAGCGGTGCGAAACTTATCTGACCGGCCCATGATCATGCCTCTGCGGCAGATCAAAGGATGATCTGGTCGACTTAGGAGTCCATTTCAGCTTGTAGAGTCCATAACGTCGGCACAAGGGGATACCCTCTCCTTGGTAACTGACTTCGGCTCAAAAAGCTTATGGATATGGAAACGAATAGAAGCTATCATGAGATCAAATAGCATAATTTACATTCTATTCATATGCGTGATGCTCGCATCTTCCATGATCTGTCTGGCTGAGAATACCACGAGCGCATCGGCAGCGAACCTGACAGTTCCTAAAGAGATGCTGCCGGAGGGCTTCAAGCTGCTTGCAGTCCTTCCAGAGATGGATCCGAATGTGAACATGACCGAATATATCTCCGATTTCTATGGCGCAGAGGACATTGGGCCTGCTGCTGTCACTGTGGGAATATATCAGTGGGGCAAGCCAGGAGAGGCCTATGATGCCAAGGTTACCTTGATCCAATTACAGGATGAGGAGCACGCCGATGCTGCGATCTCCAATTACAAGTCGAATCCAGAATTTCAAAAGCCTCCTTTTGTTGGAGTGGACAGATTCGCTTCAGCCTTAATCAATGGTCACAATGCGACTGAGATCAGAAAGAGGGTCAACGGACAAACCTTGCGCTATCTGTATTTGTGGAGAAATGGCAGCACAGTAGTCCTGGTGGAGGGCAACGGCGATCTGGGCAAGAGCCGGGACCTGGCAAGCGCAACAGGACTGTGAACTCCCAAAGCCCCAAAATTTTTGTCTCTGCTATAGACATAGTTTCAAGTTTGACCTTGCGTCTGCATCATGTATAGACATATCGAATCTGTTGAGTATAAACGCATAGCATGGAGGGAAAGTGTGCGGCGCTCATCTCACGACCGAAGTCGCGAGCTGACTGCCTGCTTTCTTCGTGAAGGATGAATTTAAAGGACGCCTTGCTGAGCAGAAGATCTGTGCGTAGGTATGAGGCCAGGCCAGTTTTGCGCGAGCAGATTTTGGCTTTACTGGAAGCAGCTGAAGCCGCTCCTTCAGCTGGCAACCTTCGCTCCAGAAGGTACGTGATAATAACCAGGCCCGAGATGCGAAAGGTTATGGCCATGGCTGCATTTGGCCAGAGCCACGTGCAGAGCGCGCCAGTGCTGGTGGTGGTGTGCGCAGATGTGAAGAGATCAAGTGCTCGTTACGGAGATCGAGGAAGCCTTTATGCCATACAGGATGCTGATGCTGCAGTGATGTGCCTTCTCCTGGCCGCGCATGACATGGGCCTTGGAGCCTGCTGGAATGGAGCCTTCGACGATCAGCTGGTACGCGAGGCGCTTGAGCTTCCGGATGGAATCCTGCCAGTGGCAATAATCTCTCTTGGCTGGCCGTCTGAGTCTCCGGCTGCAGCGCCTAAGAGGCACGCGGAAGAAATGATCAGATGGATAGAATAAGTCATCGAGGAGCGATCGAACTTGAGCTGAGGCAAATAGTCGATGCCATACTTGTAGGCAAAGTGAAGACTGAGGCGGAGTTGGAGTCCCACAAGAAGGAAGTCTCTTCTCGTCTGGGTCTTCCTTCTTTGCCGAGCAACGCCGACATCCTTGGCCTCGCCTCGCCTGAGGAGCGAGGGATGCTCAAGATTCTGGTGCGAAAGCCGACGCGCACGCTCTCAGGGGTTGCGGTCATCGCTGCCATGACCTCGCCCGCTCGCTGTCCGCACGGCACCTGTGTTCCATGCCCCGGCGGCATCCTTTGCGCTTCAGCACAAAGCTATACAGGTCGGGAGCCCGCAGCGCTCAGGGCTGCGCAGCATGGTTTCGACCCTTATCAGCAGGTTTGGGCAAGGCTTGCCCAGTTGGATGAGATAGGCCATCCACTGGACAAAGCCGAGCTGATCATAATGGGTGGGACGATCACTTCGCGACCGCTCGGCTACCAGCACTGGTTTGTGAAGCGCTGCCTTCAGGCCATGAACGACTATCCTCATAGCCGAGCTCCAGGGCGGTGCTGGCAGTCATTTGCAGAGGTGGCCGCGGCCAATGAGGGGGCGAACGTTCGCAACATCGGCACGACCTTCGAGACCAGGCCTGACTGGTGCCGCCCAAAGGAGATCGGGATCATGCTTCATCTGGGGGGCACCAAGGTGGAGCTGGGCGTGCAGAGCACGCGAGACGAGATCCTACGAGCCATGAGGCGCGGCCACACCGTGGAGGACACTGTTCAAGCCAACAAAGCCCTGCGCGATGCAGGCCTCAAGGTTGGATTTCATATGATGCCAGGTCTTCCAGGGTCCACGCCGAAGGCCGACTTAGAAGTATTCAAGGAGCTCTTTGGAGACAGCCGCTTTCGGCCTGACTATCTCAAGATCTATCCCACTCTCGTGGTAAAGGGAACTGAGCTTTATCGGCTTTATCAAAAGGGCGAGTACAGGCCGATGAGCGATGAGGAGGCAGCAATGCTGGTATCTCAGATCAAAGAGATCCTTCCCAGCTATCTGCGATTGCAGCGAGTGCAGCGAGACATCCCTTCGCAGCTCATCGTTGCTGGCGTGAAGAGATCCAATCTTCGTCAGCTTGCGCTGCAGCGCCTTTTGGAGCGCAAAGGAGAGTGTGGGTGCATCCGCTGTCGTGAGGTGGGGCTTCGCAGGGTAACTGACATCGATGCAGTCCTGAAACACGTTAAATACGAAGCATGTGGTGGGGAGGAGCACTTTGTCTCTTTCGAGGGCAAGGACAATTCCCTCGTGGGATTCCTACGATTGCGCCTTGGAGCTGGCTCCAAGGCACGTGTGAGGGAACTGCATGTCTATGGACCCCTAGTCCCTATCGGAACCAAAAATGATGGATGGCAGCATCGGGGATATGGTGCGAGGCTTGTTAAGGCCGCCGAGGTTATCTCTCTTGAGAAGGGATACAAAAGCCTTGAGATTACGAGCGGCATTGGTGCCAGGGGTTACTATCGGCAGTTGGGGTATGATCTGTCTGGGCCTTACATGGCAAAGATATTGAGATGATATCCATTTCGTCCTCAAGGATGCAGGCACCACAACTGTTAAATATCGCGCGCCAAAGAAGTTTCGCGATCTGAGGAATAATATGCGTTGGCAAGGAAAATTCGGAAGGAAGCCTACGGGCGGGAAGTTGATCCCGGCCAGGGGTAAGAGAAAGTACGAGACGGGCAGAGAGCAGAGCGACACTACCATCGCGGCTGTCAGGACCAAGAAGATCGAAACCTTGGGAGGGAACATCAAGATGCGCATGCTGAGAGGCGATATGGCCACAGTTGCCGATCCCAAGACAGGCAAATCGAAGATCGTCAAGATGGAGACGGTAAAGGATAACAAGGCCAATCTGCACTACATGAGGCGAAATATCCTCACAAAGGGTGCAGTCATAAAGACGGAGCTTGGCGATGCACGAATAACCAACCGTCCCGGCCAGGACGGCGTCATCAACGCGATCCTGCTGTCCCAGTAAAGCCTTCAATGTTTATCGTTTTTCGATGTAGTTGCGGCAGGCATCTGTACGCTCCGTCTGACTCCAAGACCAGGACCTGCCCCTGCAAAAAGAGAACAGAGCTTCGCAAGGCGAAGATACTGGCAGTGGCAGAGGATGCCAGAACAGCAGGTGAAATCGTCCGTAAGCTTCAACTTGGCGGACATGAGATGACGGGTTTCACCGTTTACGAATGACTGTGAACGACGCTCTGGTCTGGGATAAAATTGTGCCGCTATCGGACTTTTTCACATAACCCTCTGTGAAGGCGACTGCTCGCCCCTTTTTGATCACGCTGCCATAGGCCGTCACCCTGCCGCTTCTGACTCCCTGAAGGAATGAAGTGCTCTCCGATATGGTGGCAATGCCTTCGTCCTCCTCGAGGATGGTGTAAAGGGCGAGGGCCATGGCTTCGTCGCTGAGTGATGTGAAGATGCCACCTTGTAGCCACCCTACGCCGTTGCACATATCGGGGCGCACTTCCATGGAGATCTGCGCCTCTCCATTGCCATAAGCATCTATATCAATTGCCATCAAGCGGAAGAAAGGATTTGCCTCCCTTCCCCATCTTCGGATCTCATCAAGGTAACTCATCTACTACTATGGCCCCAACTGATTAGAATGAATGCACTCCATGGTATTTATGCACTACTGATAACTTAGTGTGTGGAGACGGGACCTCCGCACCAGTTTACGAGTAAATTAACGAATAGATACTTGAGGGCTTCGAAAAACGGTCATGTACTTGGATAACTGAAAATATATCAAGAAATCAGGGTCTTCAGAATGAATTTGTCGAATTCCTTCTCGTTGGCTGCAAACTACGTTTTTCAGTTAAGCAAGTACGCGACCTCCTCCTCGAATGAGGAGCTTTTAAACACCTTCATCGACCCATTCGAGGTTAGAAAGAAATCTATATTATTTATATGTTATTAACAGAGTCATACCAATAGATGTATAATGAGATGACACCAATGGAACAGGGAGTGTATTTAAATCAAACCTTAACCGATGACCGATGGAGACGACATCGTATCAACAACCCGAGGCCTCAAGCGCCGTTTCTGTAGCACCAATTCAGCTCTCTCCGAGGCAGGTCCTCTGGACTGGTACACGAGGTGAGCAAATTAATATAGTTCTTTTACGCTCTCGGCTTAATGATCGAATTTACAGGGTGAGAAGAATGCAACCAAAGCAGTTGATAGCATCTATGGTGCTTGGGATATGTATTTTTTTAACTGTAACCGCATCATCCCAACCCGTCCCGGATGGACAGTATCCTTCTGGTCCTGATTATTTAGTACCAAGCTATCCACCAGACATGAGCAATACAGGACCGAATTACCCTAACTATCAAGGGCCTCAAAACGGACCTGGAATGAACCCCTCGCCAGCGGACAGCGAAGGTGGACATCCGGCAATAGGTCCGGATAGCTTGCAACCTCTCTCTGCACCATCGGGCTCCAATACTGAGGCTCTCAGCTATGCTGAAGGGCAGTCATTGAGCCAGCAGGATGTGGCCCTTAGCGGAGGGCTTGGTGGCGGGCTTAGCGGCGGGTCTGGCAGCAGTGATATGGCCTTCATGATGGTTGCGGGCTTGCAGGTCTGGACAAGATACAACGGAATATGGACTGTGGATCCTGCCGCAGTGTTCTTCTGGCGAAGCACAAGCCTGCTCTCCTACAACGACCAAGCTCAGACAGTGTGGTCCTGGGAGAGGTATCCCAATGGGCAGCAAAACTGGCGAAACCTGGGTTACAGAATGCCCGGGTACTTCCATGGAAGGTTCATAGGGGATGCCCGTGGCTGGCACGAGTTGGCCATGTGGGGCAGCAGATCCGGTTGGAGCAATGTTGTCTGGATCTATGTATGGTGAAGATTCAGCAGCTTTTGCAAAAAAATTGGCTCCTTGCCGAACTCGTGTGGGTGATATCGGGCATAGGTAACCTCTTATGTGCCTTTGGTGCTGGCGCATCATGTCTCACCACCAGAGGCACAGTGCGATTCATATGGCGGGCAGCACCGGACAGTAAATCGTTTAAATGGAGATAAAAATGACGGAGGACCTCAAAGCAGTCTACAATTCAGCTCCTGAGATTTTCCAGAAGCTAAAAAGAGAGATCGATAAAGTCGTAGTTGGCCAGAACGTAGCCATAGAGCAGCTATTGGTCGCCATTCTATCCGGTGGCCATGCCCTCCTGGAGAGCAATCCGGGCCTCGCCAAAACGCTTCTGGTGAAGACTACGGCATCGTGCATGGGCCTTGGATACAGCAGGATTCAGTGCACGCCCGATCTGATGCCTGCAGACATAACTGGCACAACTATCATCGAAGAGGCGGATGGCAGCAAAAGATTCAGGTTCGAGCCAGGTCCTGTATTCTCCAACATCGTCCTGGCCGATGAGATCAACAGAGCCTCTCCAAAGACACAGAGCGCTCTTCTGGAGGCAATGCAGGAGAAGCAGGTAACCGTCGGAAATAAGACTTATTTTCTGGATAAGCCCTTCTTCATCCTGGCCACACAAAATCCAATCGAGATGGAAGGCACATTCCCTCTGCCTGAAGCGCAACTTGACAGATTTTTGCTCAAGATATTCATGGAATATCCCACCCTGGAAGAAGAATTAAAGATATTGGACAGATATTCAGGCCGCGAGGAGCCTGTGGTGGAAAAAGTGGTCAGCAAGGAGGAGGTTCTCTCGCTGCAAAAGCTCTGTCGCGACATACCTGTATCGGATGACTTGAAAAAGTCTGCAGTGAATCTCGTGCTGGCCACACGCAAGTGGGAAGGTGTCCAATACGGGGCAAGCCCAAGGGCAACCATCGGCCTCATCGTCTCTGCCAAGGCCAGGGCATTTTTGCATGGCAAAAATTATGTATCCAAGGAGGACTTGCATGTCATGGCCTATCCGGTCCTGAGGCACAGGCTCATTTTGGGGTTCGAGGCGGAGCGCAAAGGCCTGACGCGAGATCAGGTGATAACCGATCTGCTGAGGAGCCAAAACCTCTGATGGATTTTAGTTATGGACACTGAGTTCTTCAAAGAGCTGGAGAGGTTCTCCCTTCTGGTAAAGAAGCGAGTCTCAACGGCTTACAGCGGTGGCAGGAAGTCGCTTCGCTTCGGCCACGGCATAAGCCCCGTCGGATACAGGGAGTACCGAAGAGGGGATGACTTCAAGCTTGTGGACTGGAAGGTCTACGGGCGAACTGAGAAGCTCTACATCAGGGAGCATGAGGAGGAGCGAAGCCTTGTGGTGCATATTCTCCTTGATGGCAGCGGTAGCATGGGCTACGAAGGAAAGTTCACTTATGCATCGCGCCTGGCAGCTGGATTCGCATATCTCGCAACATTGGAGAACGAGAAGTATGCAATATCGCTTTTCTGCAAGAAGCTTTATCCAGGCGAGCCCAAGCGCGGGCGAAGGCATCTATTCCAGTCCATCGATTATCTGGACAGAGTGTCACCACATGGCGAAACCAATCTCAAGTCGATCTCAGATCAGTTTGAATCAATGATCACAACTACCAGCCTCGTTGTGCTGATATCCGACCTGCTCAGCGAGACCGAGGAGATAGTATCGAGCATCTATCGGCTTTCTCGGCACGACCTGGTTGTGATCTCAGTCCTGGCGCCGGAGGAAGTAGATCTTCGTTTCGGCGGCGACATGAAGTTCGTAGATCTGGAGACGAAAAAGCCTCTTGTCACACGCATAACCGAAGGAGAGCGCAAAGAATATCAAAGGAAGCTGCAAGAGCATAATTCCCGCATTGCTGCTACATGCAACCAGGTCGGAGCGGACTTTTTCCGCTTCAGCACCGAGATGCCAATCTTCGAGGCATTCTCGGAGATGCTGACACGGGCATTGGTCTGGAAGACATAATTAAAGACAGCCCAGAGTGACGAGAGCCATGGAGAGATAGAAGGTGAATGTGAAGCTCGGCTATGGCAAAACATTTCTAGAACTGCAGGCGGCGGACGGCATAGAGGTCGTGCTTCCAAAAGAGCTTCCTGCCGCAGGCCCAGGAGAGATCGAGAGATCTCTGAATCATCCCATGGGCAAGAGCCTGGGAGAGTTCCAGGGATGCAGGTCAGCCTCAATACTGGTCAGCGACATCACCAGGCCATCTCCAACTCATCTACTGTTGCCGCCTCTGATCAATGTGCTAAAAGATATAGGCATCTTGGATTTTATGGTAGTCTTTGCCCTGGGAACGCATCGGAGGATGTCGATTGACGAAGAGAAGTTCCTTTTGAAAAGCAGTATGAGCCTGCCTCATATTCAGCACAATCCCAAGGCCTGCGTTCCCTTGGGCTGCACGAGGCGAGGAACTCCTGTGGAGATCCTGGATAGCGTGGCCTCCTCGGACCTGATCGTTGCAACTGGCAACATCGAGTATCATTACTATGCAGGCTACAGCGGTGGCGCAAAAGCTGTCTTGCCAGGCGTAAGCTCAGAGAGATCGGTCATCAAGAATCATGAGCTCATGAGGGACCCTGGAGCCATCACAGGAAGGCTGGACAGCCCAGTTCGGCAGGATATGGAGGATGCTGCAGAGATTGCAGGCCTTGATTTCATCTTGAATGTGGTCCAGAACAGCAAAGAAGAGATAGTTCAATCCGTGGCAGGAGACTTTATCCAGGCTCACAGGGCAGGAGCGGCCACGGTTGATGCCATGTATCGCCGGGCCGTAAACCCAGCTGAGATCGTTGTGACGTGTGCTGGCGGCAGGCCCAAAGACCTTAACCTCTTCCAGGCTCAGAAGGCCCTGGACAATGCCAAACACGCTGTGCTGCCCGGGGGCACCATCATCCTTGTGGCCGAGTGCTACGAAGGCCTGGGCAACAAGGTCTTCGAGCGCTGGGCCAGGCAGGCGACCTCTGCGCAAGACTGCTGGGAACGCTTCGGAAGGGAGTACGAATTCGGAGGGCATAAGGCTGCATTCCTGGCCAGGGAGTCTATGAAACATCAACTGATACTGGTCTCGTCTCTGCCTGCAAATGTGGCGAGGATGTGCTTCCTGCAGCCTGCCAGGACCCTCGCAGAGGCACTTGCCCTGGCGAGGGAGAGGCAGGGGAAGGACGCCCGAATTCTGGTCATGCCCCATGGTAATCTGACCCTAGCCACTCCAAAATAAAGATCACACAATCAAACTACACACAATCAAACTACAACAGAAACATATTTAATATGTTCGAGCATAATATCCGTCAAGAGATGTAAAATTAAAAATGGAGGATATCAATGTTTCTCAGGTCGCTCTTGAATTTTATGTTAAGCATGATGATTCTCGTTGAAGTGACATGTGCTGCAGACCCAAGAGCCTTCGAGAACAAGATATCCGATCGTGTCGACATGAGCGGCATGAACCTGACAGGACTGGATATGAACAACATGCATATGAATCAGTCGGATTTGCGGAACACCGATTTGAAAAATTCTAATTTAAGTGGTACATTTCTGAGGTCTGCATGGCTCAACGGCGCCAACCTTTCGGGGGCGAGGTTGGTAGGTGCCGACCTGTCCGGGGCAGTTCTTAATGGCGCAGACCTGAGCTGGTCGGATTTAACTGGATCTACCTTAAAAAGAGCACAGATCGCTAAAGCCAGGATTAATAATGCTCAGCTTGATGGATCGGATCTAACTGATGCAGATCTGTCTGACTCGGACCTGTCGAACGCAGATCTGACCGATGCCAGGCTCTTTCGAACCGACCTTACTGGAGCTAAACTCAAGGATATCTATCTTTTCAGAGCCCAATTGATTGGAGCGCATATAAGCTGGGCAGATCTCAGTGGAGCTTTCCTATCTCGTGCTCAACTTTCAAGGGCTGAACTTTACAGCTCAAATCTCAGCGGTGCGGACCTGACCGACGCCGACTTTACCAGGGCATACCTCATGAGATCAAATCTGACCGATGCGAAGTTGGATTCGGCTAGCATGGCATATGCCGATTTAACTGAGACCTATCTCAAAGGAGCCAGCATGGTTCGCACGGGGCTGCAGTATGCAGACCTCACCAGATCGGACCTTTCGGGGGCTGATTGCTCGGACGCTAGCATGGACTCTGTGCGACTGATGGGTGCGAAGATGAGCAACATCAAGCTCGATCGCGTTTTATTGCGTCAAATCGATCTGCGTGGTGTGGATCTCAGTGGCTCATCACTTAAAGCGGTTAGCATGGATATAGTATACTTGACAAATGCTAATTTGAGCAGTTCAGATCTGAGTGGCGCAAAATTTTGCCAGGTTGAACTGACCGGGGCGGACTTGCGGCATGCTAACCTAAACGACATAAGCTACGACCAGTTCACCCTTTACTCTCTTGCGAAGGCGAACCTGGATGGAGCGACCATGTCGGATAAACTAAAATCGGATCTTCAGGCACTCGCAGATGGGACGTCGGAGCGCAGTTGAATTCCTCTTGCCATGATCAGATCTGCTAGAATTCTTCCAGGCTTCTTTGCACTGGCCCTGCTAGCAGCTTCGAGGCCGCACGCCACTGTCCAGCAGGCGTTTTTATTCTACTCTCCATCTCAGATCGAGCCTCCCGCAGGCTGCTAAAGCGTGACGGGCAGGATTTCATGGCCTTGCGGGCCACCTCCCTGACCACCCAGACTCCCAGAGGAGCCCAGTATGCATCTGAGATCTCCCGCACCGCCAGGACTCCTGCCTGACGTCCAAGCCCAGCCAGATGCTCCAGAACAGCCAGGCGAGCCGCATAGTATCCCCCAGAAAGCTGGCTGTACTCTTTCTTGTGCCGCCAGTCCTCTAGATCGCTGCCGATAAAGCCATCTTCGGCCCAGGCAGATCTCGGCATCCAGATCTCTATCAGCTCGAAGATGAAGGGGCGCGGCAGGATAAGGATCTCGAAGTGATTTCCCAGAGCCTCCCCAGAAAAGAGATAGTAGTCGTTTACGAGGGGCTGATTCAAAACAGTCTCCTTCAAGGCATTGCCGATCATATCGTCCGAGGCTGTAATGGACCAGCGCGTCGGCACCAGCTTTCTCTTCTTGCCGAGCAGGCCCAGGGAGAGCATGCGAGAGATATGCTTTATGCCAATTCCAGAGGAGTAAAGCTCTCCTGCTGCGGCTGCAGCGCCCACATCGGTGTCATCGACGATCCTGTCCACCTTCCTTGGAATCTGCGGATTGGTGGTGATCTGCAATCCTTTCAGCTCTCCCGAAGGGCCGGATGGCAATTGGATGTCGTCGAACCACAGCTTTCCTTTGGGCGGCTTGATGAAGGTGATCTCTGTGCCTACTGGTGCTTGTGACAATGCTATCTGCTGGAAGGAAGCCAGCAGCTTTCCAGGAGATGTGGCCTCCTTTATGGCTATCTTCGTCTCGGAGCGGACCATGGAAGAGCGCAAGGATATGATCTCCCCTATGTCCATGCCTAGGGATGGTTGCTGAAACTTGCCCACAGGAACCATCGGGCCTGCACGAACCAGAGGCCAGCCATGCCTGCCAACGAAAACCTCAGGAGGCGATACGCCCTCCATGCGTTCACCTAACTTTGGCAAAGCTGAGATCTCCTCCAGCCGGCGAAGCACGGGACAGTAAGGTCTGCCGCAAAGGCCGCGCCCTTTGCAGACCACGCAATTCATCCCTTTCAGCAAGAACCTTATAGGATATATCAGCTATCATTTCACTGATGACTGAGAGGTTGATGCCGGCCGTGGCCCAGGACTGGAAGACCGGTGAGGTGCTGATGTTGGCCTACATGAATGATGAGGCGCTTGCCAAGACCAGGGAGACTGGCAAGGCTCATTACTGGTCCAGATCGCGAAAAAAGCTGTGGCTAAAGGGCGAGTCTTCAGGGCATTTTCAGCTTGTTAAGGAGATTCGGATCGACTGCGACCAGGATGCCATACTATTGCTGATTGAGCAGAAAGGCGGAGCATGCCACACAGGATACAGGTCATGCTTTTTCCGCACAATAGATGGTAAAATCGTAGGCGAGAAGGTCTTCAATCCAGAGGACGTCTATTGATGAAGTCCTCTGGCAGATCTTACGCTCTCTACAAGAGCCCCTTTCTCCAGGCCAGGGCCTCTTTGCAGGACGGACGGACGAAAATCGATCTTGAAGGACCGCTGTCCACGCTGCCCCAAATAAAATTTGCGCTGCAGATGTTCGATGGACAGGTTCCAGCCCGGGCTGAAGAAAAACTCTCTTTGTCCACCTGGCTTCCACCAGTTCCAAGCCTTGCATTCGATCGGCTGGCAAGCAGCCGCCTCAAGGCCATGCTGGGCATGCGCACGCCAGACCAGGTGACAATCTCCATCACTGAGGAGTGCCCCAATCGCTGCGCTCACTGCGCCCTGCCAAATTCAGGAAAAGGGCTGCAGCTTTCTTTGCAGACCGTCAAGGACATAATCAGCCAGATACTGGATATGGGAACCACTCTTGTGATCTTCGATGGTGGTGAGCCGTCGATGTACCGCGAGCTGCCAAAGCTCGTAGAGCTCGTGGATGATCGGGCCATCTCAACCATATTCACATCGGGGGCAGGTTTCACTGCAAAGCTTGCATCCCAGCTAAAAGATGCTGGCCTGTATGCAGTCAACGTCAGCCTGGACAGTCCCATTGAGGAGGAGCACGATCTCATGCGCGGTCGCAAGGGAGTTTTCCTGGATGCAATGCATGCAATTGAAAATGCCCTTCAAGCTGGCCTGCTCGTAGACCTATACGTGGTCTTGCGCCGCGAGAACATGCACCATCTTAAAGAGTTCCATGAGTTGGCTCGCTGTAGAGATGTGCATGAGCTGACGTTCTTTGAGGTGGTGCCCACAGGACGATGGTCAGGCCGCAAGGAGGCTGCCCTCTTGCCGGAAGATCACATTCTTCTGGACAAGTTCGTCTCAAGCTCCGGGGCTCCAAGGATATTCTCAGTTCCCGAAGCCTACAGGCGCTTCGGTTGCTTCGCGGCGAGCAGCTGGATGCATGTCACACCTGCAGGAGATGTATACCCCTGCGCCTGCTATCCTCAATCCTGGGGCAGCATATTCGAGGAGCCTGTGAGAAAGATCTGGGAGCGTATGGGCCGCTTTCCGCATAAAGGACGCAAGAAATGCCCTATGCGCGAGATTTAAGTTTCTTTTCTGGCTTCAAACAAAAAATGCTAATCTTGATGCAGTCAAAACCAGTATTCGAATCAAGCCAAAATTTTGTTTTTCCGTTGGCGATCAATAAATCTATATAGGACATTAATCATGAACAATGTGATCGAATTATGGAACTAACACCAGTTCAAAGGGACATACTGACCGCACTGATAAACATTCATCGTGTCGAGGGGAGAGCAGTAAAGGGCGAGGAGATTGCCGAGCTGATAGACCGCAATCCTGGGACCATCAGGAATCAAATGCAATCTCTGAAGGCCTTGAACCTGGTAGAGGGCGTTCCAGGGCCGAAAGGCGGATACAAAGCCACAGGCGCAGCCTACGAGGCACTCAATATCGATGCCAGTGGGGATGTAGTAACAGTGCCAGTGATCAGGAATGGAGTACTGGTTGAGGGTGCAACCGCAAGCGAGATAGTCTTCAATAAGGTCATGCATTCCCAACAGTGTGATGGCGTTGTGCGGGTTATTGGCAACATCAGAAACTTCGATATTGGTGATGAGATCGAGGTTGGGCCCACGCCCGTAAACAAGCTTTACATCCGAGGAACCGTCGTTGGCAGAGACGACACCATGAGCAGGCTTATTTTGCATATTGCTGAGATGATATCCGTGCCCAAAGTGCCCATCAAGAAGATAGCGCGTCGCGCTGTGCGCATCCAGCCCAATGCTTCTCTTCAGGAGGCTTCACGCATCCTTGTTCACAACGGCGTTCAGGAAGCTTTGGTGGATGACAGCTCGCCTGGATTGATCAATCTGGTCGACATCACCCGAGCCGTGGCTGACGGAAGTACTGCGCAGGAGGTGCGAGAGATCATGACGCGCGGCTTCCTTACCATCGACTCCGAGGAGCCAATCTACGAGGCCATAAAGATGCTGGGTCGGACGGGCGCCAGTCAGCTAGTGGTCTCCGAGGACGGAGTCCTCTGGGGCATCATCAACCCAGGCGACCTCATAAAATCGCTCACTCCGGCCTGATCTCTGTTCCTGTGTGCCCGCCAAGGGCCCCCTTCTTTAAATTTTCTATCTCGCTGCCGAGCACAATAGCAGTAGGGATGCAGCTGCGCTCGATGATCTTGGCCGCCAGAGGGTCCACGGGCGAGCGCGAGCCTGCCTTCATCTCAGTCGTGGCAGCTAACCGGGCCAGGGCCCGTGGCGTCATCATCTCCAGCTTCTTTGCGTCGGGGTCGGCCTCGGGATCCGAAGTGTAGACTCCGTCAACTGATGTGGCCACAATGATTTTGTCTGCTCTGACATACTCCGCAAGCAGAGCCGAGACGGCGTCGGTGGTCTGGCCTGGAGAGAGGCCTCCCATGACCACTATTTTGTAGTCCCGGGCCAGTTGTGCTGCCCTTTCGTAGGAGTCGGGGATCTCCTGGGGCGCAGCCTTGCCCAAAGCTGCCACCAGCAGGGAGGAGTTGAGCTTGGTCGCGCCTATGCCAATCAGATCGCAGAAGACTTCGCTTGCTCCTAAGGAGCGGGCCTTCTCGATGTACTCGCGGGCGATTCTTCCGCCGCCAACCACGACGTAGATCTGATGGTCTGCTGCCAGCTCTTTTAGGGCCTGGGCATAGAGGCGCAGGCTTTGTGAGTCCTTTCCGGCCAGTATCGAGCCGCCAAGGGAATAGACGAATATCATGGAACTGGCGAACTCATGATTCGAATAAAAAGGTTCCTTGTGATGGCTCTTAGGCCTTCCACTCAGCCAGAGCTTTTCAGATGGCATCGGCGTGAATGCTCTCTGTGTCGTCCCGAAACCTTTGACTTTATAGTGTGAGAAAGAATTGAGGTTGCCTCTTATGGCTGCACAACAACTTTTACGAAAGCACACATCCTTTCGAGTTTAATACATTGGCCTTCTGTTAAGGAATGATTAACAAATTTCTGAATTTTATTTTTACAAATTCAGGATGTGGCCAAGTCAAGTGAAACTCCATTTCGATCGCAGTGGTCTCCTGACATGATAGTTGCCGCAGGCCTCAAGCCTGTAATTTTGGCAACTGAAATGCGATTCTGCTCTTAACCGAAGACACATGGAGTTTAATATGTATTTTAAGTACGTACTTGAAATTCGGAATCCTTAAATAAAAATAAGACGAATTGCATCATGAGTATTAATAATTAGGTTCTATAGGCTGTTGGGCTAAGGGCCTCTTAGCTACCTTGATGCTCCTTTTAATCAAAAGCATGTTTAATAGTCTATGCGAATATAGCATATATTATGATAACTAATTTCATTGAAATATCTGCATGGATATTTAAAAGGACTTTCCATGCCTATTGGCTCGAATTTGTGAACATACTGGAAAAAATAATCCTGTTTCTCTCAGTCAGTTCGCTTTCAGTAGGAATATCGGGATTTTTTGCCACATTCATAGCATATTTGCTTCTTGGGATTCCTGTACGAATTGACACGTGCATTGCAGTCTTTCTGATGGCGTTCAGCCTATACAGCATCAATAAGATAACCGACATAAAAGAAGACGCTATCAATATCCCAGAGCGGCTCAGCTTCATCAAAGGTCGTGGAGAGATTATCCTTGCATATTCCATTTCAGCATACATATTGTGTGTATTTATGACATTCCTAGACAGTCCTTCATCTGCACTGCTATGCTTTGTCCCCTTAATTGCAAATATCCTCTATGGTTCAAGGCTTCTCCCAGGATTGCCAAGGCTGAAGGATATTCCTGTTATGAAGAACGTTGTAGTCGCAGTATCCTGGGCCATCACACTGACGCTCCTGCCAGCAGCGCATATCATGTATGAGAGATCGACTATCGCTATTGTCTTTTTCTTCATGCTGATAAAGGCATTTGTTAACACTGTTCTCTACGACTTAAGAGATGTAAAAGGAGACAGAGAGAATAAAATAAAGACATTGCCTGTGATATTGGGCACCGAAAGGACCGTCTTAGTGTTGCTGGCATTCAATAGCGCATTGCTCCCGCTTTTGATCATATTTTCAGGGAGCGCATGGACTATAACTGCAATGCTGATCCTCAATGGGTTCGCTTGCATACTTTATTTTGGGGAGAATATGAATAAGTTGGCGATGGACGTGTTTGTAGATGGCGAGTGGACCCTGATAAGCATCATCTTCATTTTATTTTGCGAAGCAGGGCGAATGGTTTGATTGCAGAGGGCTTAAGCCTCTGCAGCCTCATAATCGGTATCGATGGTATCCTGGAGTCCGTCTTCGGTATGAACGGTCACCATGCGCTCTGATACATCCTGGTCGGAGAGGATCTCAAGAAAGCGCTTTGTGTAGCCATCTCTCTCAGATGCCTTCTGGCTATCGAAGATATTCCTATACTCAGAGATAGTTGATGGAGCTACACACAAGGCCTCAGCCATCTCTTTAACAGATTTTCCGGAATTTTTCAGGTGGACGAACTCGTCCTTATCGAAGGGCGGCTTCAGATCCGACTCCCGGAATAGATGAAGCTTAATGCGTGCTCGACTGACAGTTTTATTAAGGGCCCTGTCGCCTAACTGCTCTGCGATCTCAGTATCGCTTAAGCCTTTGTAAAAAAGCCGCACTACAGAAGAGAGCTGCTCGGGGAGGAGCTTGGTTTGAATGTTATACTGTTTTATCATCTCCTTGACTACCCCCAACAGAGCGCGCTCAATCTCGCTGCTCCCTCGGAGACTGCCATGACGAGTGGCTTGCTTTTCCACGACCTTGGTGCTGGCGCCAATCTTTAGAACGAGGTCTCGCAGCTGATCAGTCCTACCACTCAAATACTCACCCAGATGGGAACTCACCTGTTTATAGTATAAAGAGATTTCCATTGTCTTGCTGTGTGTGTGGAGTCCCGAAATTATTTCGCGCCCGACCTAGTTTTATAGTGTTTAAATTATTCATATAATTTTCACAACCCAAACAGTCTATGGCCAATTGCGAAATAAGCCTCCAATGGAATTTTTCGCCTGAAAGCCCTTTCTGGAGTCTCCAAGCTTTGTAAATTCAAGCTTCCATGAGGTCTATCGTTATACCAAGTGATAAAATCGTCGAATGAATGAAAAGCAGGCCTGTGCTTGATGTATTCTCCGAAAAACCTTTCCAGCTTCCCGTTTGTCTGAGGATGCTTCACTCTGGCTAATATGGGCTTGATGCCATATTTTCTGAGGTGATCTTTGAATTCGCTGTTCCAGCTTCCATCGTCGTGGATTTTGTGGGCTCCAAACTCGCTTCCATGATCGAGTATCAGCTCCCTCAAGGGACAGAGCCACCAGAATTTGTCTACCAGTTGATCGATTATCAGAATGCTGTTCTTGGTATTGATCTCGGTAAACTCCCCGCCGGCCAGCACCATCCTGGATGCATCATCCAGAATTACACAAACCTTGACGTCACGCGCAATCTCTTTTGTGGGCACCCTTTTGCGGTTTTGACGAAGAATATAGCGAACCTTCGTCTCGTTCAATTTCATATCCTGGACTATGCGTCCAAGATTAGATGATAGGCGAAATAATTTCGGGACTCTACAACACAGCACCTTCTGGGAAAAATTTAACATCAAGCGGCAACAAACGCTCTGAATTGGTAGGAGGTTTGTTCTTGCCTGAAGTCGACCCACTAAATTTGGCGCTAGTTCTTGCTTTTGCTGTAGGATTTGCAATTCAGCAGTTGATGGAATTAGTTGACCCGATGATCATGAGATTTGGGAATGCAGCCACATGAATGGAGAGCGGATGATACCTGACTGGATGAAAGATGTGGACGTGGGGCCTTGCAAGTGTTCCGCAGTATATCACGGCAAGAAGGGCTTCGTCGGAAAGACGATTGATGGAATTTTCGGCTTCCTGGAGGATGCCTTTGTCTCAGAGAGCTACTCCAAGAGATCTGGCCTTCTGCAGAGCTTGGACCCAAGGGCCAAGCTGGTGTCCATTCTGGCAGTTGTATTCGCAACAAGCCTGATCGGTGACCTGAAACTACTGATATTTGTATATGCATTGACGCTGTTGTTTGCATATCTCAGCAAGATAGATGTTGCATTTTTCATCAAGCGCGTTTGGCTATTCATCCCTATCTTTGCAGGCATCATTGCCACTCCCATGATCTTCAACATCTTCATCCCAGGAGACCCGCTCATTCGGGTTGCATACCTGGGAACAGGTGCGCATCTCGGGCCGCTGGGGCTGCCCGATAGCATATACATCACAAGACAAGGAGTCGTCGCGGCAGTGATCTTCACCATGCGCGTTGCGACCTGCGTGTCTGCCGTAGTTCTGCTTTTCATAACCACGCCTCAGCAGACTCTCTTCAAGTCCTTGCGCACGATTGGCGTGCCCAAGGTATATGTTCTGACGCTGGAGATGGCCTATAGATACATTTTTCTGCTGATGGATCTGGTACGCGAGATGTATGTCGCCAAGAAAGCGAGGACGATTAAAGCAGGAGGCATCTTTGAGGAACAGAGATGGGTTGGAGGGCGCATGGGCTACACACTTATAAGATCTCTGGATATGAGCGAAAAGGTACATATGGCCATGGTGTCCAGGGGCTTTAGTGGCGATGTCAAGATCATGCAGGAGTTCAAAATGCATAATCGCGACTATGTTGCAGGGGCGATGGCAGTATCTCTGAGCATAGTACTGGTGCTGATCTCTCAGAACATCATCAGGATCTAATAGCATGAAGACTATCTTTGATTTGAGGAATGTATCCTATTCATACGTTGGAAAAATCGATGCCCTGAAGGACGTGAGCCTGAAGATCGGCCTTGGGGAGCAGGTATCGATAATAGGCTCCAATGGTAGCGGCAAATCGACATTGCTGGCAATTTTAAATGGGCTGATATATCCAACATCAGGAGAATTCTACGCATTCGACAACCAGATAACTGAAGAGGTCTTCGATTCCATCAAGGACAATGAGTTCAGGACCTATTTTCGCACCAAAGTCGGCTTCGTCTTTCAAAATTCTGATGTACAGCTCTTCTCGCCTACAGTCTTCCAGGAGATCGCTTTTGGACCCTTGCAGCTGAATATTTCGCCCGAAGAGGTCAAGACAAGGGTTGAGAACGTCCTGGAGATGATGCAGATCACCAAACTCAGAGATCGATCGCCACATACTTTGAGCGGTGGAGAGAAGAAGAAGGTATGCATAGCCTCAGTGTTGGTCAACAACCCAGATGTGCTTTTGCTAGACGAGCCCTCGGCCGGGCTGGACCCTCGAACTCAACTGTGGCTGGTGGAACTTTTGCAGGAGCTGGGGGCGGCAGGCAAGACGATAATCACTGCAACCCACGACCTTGAAATAATCGACCAGATCAGCAAAAGGGCAATAGTCATGGGCGAAGATCACAGGGTTAAAAAAGATGGGCCGACGATTAAAGTGCTCGATGACATGCCACTCCTTCTGAACGTCAACCTTGTGCACGAGCACATGCACTTTCATGGAAAGACTGTGCATGAGCACATCCACGCGCACATCGATGGTCACAAGCACGAGCACGGAAATAATTGATGATAGAGCAGCCCCGTTTCCTGCCCATGTCCCTCCAGGACTGCAAGAGCCTGGGGATAGATCAGTTGGACATAATTTTGATATGCGGAGATGCCTATGTCGATCATCCATCTTTTGGAGCGGCTCTGATCGGACGGGTGCTCTGGGATGCGGGCTATTTAGTGGGGATAGTAGCCCAACCAGACTGGAGGTCGAATGAGGACCTTCGAGCTTTAGGAAGGCCGAGGCTCTTCTTTGGCATCTCCTCGGGCAACGTGGATTCCATGGTGAACAATTTTACACCGAATCTGAAGCGCCGCAGCTGGGATGTCTACTCGCCCGGCGGTGCCCTGCACAGACCGGACAGGGCACTGATCGTCTACGCCAACATCGTCCATGCCCTCTACCCCGACGTCCCGATCATCCTCGGAGGAATCGAGGCAAGCTTACGCAGGTTTGCCCACTATGATTACTGGTCAGACTCTGTTCGACAGTCCATCCTGGCGGATGCTCCAGGAAGCCTGCTGGTCTATGGCATGGGCGAGAGTCCTCTCAAGGAGGTCGCCCTGAGGATGGAAAAGGGTGAGAAAATTGAGGAGATCAGGGATGTGGCAGGGACTGCTGTCAAAGAGGAGGTGAGGGCATGGCGAGCGGCCCAGCATGGCGATGACTGTCTGGTAATCCCAAGTTTCTCAGACGTCTCATCGGATATTCGATTGTATGCCAGGGCTTTCGCGCTGCACTATGGGGAGCAGGATCCTTTTTTTGGGCGTGCAGTAGTCCAGCCGCATCCCAAGACCGTCATCATCCAGAACAAGCCCGCTCGACCTCTGACGTGCGCAGAGCTGGATCACATCTATGAGCTGCCCTTCAGCCGCGAGGCCCATCCAACTTACCGGGAGGCAGTCCCAGCACTTGAGCCAGTCAGGTTCTCCATCACCAGTCACAGGGGTTGTTTTGGTTCGTGCTCCTTTTGTGCCCTGACTCATCACCAGGGCAGGATAGTACAGAGCCGCAGCATTGACTCCATAGTTCGCGAGGCCACCAGGCTCACCGGCATGAAGGGCTTCAAGGGCATCATTCAGGATGTAGGCGGGCCCACTGCAAATATGTTTGGCCTGACCTGCCCGCGATGGAGACACGGAGCATGCCCAGACAAGCTCTGCTCAGCACACTGTCCCAGCCTCGACAAGGATCACTCCCAGCAGGTTCAGTTGCTGCGCCGCCTGCGCAAAGTGCCGGGCGTTCGGAAGGTCTTCATCGGCTCAGGGATTCGACATGACCTTGTGCTGGCAGATTCCTCAGACTACCTCCATGACCTCTGCCAGCATCACGTCTCAGGCCATCTGAAGATCGCGCCTGAGCACATCTCGCGCACTGTTTTGGAATGCATGCATAAACCGCCCGTGGAGGTTCTGGATGCCTTCTGTGAAAGATTCCGAAAGGTCTCAGAAGAGCTGGGACGGGAGCAATATCTGCTGCCGTACTTCATGTCAGGCCATCCCGGCTGCACCATAAAAGACATGATCGAGCTGGCGGAGTATTTGAGGGATCATCACATGTACACTGAGCAGGTGCAGGACTTTACCCCCACGCCCATGACTGTTTCCACGACCATGTACTATACCGGCCTGGATCCATTCACCCAAAGAAGTGTGCATGTCCCAAAGGGCCGGGAAAAGAGAATACAGCGGGCGATTCTGCAGTACAGGGACCCGAGAAACTATGCTCTGGTCAGAGAGGGATTGAGGATGGCAGGGCGCGAGGACCTGATCGGCGATGGAAGAGAATGCCTAATTCCTCGAACAGCTGGATCATTGAGAGGGCCTAAAGGGCGCAAAGGAGGATGATGATCTTCGATGCTTCAGCAGATCATCTTCTCGAAGCACTCCTGACAGACCAACTTGCCACTGGCCGTCCTGCCCCGGATCTCCATGAAGCTCTCGCCGCACTCCTGACAGCGCACAGAAGGATAAATCCTGGCCTTCTCAGGCTCCGGGATCTCGACCTCTCTCACTGAGAGCATCTCCTCGTCGGGCGCTGTCAGGATCTTTTTGATGGCATCCTCCCGCAGCATATCGAGCTTCTGCTTCTCCTCAGGCGAGAGAGTTCCATTGAAATATCTCTTTCTCAGATCATCCATGCCATCTAAAACATCGCCCTTGAAATAGATGCGCAGCGCCTTGCCATTGTTGCGAGAGTATATGGTAAATGCCTGCTTTCCAAAGTCCTTGAAGATCAGGTTGCCCTTTCCAAAGGTGCAGCCCAAGGTGGCCTGCAATGCATCCACGCTGCAGGAGTTGTTCTCTGCGATGCATACAAGCTCTTCGTCCACGGATCTTGGATAGTGTTCTTTCACATATTTCGCCACCCTGTAGCCTATAGCGAGGCCCGGGCAGATGTGGCCGTGAAACTTTGCAGCCTCTTTGAAGTCTTCGTCCATTTGGATCACCAGAGATTTGCGAGAATTGCAAATCCGCAATTTGTTATAAGTTCGAAAGGATAAGTAGTACGCGCTCGTATCCTCGTCGCGGCCACAGCAGGCATGCACGAGGCGAAACAAAGATGAGTCACATCCTGCTCTAATTTATCACCATGAAGATGGGACGCAAAGCCAAGCCAAAGTCGCCACAGGAGATGGCGCTGGTGCATCACGCCCTGGAAAACCCTGCTCGCAGGAATATGATCATCCTCATGAACCAGGGAAAGCTCTCTGTTCCGGAGATCGAGGCAGTGGTTGGGCCGAACATGCTCGACTACCACCTGCACCGGCTGGAGCTGGCAGGCTTGATTGAGGTGCACGAGGGAAGAATTGTGCTGACTGAGGCGGGTGTGGCCTATGGGGGCCTCGTGAAGATGCAAAAGGAGAGGGGCGGGGCGAATAAAACATGAATGTGATCTTCCTTGGCACCAATGGCTGGTACGACACAGACACAGGCAACACCATCTGCACCCTCATAAACTGCGAGAAGTGCCACATCATCCTCGATGCGGGCAATGGCATCTATAAGGCAGATCGCTACATCCACGACGACCTGCCAGTCTACCTCTTCCTCAGCCATTTTCACCTCGACCACATCGAAGGACTGCATATCTTAAACAAGTTCCACTTCCCCCAGGGCCTGAAGATCTTTGGCCAGAAGGGCACAGCCAGGTTCCTGGACATCATCATGCGCCAGCCCTTCACAGTTCCAATTGACATGCTGCCCTTTCCTGTCGAGGTGCAAGAGCTCTCAGAGGGGCCCTACAAGCTTCCCTTTGCCATGGAGTGCCGCTTCCTGGTGCATGCTGCGCCTACCATGGGCTACAGGTTCGATCTGGACGGCAAGATCGTAGCCTACTGCCCGGACACAGGCGTCTGCGAGAATGCTGTGCTGCTGGCCGAGGACGCCGATCTCCTTATTTCCGAGTGCTCACACAAGCCAGGCGAGAGTAGCCCTGCCTGGCCACACCTCAACCCGCAGGACGCTTGCGAGATTGCACGTCGGGCAGGAGCAAAGCGTCTAGCCCTCACGCACTTCGATGCTGGACGCTACACCAGCATACAGCAAAGGCTGGATGCAGCTGCAAGCGTTCTGGACTGCCGCGAGATCGTAGTCGGACAAGATGGGCTGGTGCTGAAATTATGAGGGCGAGGCTATGAGGATAGGACCTGTGATAGTCTTATTGCTGGCGTTATGCGATCTTGTGGCTGGCGGCAGTGCACAGAGCACGAGCAGCTTTCAGAGCGTGAGCGGCCAGTTCGCCAGAGAATGGCTGAGCGATTTCAAGGCCCAGAATCCTCAGCCTGTCCGGGAGGCTGGCAACGGCAGCGACTTATGGTGCTGGGGAGGCGCTCCCAAGGGGAGCACCATTGTCGATGGAAAGCTCGTGCAGGATCCCTACTATCTCAGGCCCTTGCTGAATTTATCCAGCAACTGGCTGGATGAGACATATACCGATCCAGGAACGGGGCTGCCCGTCAATGCTTACCTAGATCCTTTAACAGGCACTAGATACTACGTTTACTTAAATCCCAGCACAGGAAAGCCATTCTACACGTATGTTGTGCCTGCCTCTGGACAGCCGTACTACACTTAATGCAGATAATACTGGCAAGCAGGTCACCTCGCCTTCAGTCACATCAATTGCGCCTTCGAACGGTTGGATAACAGCATCGCCCTAACCGAAATGATCCAGCAGCAGGTCCTGTCACGCGAAAGGCTTTTATTGCGCCGCGTCCATCGCCCATATTTGGTGGGGTCAAATGAGGACTGCATTTGCAGTTGCAGTTTGTGTATTGTTATGCCTTTTGGCAGCGCAATGCCATGCTCAAAGCACGAGCCGTTTCCAGAGCGTTGGCGGAGATTTTGGCCAGAACTGGATAAGCAACTTCAAGGCCGCGAACCCTGAGCCTGCCCATGAGAGCAGCAATGGCAGCGATCTGTGGAGCTGGGGAGGCGCCCCAAGGGGGAGCATAGTCGTCAATGGCAAGCTACAAGCCGATCCCTATTATTACTGGAAGTCGCTCAACTTTACCAACGGCTGGCTTGGAGAGACCAGCGTGGACCCCTACACAGGAAACCCTGTCTATGGATATGTAGATCCAAATACCGGATTTGTAAGGTACTTTTACGTTGACCCAAGTACTGGAAAGCCGGTTTACGTGAATTATGATCCAGCCACGGGGAGTCCTATCTATGGCAGCGTCTCACCCTTCTATGCATCCAATGACTGGTCGGGCAATTATGCGCTGCCGTCCGTATTCAACTCGAACAATCCATGGGGTTGAAGGCCAAAGCCCTGATGAAACCCTTGAAACTAACGGAGGAATACCCATGAATTCCAAAAAGTACTTTGCAATCTTTGCTTTGCTGTCGCTGGCTGCAATCTCAGCGCAAGGAGAGCTGACCGAATACCAACAGGGCGTTTATGCAGGCTTGAAGGCAGGCATGATGATAGGCAAGCTCCTGGGGGCTGCTCCCTACGATCCAAGCCAAGCCCAGCAGTTCAATGCTCAGGTGGATCTGTTCAACCAGGGGCTGGCAGGAGCATTCGGAGACAACCAGACTGCCATAAACACCTTCAAGCTGCAGCCCTATAGCGCCACAGCTGCGGCAAAGTCGGCCTACACGGGCAAGCCAGTACATTCCATAGATGGAAGCTGGAACCAGAGCAATGTCACAGTTCTGGGAGATGTGGATGAGGGCGTGAGGATCTACGACATGCCAGCATCGTCGTATTACACATGGGTCGGAGACCAGGGCAGCATACCCTCTTTGCCGTATGCGAGAAAATCCAACTACGAAAACCTAGGCTCTGTTTAGCCTCGCAAAAACTTTTTTTGTTTTTTCCTGTGTTGGCAATGGTACATTGCTCCTTCGTTAGTTCTCAGTGAGCTTCTGCGCCTCTGTGGTGGCAGTCCGCCCGATAGAGTGCTAAAATATATATTTTCAGGATGCATAACATAATTAATCATGAGCAAAGACCTCGACAGCCTCCTCTCGGAACTGAAGACAGTTCACGAGGACCTCAAGCCCATCCCCACGGAGTTGATAGTAGTAGCCGACTGGGTGCGTCTGAAGTGCAGATATGGTTGCAGGGCATATGGAAAGCACCTCTGCTGCCCGCCTTACTCTCCAACGCCCCAGGAGATGAGGGCCGTCCTTTCAGCGTACCGGCAGGCAGTTCTCGCCAGATTTGAGACCAAGCCGGACCAGAAGCTTCTGCCCAAGCACATCCACCATGCCTTCTGGAATTCCCTCACCAAGGTGCATAAAACCGTATATGAGCTTGAGCGGACGGCCTTCCTTGCCGGATACTACAAGGCCTTTGGCATGGGTGCCCTGCCATGCACCCTCTGTGAGACCTGCGTCATCGAGGAGATGCTGAAGAAGGATCAGGCAGTCTTCGACCTGGATGCCGTGAAATGCAGACACAAAGAGATCATGCGCCCATCTATGGAGGCCTGCGGCATAGATGTATTCAAGACCCTGCAGAACGCGGGCTACAAGCCCAAGGTTCTTGGAGATTGCAGAGAAAAAGTGGAGCTCTTCTGCCTTGTGCTGCTCGATTAGGCCCTTTATCTTTTTCTTGCAGACGGAGCCAGCGTCCTAATAGCCTAATATACCATCAGGTGAAAATCAAGCACCGATGCAGTGGGAGTTTGTAGGTTCGGGTGCTGCGCTTCTGACTATGTTCGGCTTTGTGCCTCAGATTCTGAAGATCTATCGGACGGAATCGGTCGCAGACGTGAGTCTTTTCATGCTGCTTCAATTCTTCGTGGGAATCTTCCTCTGGCTGCTCTACGGCATACACATCCAGGATAAAATTCTCATCGTCTCCAATGCAGTCTCCTTTTTGACCTTGATAGTTGCGATAGGACTATATTTGAAATACAGAAAGAACAAATGAAGTGGCATCGCCTTTAAGGAGAATGGGGATTAAGTCGTGGGTCGGAAGGGTAATGGGTTGCAGTACCAAGTCACGACTTATCCCATCCAAAAATCAGACTCCTTGAAGTATAAATAGACATGGTACAATGAGTATGGACAGATACAAGAGAGGTTGATCGAATGAGATTGATGAGCATACTGTCATCAGCTTTATTGCTCTCATGTTTATCGATCCAAGCTCATGCAGTCGAGCCGGGAGATATAGCAATTCCTAGTATGAGCGTTCCGAACATGGATATGCCAACTCCCCTCATCTCAAGTCCGAACATGGATATGCCAAAGACAAAACCCGTGCCCCTGGCCAAGCAGGCCAACTCAAACAAGACCCTCAACCAAACCGTCAACATGAGTGCCAATCAAACCCGATCGACTCTGGAACAAAAAGAGGCTACCACGATGGATGTGAGCGGCAAATGGTCGATAAGATTCGATGATCGAGCAGACAGGTCGCTCGACCTGACCCTATGGGTCTCGGGCGGGACCATAATCATGGGCTATGGCACACTGACAGGGGAAGGCGCAAAAAAATCAGTGACCGCCAGCGGATCTGTGACAGGAGATGAACTTCATTTGACCACGAAGTCTGCTACGCCAGAATACGCAAATCAGGAAAATGGCCAGTATGATCTCGACCTATTTTGGGTAAATAATACATTATCGGGAACATATATCCTGAGGTCCGAGGGCGAGCTCGTAGATGAGGGAAATGTCACAGCAGTGAAGCATTAGGCGGTCATCTGTACCAGTCCAGGCTCCCCTCCACATAATTTATGAGAGCAATAAGAGACCCCTTTGTATCTTGATCCATCTCCGTCAGCGATATCAGCTCTTTTGCCTCTTCTCCGTGTTGTCTGGAGATGGATTTTGCCTCATCCAATGCACCGCAGTCTCTTATGAGCTCCTTGATGCGCAATACGTCCACCTCAGCGACATCGGCGCCCCCTTCGATTAAAGATGCTAAGTTCGGATCTTTCTGCATTGCGAGTATAATATGCAGTGGCTTTTTTCTTTTTAAAAGATCTCCGCCAGGCTCTCTGCCATACTCCTCCTTTTGGGCAAAGGTATCTATGATGTCGTCTTGAATGTCGAAGGCGTATCCTATGTGTCTTGAAGCGTCCTTCAGAAGGGTCAAATCTCTCTTCGGAGCCGACGCCAGGATCGCTCCCGCCAGCATGGAGGTTTTGAAGAGGGATGCTGCCCTTTTGCTGGCCATGGCGCTCCATTCTTCGATGGTCGGCGTTTTATATTCGAATAGCAGATCGAGTGCTTGGCTCTCATTTACATCTTTATAGCCAGATGCTAGAAGATCAACAACGTCTTTGAGTTTATCGCCATCGAAGCCCGATTGCAGCATTGTTTCCAGGGAGAGCGAATAAAGCACGTTGCCGGCAAATATCGCAGTTCCTATGCCAAAATGCTCATCGTATCCCTCCTCAAAGAGCTTGTGCAGCGTTTTGCCACCTCGTCTGAACATCTCGGCATCTGCTATGTCATCGTGAGCAAGTATGCTGTGTCTGTACAGCTCAATGCCTGAGCCTGCTCTTATTATTCGATCATCAATTTGAGATGCATAGCCTTTGTAAACTATCAATGTACTGCTGGATGCAATTCGCCTTCCCTGTCTGAGCAGATATTCTTCTAAGGATCGGAGTACCTCTCCAACAAAGGGGTGATACTGCTCCCCATCTTTGGCCATATTCTTCAACTGTATCTTGAGATCTTCTTCGATGATGCTGCTGAAACGATCAAGCATGTTCATGTTATCCATTGACGCAGTCTCCTGAAATATCACTCGATGCTGATTTGTAAAGGTACTTCATCGCCGAGGTATCCACTTCCCATCCTTGCAGATTCTTGTCAATGGAGAACCCCATGCTTAGCCAGAGACCTCCTGGAAATACGCTCTCTCCCGGATGCTCTTCATTGAACCTTTGAAATAGTTCGTAGATGGCATGCCACCCTTCTTCACCTATGCTGGGCTTGCCCTCAAGGACATACTGTACACGATCCCAGTCAGGTATGACCAACTCGAATATGCCCAGAAGAACGTCAAATTCCTTTGAACAGGAAGCGAAGAGGATCCTGACCTTTTCCTCGTCCAGTCTAGTCTTCATAGATACATCCGATTTCATCTATCTGTTATTTCACTTTTCGCTTCCTTGCAGTGTCCTTCCAAAAAATGTAGCTTGCCTATCGGGAGGGCTGTCTTGTCACCTGATTCGCCCGCGACGTAGCAGCCTTTCTCTTCAAATCCGAGATGAGCTTATTTCGATCGGCAACCTGTTGATTTCTGGCGGTTTTCAGATCTGTTTGGCCTTTGCTGGTATACGACGAGGTTATGCTCCTCGTCTTAGCCTCGCTGCTCGTCCTTTGGAGTTTCTCGGAATTTTGCTTATCTGCCGACGCGACGGAATCTGTTTTAAAGTTCAATCTTCTCGTCAAGACGCTATCAACTTCATTGGTTGTAACTTTTGAACTGAATGCGAGAACCTTAGTGCTATCATCTTTTGTTGAATCGGACGCGACAGTCGCAGATGAGACATTGGTCGCAGATGAGATATTGGTCGCAGATGAGATATTGGTCGCAGATGAGATGCTGCCGAGAGTTTTATTGACATTTATCTGAAGAGCATCTTTCGACCTGCTCTTGTGAGAGCCACCGCCTGATGAGACTCTTATGCCAACATTGGCTTTCGAAGCTTGGTTTGAGGAGGATGGTGCAACGGTTCGCGACGATGTTGACGAATTTGACAAGCTAGCCTTTGCGCTCGAGCTTGCATTCAAATGAACAGAACCATTCGCTTCTCTAGAGCTATTTGAGGCTTTTTGGCTTTGATTTTTGCCTTTCACAAATAAATTTGCGCTCAATGCGTCTGAGGTGCTCCCTGGGAAATTCACGTACCTTGCGCCAGCTTCAGTAGCACTTTGAAGATAGTTGGCTAGAGTTCCTCTGTGGGTTGAATCTGATCCGAAGGATAGGATATCGAATACCAGAAATGCGGCCATACCTGCTAAAGACAGCAATGCTATGATCAGAAGCATGCCATATATTCTGGGATGATCTTTCCTTAAGTTATCACGAGCCCAGCTATAGTAAGTGATCTTCGACATTGCAATGCCCTTCATACATTGAATGATATTTTTTAAAGTTTATAACTTTTACGACTGAAAAAACTTATAAATTCATTAATTCATTCCCTACACAGAGTATAAGTAAGATAAGATGCCCAAATTTAGGACGAACTCTGGGCTATCCACGCCAATTCATTGGCGGGAGTGGTCACAATGTGAGATCATGGAGATCGGTAAAGCTGTAGTCTACAATGTGCCAATTGATGCTGTATCAATGCAAAACGATGCTATGGATTATCCAGATATTGAAAGCGTTCTGAACAATCTGATAGACCAGAAAAGAACTTTTGACATTGAGATCTATCGCCCACAGGGCAGATGAGTGTGGCCGAGGAGATGTTCGAAGCATGAGATCCTTTTCACCCAAAATGGCGGTCGGGGCGCTGTGGCAATTGAGGGTGAGAAAAAGGCCATTCGTGCTCTCGCATGGCATAAATGCCAGATGTAATTTGAGTTGCAGCTTTTGCGAGTACTGGCGGCATCCGGGCAAGGAGATGAGCACGCCCGAGATCTTCAAAATGCTGGATGACGCACGGGCATTTGGCATTGGTGTCTATAATGCCTGGACGGTTGAGCCCATGCTTCGGAAGGATCTTCCGGAGATTCTCAGGCATGCGAAATCCTTGGGCCTTGTCACCTCACTTATAACAAATGGGCACATGCTCCGCCAAAGGGCAGACGAGCTTGCTGATCTGGACTACTTATCGGTTTCCATCGACGGGATCGAGAGTTACCGGGAGTTGAGGGGCATCGATCTGCAGGACGTCCTGGATGGCATCAAGGAGGCTCAAAAAGCCGGGCATGAGATCCTCATTAACTGCGTTATAAGCGGCAAGAATCTGGATGAGCTCGAGGATCTGGTGCACCTTGCCGAGTCTCTGGGCACTTGGATATCATTCGAGCCGCTCCACGAGTCAAAAGGCATAAATGAAAAGGTCTGGGACGATCTTGGAATCAGAGACAGGCCCTGCTACGAGAGGGCAGTCAGCCGTCTGATAGATCTGAAGAGGAATGGTGCGCCTATAATCAACTCTCAGACTTATCTTTCCATGATCAAGTCACTAAATCCCAGGTTTAAATGCCATGCAAGCGACATAATTTTGCATGTTGCGTCCGATGGCACCATTGAGAACTGTCGCGTTCATAAATACCCGCTTGGCAAGGTCTCGGATGGCCTTGAGGATGTATGGGCCTCCTCTGCAAAGAGACGAAAGCAGATCGTTTTGGGATGCCAGGGCTGTTTATTCTTCGGTTATGTCGAGAACAGCCTGCTCTACGAGCTTGTGCCAGAGGTCATGGCTCATTACGAGTGGATGTAGCTCGTTCTATTTTTCATGATTTGATCGATCTGCTGGTCGATCTCTGATATCAGGGTGAAGCTCTGATCCAAAGATCCATCGAATGACTCCTCTCCAGCATGCCTGCCGTCTCTTACCTGGACGCTGACGTGGTAATTCCCATCAGGCATGTTGGCAGTGGACCAGCTCCAGCTATCTGACTGGGACCACAAACTCCTGGCCTTATTGTCGACCAGGAATCGATACAGGACAATATCGCCATCCGGGTCCGAAGCATCTGCCTTCCAGACAACTGTTGTACCCCGAACCTGGGGGCTGGGCTTGTCAGGTGTAAGGTTTAACAGGGCAGGCGGCTGATTTTGAGCCAGCAGAGTGAAGGACACATCCATTGAATCGTCGAATGCGTCTTCTGATGCATGCTTGCCATCCCTTGCCAGGACTCCGATCTTGTAGTCTCCTGGCGCAGCCTGGGAGGTGTCCCAGGTCCAGGAGCTGTCTGTCGACCAATCGGTCATCTCCATGCCGTTCAGGATGAACCTGTAGTATATCGGGTCTCCATCAGGGTCCTTGGCCAAAGCAGTCCATGCGATGCTCGTGCCAGATTCCTGAGGGCTGGGAGCATCCGGCTTGAGCTCTTGCAAAACTGGCCTATGATTTTGAGCCAGCAGAGTGAAGGACACATCCATTGAATCGTCGAATGCATCTTCTGATGCATGCTTGCCATCCCTTGCCAGGACTCCGATCTTGTAGTCTCCTGGCGCAGCCTGGGAGGTGTCCCAGGTCCAGCTATTTGACTTGGACCATCTGCGGACCTCTCGCCCGTCGAGCAAGAATTTGTATTGCACCTTGTCTCCGTCCGGGTCCGAGCTATCCGCCTTCCAGAACACGGTTACACCAGGCTCCTGGGGGCTGGGCTTGTCAGGTGTAAGGTTTAACAGGGCAGGCGGCTGATTTTGAGCCAGCAGAGTGAAGGACACATCCATTGAATCGTCGAATGCGTCT
>JGI11944J13513_1000239_pt1 | contig 60825 bp, 34 predicted proteins | sample TerdegcoTASludge_FD_13513 | JGI IMG/M metagenome (IMG submission 13513) | reverse complement strand
TGCTAACTCGATCATTCCAGACACTATGTGAATACACATTTCTCCGAGCGCAACCCTATGATTATCGAGCTGGAAAGTATCCTCAAAAGCACTTTTCCACCAGAGCAACGGCGACAGATAACGATTGATCCTCATATCGAAATCAAAACCACTTCTGCAGGAATTGACCATCCTGCGAAGGGAATTGAACTATTTTTATTCACGGCTCGTTTAAAATTGATTTAAGACACTTTCTTTGCTCCGGCGTACAAATCCCTATCCGAGCCGGCGATATTGCCAGGGATGCAACGTAGCAAATGCGTTGTGGCATGGAGGAAGAGGGCGATTGAAACATTTTGAAACGTTGAAACATGCAAGGGGAATTGTTCTATACATTATCAAAAGCTGAAGCAGTCTGCAAAGGTCATCACCACCTGCCAGGGCCATCTATTATGATGTGATAGAAGGAATAAATAAATTTGTATAAATTGGGTTTTTCATTTCTTTAATTCTTCCGGTTATGACATAGTCCCTCTGAGAAGGATCTATTCCAAGATAATTGTACTGCAGCAATTTAATTGAATTCTTTTCCCTACAGACCAGCAAAAAGAGGGCTGCTAATGCTTGTATCACATTATCCAAATTTGCTTTATCAAATATTCCATCATGCTTTACTTTATTATAGCTATTCCACCAAAAATTTTCAGTTCTATTGATCTCATTCCATTTAGTGCCATCTCTTTTGCCATCCCTTCTGAAGGGATAAATCGTCTCTTTGGTGGCTATTATATAAACATTTAAAACTGATAGCTGTAGATTTGTCTCTAATTTCTTAAAGTCGCCCCAGTTCCAAAAATCAGGCTCTTTTTCTCCGGCTATAGTAGAACACTCTGGAACACTTTGGTGAGTGATGATGTACTTACTAAAGAAAATGTCTATATTGCTCCCTATTCTCAGCAATAAATCCGCTAAATACATTGATCTAATTGCCTGTCTCTCTTCCACAGAGGGATAAAACTCTAACGACATATAATCAAAAAATTCAAGAAGATCCTCTTCTAGTGCATGATACCGATCTACGTGATAACCATTTTTTAAGTAATCATCAGAATCCATGTGATCAGCCCCTGATCTCTGGGCTAGCAGGCTCACTTATTATGCTGGCCTGCTGGGATTTAGGCACTGCAGATGTCATATCTATCCATGACAGGTTTTTTCCTATGATCAGCTCCTGCATTGTGGCATGGTGAGTGTTTGTCATGGGAATGAGGCAGTACTGGAATCCATGTTTTTCAGCCAGGGCCTTTACCTCATCTGCATTATCATAAGTAATCAGGAAATCACCCTTCAGGGTCTCGCAGATAGTGAATAGCTCCTCATGATTAATATCACAATATTTATATAATCTCTTTCCTGCCTTCTTTCCACCTGCTGTATATGGTGGATCTATGAAGAAGACAGCATCCTCCTGGTCTGCAAACTCTCTCATCACCTTCAGCCCATCCTCACATCTGAAGTCTATCTTATCTGCCACCATCTGGAGGTTTGTGAGCCTATTTGCCAGGGTGGTGGGATACCACCTGGACCTGATGCCTTTTCCATTCTCACCAAATTTTAGGAGGCCAGACCCTTTGGCCAGGATGCCTCCATGAAAGGTCCTGTTCTTTAAGATGGTCTGAAAAGCTCTATCTCTGGTGGTGATGGCTGGCTTAGATAGCTCCTCTATGACACTTTCTCTGGTCAGGTCAAAACTAAGAATCTGGTTTGCCAGCCACCTAGCATCTCCATCTATGATGCACTGCCACACTGCAGCTATATCCTCATCCAGCTCAGCCATGACAGCTTTAGGGACCATGCCTTCAAATAGAGCAGTCAGAGTGATTATCCCACCACCTGCAAAGGGCTCTATTAGGAGCTGGGGCTTAGGGGACTTCTGGCTCATCCATTTCCTGAAGGTAGGGACAAACCAGGTCTTCCCACCTGGATATCTGAAAGGGCTCCTCTGAGGGACTGAGGCCACATTAACTGGCTTTTGGACTACATCTCCAGGGAATAACATAGTCTGCTTAGCTGTGGCCAATTCTAAATGCCTCCTCAATGGTCTTATTATTTGGTGGGGTCTCCAGTTGCTCATCCAGCTTCTCCTGCAAGAGGTTTATGAAATCCTCGATCCTACCAGGCAGTGGAGTGGTTATGGTGAGTAGTGCCGGCTCAAATTCTGTAAATACTTCATCAATCTTTTTGAGAGTATATCTCTTCTGGTCACGGTCTTCTATCAGCTCCAGATCATAGATCAGCCATGCAATTTCTGCCTTCTCCTTACTCACACTCTTCATAGGTGGGAGGGTGTCATAAAAGCCTTTATTCAGGGCCACAGCAGTCTTCTTCTGCCATGTGTGAAAAATGCCACCCTTGAAGAGGAGCTGTGGGACCAGTCTTTTCCTGGATGATGATAAGTAGTCAGGCCTGGGATAGTTGGGCTGGGTGGACCAGTCCATTGATGCCCTGGCCATGGGGTCTTCCATGTAGTATGCAAAGGGATCCCTCACATTGCCAGAGATATAGACTGCCTGGACCTCCAGGGCTCCAAAATCATAAATCCTGCCATCATCTTCATAGGCCACCAGGACCACATCAATATTGCCAGCAGTCTTCCCATGAGCATCATTCAGCCTGACCTCTGTCAATGAACTCCAGGTAGCATCATCTTTGAAGAAGAATGAGGCTGCATCATCTGTTATAAGCCACTCTTCTCTAAATCTTATGGGGCAGGTGATGACTGGCTTCTCCTGATAGTAAATGCTGCAAACTCCCAGGGGATTCTTTGCTTTATCCTTTGTGCAATTAGGGACCTTATTATTGAAAGGGCAAAGCCTCTTTGATCTATACCTATCAGCTTTTGCTGATTGGTCATCTATGAGATGGCCAAAGACTTCTGCTAATGGCTGGGATGCTTCCCTCATGTACCCTCCCTGGTTCACTTAGCATCACAGGTTATTAGTCATTCCCCTCATAGTCCCAGGTCACTGCCCCAGAGATGGCCTATGATCCTCTCCGCCTGTGGTCTTTGTGTTGATAAGAAAAATGTGCTATTACGTATATGAAGGCAGCTAAGATCCTGCCAGATGCCAGGCTGAAGGCCCGAGAGCTGGAAGGTAAGGCAGATGAGCTGAAGGTTGTGGCTGAGGACCTGAAGGGAGCTGCCAGGTTGGAAGATCTCACCCTCTGGCAGATGGAGAAGACCAAGAGCACTAAGAAAGGAAGCCAATCATACTTCTATTGGATGGCCTCATGGAGAGAAGGCGGGAAGGTAAGGCATACTCACCTGGGGAGCTGCAAGAAGGTGGATCACGAGACAGCACTGCAGAAGGCCCGGAAGATGAAGAGGAAGGCCCTAGCAAAAGCTCGCCGTGCTAAGGTTAAGGATCTAGGGATCAATACGGTTTGGGATAAAGTTATTTAATTCTTTATGCCTATGATTATATGATTTTAAACAACACCACTACTTTGAGAAAAATGTGTAAAAGCTAAAAATCTGTATTGCTATAATAAATATGAAAATTATGATTGCTACTATCGCTACTGTTTTCGTGAAAGTGCCTGTATTCCCTAATAAAGCACCTAGGGCCGCCAAAGCGAATCCTATTGAAGTAACTAATTTATATACCGTATACAGCAGATATCCCGATTCAAAATTAGTGGAACTTAGAGCTTGAGGAAACAGCAATATACTCAAAGATGCGATGATAAGGCCGCCATAGGTCATTGCTTTAGTAATCTTATCGTCCATAATTTCCTACCTGCATAATTACAAAAGAAAAAGAAAGGTTATATTTCTTTTTGAGCTGCAAGCTTAATTAAGTAAGCTTCTCCATCCTCTGTAAGCCTGTAGTGGTCTGGGCCCGGCCCATTTAAGATATAGCCCTTGGTCTTCAAGAAGTCAATAGCATCTTTGGTCCGTCTCTCACTAACCCCTCCCTTTTGGGTTAGTTTCAAGATCTCCCAAACATGGACGGCCTCATTTCGGCATTGGACTCCATTGCAGTGTATTGCACGAAGGACTTTTAGTTCAATCTCATCATAGTCTACAACTTTAGGATCTAATTTCGTTATCATGTTTGTGTATTCATGTGATTATACTATATAAGTCTTTTCGTTTTTGTGTGTGTGATTTGATAAAGCTTAATCATTAATTGATTATTGCTTAAGGATTAAGGATTAATGGCCAACGCTTAAATATTGCATATTACCTATTACCTACTAAGTGAGTAACCCCCTCTCGAAAGGATGATGCGCTTATTGGCAAGTGGGACAATTAGAGAGGGGTTAGCTACAGCTCTATGGAGGCATAGTAGTTGGTTTGCTCAGATCCCTTTGAAGAGGTGGTACATGTGATACCTGAGAATGGAGTAACGAGGGAGTGTGAAGAGAGCTTTATTGATGGTATCAGAAAAGGCCTAGAGGACTTTGCAAAGGGAAATTATATCGTCTTTGAGGATGACGATGAGCTAGAAGCCTATATGATGAGCCTTTAGATTCTCGATTTTTAGATCTGTTATGGTTTTTGAGTCTATTGTCACAGGCCATTTTAGCAAGAAGTATGCCAAATTAACGGGTAAAAACAAGGCTTTTAAGCAACAAGTCGTAAACAAAATGAAAGGGATTCGCCAGAACCCTGAGATTGGCGAACCCAAAAGTCACGACCTTAGAGGCCTTCGTGGCTTGCATATCACAGAGCATTACGTTATTGTCTATCTCATCTTCAAAGATTATGTGATATTTATAAATTTAGACCACCATGATAAAGCTTACGAAGCAGTAGAAGGCCTGATGAATCGCGTTTTAGAGGATGACAAATTACTTACTGAACTAAAGCAGGCGAATATTTCAACAGAAGAGTTTGCCAGAATCATAAGAACCATAGGTAGACGCTGAGGTCTTCACCCCTTTCTCTCCTTAAGCATTAAGGCTTAATCCTTAATGGATACTCTCTTAAGTCTTAAGGCGTAATTCTTAATCCATGGAAATAGTAGCAATAGCAAACCAGAAAGGGGGCTGTGGCAAAACTACCACCGCCGTTAACCTGTCGGCCTGCCTTGCTGCCAAAGGGAAGAAGGTCTTGCTAATAGACCTAGATCCTCAGGGATCGGCTACAACTCACCTGGCAATCAGTGAGTTCGATAACACCATGTATGAGGCCATGATGAGCGATCTGAGCCTATCACAGATCACCAAGCCCACTGAAATCAATGGGCTGGATATGATCCCTGCAGACAAGCGGCTAGGCAAAGCTGAGATGGAGATTGCAGGTAAATCCATTGCCAGGGAGAGAATCCTGAAGCCAAAGGTGAGGACCCAAACCGGATACGATTTTATCATCATCGATACGCCGCCCAATCTTGGATTTCTGACTATAAACGCGATGGTTGCCAGTGATACGGTCCTTGTGCCTATCCAAACAGAATTCTTTGCGATCCAAGGGCTATCTATGATCCTGGATTTGGCTAAGGCGATCTCTGAAGGGCTAGGACAGGACCTGAGGCTAAAATACCTGCTCACCATGTACGATGCCAGGACAAAGATGGGCAAAGAAGTAATCACTCGGGTTAGGGAGCTGCTCGGAGAGGATGTCTTTAATGTAGTTATTCCGAGGAGCATCAAATTAGCTGAAGCTCCGAGCTATGGGAAGCCCATTCACCTGATAGATCCTGAGTCGCTAGCATCTAAGGCATATGCACAACTTGCTGATGAGGTGATCGAATGCCAGGAGACTTAATGGACCGTGTTTTTAGTGATATCAAGGCTAAAAAGTCAGAAGCCTTAAGTGATAAAGCCTTAAGCAACCAAACATTAAGTGGTGAAGCCTTAAGGCATGAAGCATTAAGTGACGAAACATTAAGCCTTAAGGCATTAGACCTTAAGCTCCTGGATGAGGCTATCGAGGCTGCAAATAGCAAGCGGCGAATGATAGGCGTGTGGAGCCCTACTATAGCGGCTGCCATGTGGTACTTGAAAGGGACCATCCCCCGGTTCTCTATCAGCGAAGTAGCAAGCCACTGGATTGAGGAAGGACTGGAGAGGGATTATCCTGAGCTGGTGCAAAGGATAAAGGATGGGCTGAAGAAATGATTCTTTGCCCATATGATGAGAAGATCGAGAAAATAGTCTGGTGGGAATTTTGGTGGATGTGATAATATGGATGCTACATCATTCCAATTACTTAGGGGCTGTAGCAAAATAAGTTAGTTAAACTCTATCTTTTTGTTAGGTTTAATTGTATAATTCCATTCTCCATGAAATTTATCTGAGGTCAAGTTTATCTCTTTTAATTCATTATCAGAAATTTTTATACCTTTTGGATAGACTTTTTCATCCAGCCGGCACTCAACATGAAGCCCTTTTTGCGTAGTGGTAGCAGCAATGAGATTTACTATGGCTTCATGACTAATTAAGGGTTTTCCCCTCCAGTTTTGCGTTATGAATGAAAAGAGCCTATGTTCTATCTTGTTCCATTTGCTTGTTCCTGGTGGAAAATGTGATACTGTGATTTCTAATCCTGATTCATCTGCAAGCTTCTGAAGTTCAACTTTCCACAATCGCACTCTATAGCCATTAGAACCGCCCGAATCTGCTGTGATTAGAAGCTTACTGGCATCTGGATATGCCATTTTTCCCATCGTGTTCCACCATTGCCGTATGCTTTCTACCGCAAAAGCTGATGTATCATGATCAGTACCTACATTGACCCAACCTTCATTTCTTGAAATATCATAAATACCATATGGATTTACTTTCCCCAAGCCTTTTATTTTAAAATCATGAACAAGTACTTTCAAAGGATTGCCTTTCAAGTGATATTCGCGACCTCCATTTCTAAAGTTTCCAACAAGCTCCTTCTTCTTTGTATCTACTGAGATCACCGGTTGACCGTACTTTATAAATAATTTGGTTTTATTATTTATTAATATAAATTGACCATTTCTGTCAGGATTATTGTCACCTTCAATTACTTTTTGATTTGATTGCAGACTGTAGCCTTGGCTGTGAAGAATATCGGCAACCCTCATGTGACTGATATTATGGCCCATATTTTTTAGTTCTCGTGCCAACTTTCTGGTGCTCTTGCAGGTCCAGCGCAAAGGGGATTCAGGATCTCCGCGAGTAGTAGGTTCAATTAAATTATCCAGATCTGATAACAGCGTTGCATCAGTATCAACCAACTTTTTTCTACCACCTCCTGACTTTCTTATTTTGCCGGATTCTATAATTTCGGGTTCATCCTCTAATTCCTTGCACCCTTTGGAGATAGTATCACTGGAAACACCAGTGGCTCTGGATACTTTTTCTATTCCGCCCCAGCCGATAGTTTTAGCCTCTGAAGCAAGAAATAATCGCCTCGTCTTCTCATTAAGGAATCGATTGATGTAATCATATCTACATTTTATGGCGCTTAATTCATCCATATTACTTAATAGCATGCTTCAAATATAAAAAGTTACCTAAACTATTTTGTTACAATCACTTATTGCACCCGCGGCAACGTTAGTAGCCGTTTGGCTTACGTCTCGTAATCAACGTAAAGAGAAGCAAGAGGAATTTGAAAGAACGAAATCAAAAGAAAGAGAGCAAAGACGTATTGAGGCTGGTTTTGATTTTTTAGAGACATTTTCTAACCCAATTAAACGGAAAATCAAACTAGGACCGGGATGTGTTGATCCACGTACTGGAGAAAACTCCTACTTCGCATTATGCGAACACCGAGTAGACGACCTAACCCCATATCTAAGAGCTGCCCTGCGACTGCGAGAATTTGGAGATTACCTAACGGGTAATTTGCAGTATGGCTTCCACGACATCGAAATACAAGGAAAACATGAACAGGTCAAGACACTAAGTGATGTAATTGAGTTAACAATGAAACTTAGATATAAAAATGAATCAGACCTATTGAGTGATAAAACCTTAGACGAATTCGAAGCATTGCGTTTAATCGCGGTCAAATATCTTAGTACTGATATAATTTCATCAATACCTTGGAAACAGGAAGATACGAAGGCAAATCATTGCACAATCCGCAAAGTTATTGGAAATTGGAGCCTATCCTTGAAGAACTGGATAGAGAAGACGAAATAAGTATCTCAGGCGATATAGTGAGCTTGAATCCAGCTCACCCATCCAGGCAGAACTCTTGAGGCCATAGAGCCCATATCCTCAGCTTCGAAGCGGCACCGGATCATCTTTTGGGGAAATACTTATCATCCAAAAGATTCACATAGAATTACAAGAGGGATAAACTTTGAAAAAATGCCTATTAATATCTTTAGTAATTCTAATGCTATGTGGTACTTATGTGGCACAAGGACAGAGCATTGATATGTGCGCGGACGACGGAATTTCTAAGAAGAAAATCGGCTATTCGGAACCAGCACCAGGAAAGATCTTTCTTTTGATCCCAGTTACTGTAGAAAATCAAGGCTATGAGGAGTTTCCGCTATCACCTTATCAGTTCAAGTTGACGGTTGATAAGGTCAAGTATGATTCAGCATATCTATCCTATACTATGTCTCAAGCCGGTCTAGTTCCGCTAGAGAGTGTCGAATTACAGGATGGAGGGAAAATCTCTGGATACATCTCTTTCGAAGTTCCAGCATCAACGACTGATTATGAATTGAGTTATGACACATGGGCTTGGGAGGATTACGACGTAAAGCTTAGAAAATGTTAGCCATGCCTTGATAGGAGCCCCGGTGCTGGGAGAGAAGGCGCGCTGCTCAAAGATAGATCAAATCTCTTTTTTATCCTATATCCAGAACTCTTGAGGCCATAGGCCATCTTCAGAGCCCACAGAGATCATACCTTCGGCTTCGAAGCGGCACCGGATCATCTCATCGACCTCTGATAGCCTGACCCTGAAGACTTCGGCCAGGATCTCTTTGGCCGCTTCAAGCTCCATAGCCTTTAGATCGCGGTGCGCTGCCTTATTCTGTGGCCTGATTAGCTGCTCAAGGACTACTGCTATGATAAGTATATTCTACGTGCAAGATCAAGTACTTTCGCAGGAAAACAATACCAATAGATCATTTTTGCATAATAGAAAGTATAAATAAGATACAAAAGACAGAATCAATTTAAAGGAGGCAGTAGAAAAATATCTGATCTCTTTAGAAGGGTAAAGAAGATATAAACTAAAAATAAAAGCTCACGAGCACAAGGTATTATATGCTAAATCCTGAAATAAAATATCCAAAAACGACATATAGCATAGTTGTTGATAATAATCGATTCCCTGTAGATGATTTTTGGATAAATACCGAAAGAACAGGATATGTTGTAGTGCAAAATCCTGATATAAGTAATCAGTTAAATGTTGCTTTTATAAACAATAAATATAAAAAGCACTATTGTGATTTTCAAGTATGGGATTATTCACGAATGACTAGAACTATATGGAATTTGCGACTAATAGATAAAAAGTTCGTGAAAGATGAGTTGAATAAAGAGTACACATTATTTTGTTTTGAATATAACTACACCCATCTAGAACAACTTGTTGCTATGGTACTTTCTCAGAATAAAGCACGATTTTTAACGCAAGTCCCGATAAGTGGATTCTTGGTAGATTTTTATGTTCCACCGGATATTATAATAGAAGTAGATGGGCCTTATCATGAAACCGATGAGCAAAGGAAAAAAGATCAAGTTAAAGACAGTGTACTAAGATCACTTGGATTTAGGGTAGAAAGAATTAGCTATTTCATGCTAGAAAACCTATCTTTCGATCTCGTCAGCGGTGATTTGCTTCCCATAAGTACAGATGAAGAACAATGTTTAGAAGATCTAAACACTCGCATAAACATTATTTTAGCTAAAAAAAATATAAAATCTGATATCGAGATTAATATAGATAAAGAAATCGAGTTACAAAATATATACGATATTGATATATATAACGATGAAAATTTCGAAGATCAGACTTAATTACTCTTAGTTCTCTATAGAGAAGACTTTTATCATAAAATCACGAACAAAAAGAAGTTCTCTAAGCAACTGGAAACGGATCATGCTAACTGAGGAGAGGAGGAATTAAAGGCAAAAAGCTTAATCATCTCGGATATGAGCCATTACTTGGTCTTCTTTCTGGAATTGCTCCCGCTCTAGTTCTTCCAACCATTCCTGATATTGTAGTTCTCGACGTTCCTCCTTCTTTTTGTAATTCTGTATTTCTTGTAATTGTTTTAATTTATTGTCCCACGAATTAGGATGTGTTGTATTTACTTTAATAGCAATTTCACATGCATTTATAGCTTCGTGATATTTGCCCAGATTAGAGAAAACTAAGCATTTATTATACCAGGCGTCTACATAATTTGAATCTAGTAGGATAGCCTCATCATAGGCATTAATAGCCTCATCATACTTACCAAGATCATCGAGAGCATTGCCTTTGCCATACCAGGCATATGCACATTGTGGGTCGATCTCAATAGCCTTATCATAGGCATTAATAGCCTCATCATACTTACCCTGATTAGCAAGAGTAATGCCTTTGTTGACCCAAGCTGCTGCCAATTGCGGATTGATCTCGATAGCTCTATCATAGGCATTAATAGCCTCGTCGTACTTACCAAGATCATCGAGAGCAATGCCTTTGTTGTACCAAGCTTCGACAAGGTTATGATCTAACTTGATGGCTTCGTTATAGGCTTTGATAGCTTCTTCATACTTGCCCTGATCGTATAGATCAACGCCTTTATCATTCCAGTTTATGTCCTTGCTCATAGTGTAGCTATTAACTTATCAAATACGTATAAAATAATCGGGACTAAGGCAGGAACCAGTTCTAGAAGCGTTCTCTTTCTCCATAAACAATACCAAATAGAAGCTTTTCTTTTCTTGGAAATAGTCAATAGTCTTGAGAAGTGATAAAGAAGATTGCTATATCTTGAACCATCTTGGAAAGACACTTTAAAGTAAGACCTATGGAAATACTAAGCCAAAACAAGCTTAGATCTGGGCTCCAATTACAAATCAAACTCTATAGGACTTACGCAGTTGAAGGGGATGAAGAAGGATCACCTTTGAACCATAGGCTAAAATGACGATGATTACTTGATTTGTGGCTATTATTGCTAATTATACTTCTATCAATTAGCAATGTGAAATTCAACTGCGTAACTCCTAACTCTATTAGGCCTTATCCTCGTCCTTCCAAGCAGAACTCTTGAGGCCATAGGCCATCTTCAGAGCCCATAGAGCCCATATCCTCATCTTCGAAGCGGCACCGGATCATCTCATCGACCTCTGATAGCCTGACCCTGAAGACTTCGGCCAGGATCTCTTTGGCCGCTTCCAGCTCCATAGCCTTCAGATCACGGTGCACTGCCTTATTCTGTGGCCTGATTAGCAGCTCAAGGACTCCTGCCATGATGAGCAAATAGGCCGGATGATAATAAGTACTTTGGCCAGAAATCAATATCAAGCGACCATTTTTACATGAGGGGAATAAGCGATTTAGATACAAAGAAAGGAAGAAGACACGAAATTGAATAGATATCTCTCGGTGCCCCAATGCAGCTTTCTTATGTAACGGACTCTGTCTTTCTTGTTACATAAGAAGTAGCCGACCGCTATTTTCATAATCATGAAGTGATTAATTTCTGTAGTGCCCTAGAATCGATGGCCCGGAAGAGAACCAAGCAATTTTAAGGGGGTAGCATGGAGCTTCGGGGCGCTTGGATATGGGAAAAGGTGGTTATGAAGGTTACCCTGAGGAGGGAAGGCCCAAACAGGAATGGATATCGTGCCTAAATTTTAATATGAGTATGATATTTGTCAAAAGCGTAGGAGGAAGCACCATTAGAGACGTTACTATCAAGGTCGCAGACAAAAAGGACTTGGAGTTCATGCTGGGCCTGGAGACCTTGGGCATGAAAAGAACCGTAGCCTGCGTTATAACATTCCTCAAAGATCAGAACGAGAGATCTTCCAAGGATATCGAGTTGGCTACTGGCCTGAGACAGCCGGAGGTCAGCATTGCCATGCAAACCCTGCGGGAAAGGGGCTGGCTCACGGAGCATGAGATCAAGAGCAGCGGAAAAGGCAGACCTTTGAAAACCTATGCTTTGCGAGCGACAATCGATGAGATCATAAATTATTGCGAAGCGGAGAAAAGCAGGGAAGCTGCTAGGATCTCTGAGGCCTTCCAGAAGCTGAAGGACCTGAGCTCGGAATAAAGCTCAGAAAGAGATCTCTCCTTCATACACTTTTGCGCCCAAGCCCACCGCCTCCTCGACTGCCGCCAGGTCCTTCATCAGGAATAGCCTCTCGTTCGCAGTCTCCTTGAAGGCCGCAGCGTTCTTCAGGACCTGCGCATATTTCGCTGATTTGGGGAGCTGGACCATGTATCCCTTCGGGTCCTCCACCAGGTCATAGTCGAAGCCGTTGCGCTCCAGGAGCTTGAGTGCGTTGTTCCTCGCGCCGGTGGACTTGAACTCAAATCGGTACTGGTCTTTGTTGTAGTAGTCCAGGAGGGCATTGAAAAGCTCGTGGTTATCGAAGAATTGCTTGAAGACCCAGAGCTTGCCTAGCTTGAAAAATGTGATGTGCTTGCGCTTTGGGATGACGTCGAAGGTATTGGCCTGCATATATGCTCCTTTGGGCAGGGAGGAGTCACCTGCATCCCTTCCACGAAATTCTTTCCTGCGTGCAAAGCTAAGTACTTTTGCCGGAAAACAATATCATTTAACTATTTTTCACAGAGAGAAAGCTTGAATAACATACAAAGATGTGAATGGGTCAATGAGACTGACGAAGACCGCCATAATGCTGATTCTGGCATTATTGCTTTGGTTCTGTTTAGCAACAGGGTCACCCGATGAGGCATATGGCCGCGTGGTCAAGGTGGTGGATGGGGATACCATCGATGTCCAACTACAGGATAGCCTGCTCTCCGATGACCTCATTAGAGTCAGGCTTGCAGACATAGACTGCCCCGAAACTCGCGGCCCTAAAGCCTGTGAAGCTGGAAAGAAGGCATCAGCATATACAAAGACCTGGCTGCAGAGTGCTTACGTTTTCCTAGACCTGGATGATAAGACGGGCAAAGATCCGTTTGATAGGTGGGTTGCTGTGGTTTACCTGAGTGAGAATAACCAGCCAGGCAGGAACTTCAACAAGATGCTTGTGGATGCAGGCCATGCAGTGATAGAGGATTTCAAGAATAACGAGTTCAATCCAGGGAGCTGGTAGGATATCAAGGCCCGAGAAAAACTACTTGCAAGGAATTGAAACTCGGGCCAAACCTGCAATAACAGTATAAATTTATAAATTTTGTGGTGCTCGTAATTATATAATCACCTCTGCCCGCTTTTCTCCCTTCAAATAGATCTGCTCCCACCCATTCGCATTGAGTGTCGCTCGCTATCATGCTCCCGTCATAGCGGCAGTGATCAAACTCTATGCATCTGCGTATAACTATATTTGGCCTGGGAAAGCAATTCATTAAAAATTAATTTATGATCTGATTGCTATTAATCATTGTCGTTAAAAAATATGTGATCGCCATCAAACTTTCTTGAACACCCCGCTTCCTACTACCATTCCTTCTATGCAGACTTCCTGATAGTTCAGCTCAATCTCTGTTGGAGAGATCACGATGCCCCACAAGTAGCCGTTCTCGTCTACCATTGTGATGGACTCATTATCAACGCTCAAGACGCCCAGCACAATTTCTACAGACAGAGGGCTTCCGTTTGGAATCATCGTCCCCGAAAACAATCGTCCGTTTTGCTCTGTGATGTTCAAGCTCACTTCCCCGCCTGGCCAGTAGGAGACGGTTTCATTCGGAAGCCACGCAGTGTTCTTATCATATCCCACATGATCCATGACTCCAGACCAGTTCCCAGTCAAATCCGGCAACTCCGCTGCCATTGCTGGAATGCAAATGGCCAGCAATAGCAATAACGCAATTATTTTCTTCATGTCAAATACCTCATGCATGCATCAAGCAGGCCCGCAAAAGGCCATGGATAATACTAATACGTACTACAATTTAAGTTTTATTTTTATCGCAATACCCCGATGCTTGCATCGGGGATTTAAGTTTTATTAAACAGCGGCGCCGAGCGAAAATCCTGGCTCAAATTCTTGAAAAATAAAGCCGAGGCGAATAATCTTGGTCGTTCGACTATATAGTTGGATTCCAACTACAACTATCTGGCTTAATCGAGAGCAAGATAGTTCTTTTCTATTCATTTATATACATCACTTAAAATCTATCTCTATCTCAGACTAATCAATATCAATCAGTCCAAGGAAATCACCTCGGATTTTGCTATCTTTTTTGGTAGCTATCCAGGGATAGCGGAAATAGTTGTAGTTGGATTCCAACTATCTTGGAAGCATGACAAGGGCTCTTTTCCTCTTGTCGCCAGGTGTACGAGTTATGCCAAATCTGCCTGGAGATGCTTCCATTAGAGTCTTTATTGCATCATTTAATGCAAACTTATCTACTCCAAGATGCCCTCTCAGAGTCTCAAAAGTGGCTTTGTGGTCTGGTCTTGCTGCTAGGTATCTCTCGATCTTCTCAGCTCTGGTGGTCTCAGTCTTGCCGTGTTCCTTTTTCTTCTCCCTCAGCTCGTGGATAAGCCTGAGCTGGATGAGCTGATTGTCAGATAGCACATCTATATCCTTTTCCAAAGAGACTACTTGCGCACGCAAGGCGGCTATCTCCGGACGATCCTGATCTCTCTCTTCCCGGAGCTGGGATATCTCACTCTGGGGGGCAACTATGCTCTCCAGTTCTGGCGGGTTGACAAATTGACATTGATTGACAAAAGTGTTTGTCATTGCGCTCTCCAGTTTTTCAATGCGATCCTGCAAAGGCTGGATAGCTTCCTGGACTGCCTGGACTATGAGACCTTGGATCTGTCCATAGGTCAGGGTGATGAGTTGCTCTGAAGGCGATTCAAAACCGGCTTGCCTCGCGGCGGATGGCAAGGTATTTATGGCTGTAGCTGTCTCTATCATCTAAGCACACTCCTTCGTGCGGTGGAGTTTTCTCCTGTCAGGGTGCGCTAACACCCTGGCTGGAAACCAGTTTTTTTATTACTATTATTTCGGCAAAGATTATCTCAAATTATTATAAAGCTATGCATGAAGTGGGAAAGACTGATATGCTTTCAGCTGGAATGTTATCCATGTTTATGCACCACATAAACACGAAGTTAGGCGGTTAGACCTTCTTCAAGAGGGCTCTAATCGCCTTCCTTTGCACCTTCGACTTTGCCAATGACCATTACTTTAATTATTTCTCCTGGCCGTGGATTTCCTATCAACTCCCTCACGACTTGGGGGATAGTGATTCTGTTTTGTTTATCCATTTTCGCGATTACTTCATACATGGCTATCTACTTATCTTTATGAGTATTTATAGCTTATTCTTTTCTATACTGAAAATGGGGAAACATTTATAAGTTAGCATGTCCTACATGTATTTGGTGCATAAACATGAATGGAAAGAAACTCGTCTACCAAGTCGAAAGCCCAAAAACGCAATCTTTAGCCGCTGTGAAAGCACTTTTGGCATGGAAACAGGTATCCTGTGATCCATTACCAGAATTTGTGGAAATGGGCAAAGGAGATAGCCGACTGGTGCTGGTTTTGAGCAACAAGAAGGATGCTTATTACACTGTGACCTCGCGCGCGTGCTCTTGCCCCGCCGCGACCTACAACCCTGGGAAGTCGTGTAAGCACTCCAGGAAGTACTTCCCCCAGCCCAAGAAGAGCGGGGTGGAGCTCGAGGCAGAGGGAGAAGCGATCATCGCGGCGAATGACAACACCATAAAAAGGCTGGCCAGACCACTAGAGGACCTCAGGGCAAGCCTGCCAGGATGGAGGGGGCCGGATGGACAGAGGGCCAACGGGCCGGTGGAGGCTTGAGGGGTTCCTCCCATCCGGCACCACCTCTCTTCCTTCTGCCATGTGCCCGCAGACGATAGATAGAATTGATAATAAGCTCTTTGAGGCCCTTAATATCGATGTTAATCAGGAGACTGAGCTACATCGAGCCGAGCAGACGGCAAAAAAGCTCATTATGGAAGCCAAGGCACCTAAAGATATTAAGGATGCTATAAAGTCCCTCTACGAGCATCTTTGCAAGATAAAGGGAAGAGAGGCATATGTGGTAGTCAGGTCCAGTGCAACTGCTGAAGACCTGCCCGATACCAGCTTCTCAAGGCAGCAGGAGACATTTCTGAACATGCGAGGCTCAGAGGAGATATTCAATGCCGTCCGTAAATGCTGGGCGTCCCTTTATGGAGCAAGAGCAATTATACGGGCAGTCTTGCCGATGTCGCAACCTTAGGCAGTCCGATAGGGTCATCCAAACATGAACACGGGATAAAATATGGAGCATATAATATAATCGAAATGAAAGCGTGAATGGAATCTGGGCAGTCTTGCCGGTGTCGCAAACCTAAGACTGCCCCGTAAGGCCCCGAAGCTCCTGTCAGGAAACAAGGGGGGACATTACAGGTGAATCCATCTAGTTCGTTCGATAAAAACTTTCCTATCCGCATTACCAGACCGATTTTCTGGGACGCAGGCTGCAAGCTAAGAGAGCGGTGGGCATCTCCTATAGGAAATCACAATTATTTTTTGTCTCAGTACCCCTTGTCGGTTCGTTCACAAGGTCTGATAGTAACAAAGATTGAGGTAGAACTCAATATTGAAGTAGACAGCAAAAAGGACAATCCATATATAAATACACTATCACCGAATTTAGAGACTGAATTTAGCCTTTCTTCAGTGATATCATCTAAAAACTTGAATAGCAGTCCAAGCTTTACTTTAGGGAGCGGAGCTATTGCTGATACAGGAATAACTTTACCATTAGCACCTCGACCAGAGATTATAGGATTAATCGAATTAGAGAGTAATAAAGCCGTTTGGTGTATACGTTCGGGCTATCTATGGCGCATTCTGAATTCGAGCCGAATTAGTGGTCTTTATTTGCTTAAGGCCATCTTAGCTATTCCAATCGGAACATCGAAAATTGTATCTAGACTTCACGTTAATTTATGTGCTCAAGAATGGCATAAGAGACAAATTTATTATTTTCATAATAAATTTATATTTTATAATATATTAGCTAATGTCGAAAGTTGAGGATCTGATGGGCTATGTGGTCTAGTTCCCTAACTCGGGCGAAATATGACCAGATCCTGAAGAACTCTGTGGCCTTCAAGGAGACAGCGAGCGAGAGGATATTCCTGATGAAAGATCTGGCAGCAGTCGAGGAAGCGGTGGGCTTGTGGCGCGGAAGGAGAGGTATATTTCTGAGATTATGCAGAGCAGCTTTAGAGTGTAACCGTCTGCGCGGGAATATGGAGTGGCGTGTAGTCCTTATAATCCTCTGAATCCCAAGACCCCAGAAGACGAGTTCGGGAGCCTTTGGCCAAACGGTAAATGGCCTGCTTCTGGTTTCTCACTGGAACCCTATCTTCATACCTTTTGGTCTACTGGAATCCTCCGGGCATAACCACTACGTAAAGTACTTATACTAAAAGATTGTATTTTATTGTCGATGAAGCTACTAAATTTAGGTAATGACTTACCTAAAGAAATACGCCTCAAAGAGATAACGAGAGATGTGAAGAGGGGACTATCTTCTTACTATCTCCAGGGCCGCGACGTCGAAGTCTCGATGATCAATATCAAAGATATAGCCAACGGCAGAATCGTCAGCGAGACCGTGGATCGCGTTTCTGTGCGGAAAACGCCCCTTCTGGAACGAGCTCGGATCGAGACGGGTGATGTCGTAATGGCCATCAGAGGCTTCAATTTTAAAGCCGCAGTTGCAGGCAATTCTGTAAAGGACTTCGTTATCAGCGCCAATCTCATAGCATTGACTCTGTCCGATAAGATTCTTCCTGAGATGATCTCGGCTTATTTTAATAGTCCTGTTGGGCGAAATGTGCTTCAGTCAATAGCCAGAGGTGCTACCATCAGAGGGCTTAACTCAAGAGACATTCTCGATATTATTATCCCACTACCATCGCTCTCCGAGCAGGAGTCGCTGAGCCATTATCTTACCCTAGCTCTGGAATATGATGACATTCTCCAAAAGGAGCTGGAACTGAGACAGAAGCTCACCGATGCAGTGGTTCTTAAAATTATGAAAGGTGAATTACATGGAAAAATGGACTAAGGAAGCCCTGAATAATAAGATTTGGCAGGCCGCAGACATCCTTCGCGGCTCAATTGATTCAGCAGATTATAAGAATTATATTCTTGGATTGATGTTCCTGAAGAGGCTCTCAGATGTATTCGAGGAAGAGGCCCGGAAGATCGAGCAGGAGACCGGAGACAAGGAGCTGGCCTGGAACGATCCTGATGAGCACCAGTTCTTCGTGCCGGAGCGTGCTCGCTGGGAGAGCATCAGAAAGGTCACAGCCCAGATAGGCGACAACCTGAACAAGGCTTGCAGTGCTTTAGAGGACCAAAATCCCATGATGGAAGGGGTTCTGAACTCCATAGATTTCAACTCTGACCGGCTGGGTGATGTCAAACAACGGGATGGCACCCTCCTCCAGCTGGTGCAGCATTTCTCGGCCATTCCCCTGAAGAACAGCGATCTTGAGAACCCTGATGTCTTGGGCGATGTCTACGAGTACCTCATCGAGAAGTTCGCAGACGATGCCGGCAAGAAGGGCGGCGAGTTCTATACTCCCCGGATGGTGGTGAAGCTGCTGGTGGCCATTCTCGACCCCAAGGAGGGCATGAGGGTCGCAGATCCCACGGCCGGATCGGGGGGCATGCTCATCGAGGCCGGGGCGCACGTGAAAAGGAACGGCGGAAACCCTAAGAACCTCTCTTTATTCGGCCAGGAGAAGAACATCGGCACCTGGGGCATCAGCAAGATGAACATGCTCTTGCATGGCTTGCCAGACGCCGATATCCGCAAGGGCGACGTGATCCGGGAGCCCAAGCTCCTCATTGACGGCCAGCTGATGCTCTTCGACCGGGTTATAGCCAATCCTCCTTTCTCTCTGGACAAGTGGGGCTATGAGGTGGCAGAGAGCGATGGCTACGGGCGGTTCCACTATGGCGTGCCACCCAAGACCAAGGGCGACTTTGCCTTCGTGGAGCACATGATAGCCACTCTCAATCAAGAAGGCAAGATGGGCGTGGTGGTGCCTCATGGCGTGCTATTCCGGGGCGGTGCTGAGGGCCGGATCCGAGAGGGTATATGCAAGGAGGATATCGTCGAGGCCGTGATCGGCCTGCCTGCCCAGCTCTTTTATGGTACAGGCATACCTGCAGCCATACTGATAATCAACAAGAACAAGCCCCGGGAGAGGCGAGGCTCCATACTGTTCATAGATGGCTCCCAGGATTATCTGGAGGGCAAAAAGCAGAACAAGCTTCGGCCAGAGGACATCGAGAAGATTGTGGCGGCCTACAACGGCTATAAGGATGTACCCAAGTACTGCCGGGTGGTGCCTCTATCTGAGATCGAGGAGAACGATTACAACCTTAACATCTCCCGCTATGTGGATACTGCCCCAGAAGAGGAGCAGATCGATGTGGCTGAGGCTCTTAGGGAGCTTAAGGCGCTGGAGGCCAGGCGTAGGGAGATCGAGTCGCAGATGGATGGGTACCTGAAGGAGCTGGGTTATGGGGCTTAAGGTCAGAGTATGAACACTATCGATTCCGAATCCCAGGAGCAATTCCATGTTTCTTCAGTTAGGTACTTCCCTGAAGAATGGGATAATAAAACGTTGCTTGATGCAGTAGGGATGAAAAAGGACCTCATAGTTGCAGGTCCTTTTGGCTCTAATTTGAAAGTATCCGATTATAAAGACGAGGGAATTCCAATAATTCGACTTCAAAATATAGATTACGGGAAGTTCATAGATAAAGAAATCAAGTACATTAGTCACGAGAAAGCCAGAGAACTTGCTTATCATTCTTTTCGTGCTGGAGATCTAGTTTTGGCAAAACTGGGCGATCCGATTGGTAAGACATGCATAGTTCCTGATTATTTCAAAGATGGTATTGTGGTAGCTGACGTTGTAAGAGTGCGGGTAGCGGATGGTTTGGTAGATAAGAAGTTTATTATGTATTCCTTAAATTCGGTTGCTACTAAAAACCAATTAATAAATGGAGCAATTGGATCAACAAGACCGCGAGTAAATCTAGATCAAATAAGAGACATTCAGATTCTTGTCCCGCCATTAAATGAGCAGCGCAAGATCGCCGCCATCCTCTCCTCCGTGGATGCGGCCATCGAGCAGACCGATGCCATCATCGCCCAGACGGAGCGGATGAAGACGGGCCTGATGCAGGAGCTTTTTGCTAAGAAATTTGATATTGCAAAACTTGGTGATTGCTCTTTTAAGCCTGAATATGGATATACGACAAGCGCAATATTCCAACCTGTAGGTCCTAAGTTCATTCGCATCACCGATCTCAAGGATGACGGGGTTGATTGGGCTAGTGTTCCTCATTGTACCTGTGATGAGTACGTTCTTAAAAAATATTTATTAAAACCTGGAGATATAATTTTTGCACGTATCGGTGCCACCACTGGCAAAAATTATCTTATCAAAGAAAACATAAATTGTATTTTTGCGTCGTATTTAATTAGAATAAGATGCAAAGACATGCTTTTGCCTGATTTCTTATATCAATTTCTAAAAACATCTGCTTACTGGAACCAAATCAACGCAAACAAGTCCGGTAGGCTCAAAGAAGGGATAAACATACCTCTGCTTAATGGTATACTTATTCCGTTACCGTCTATTCAGGAGCAAAAAAAGATCTCATTAATTCTCTCATCCATTGATGAAAGACTAGATGGAGAAAAAAAATATCGTGAGCGATTGAAAAAACTCAAACTTGGCCTTATGCAAGATCTCCTCAACGGCCGGGTCAGGGTAAAGGTGGATGGCAATGTCTGACGCCAAGGAGCTCCTGGAGGTCGAAGATCCGGCTGTCGAGGTTCTCACTCAGCATCTGGGCTGGAAGGAGATCGACGCCAAAAAGGCCGAGGAGATGCGAGAGTCCCTCAAACACGTTCATCTCGTCCAGCCTCTGCTCGATGCCATCCAGCGCTTCAACCCCTGGATCAGCGATGATAATGCCCAGCGAGTCGTCCGGGCCATTGCCAGCGTTCAGGCCGCCTCTGTCATCGAGGCCAACGAGAAGCTCCATGGCATGCTGGAGCGAGGCACCACCGTCCTGCAGGACTTGGGCGACGGCCTGGGCAAAAAGAGCCAGGATGTGCTGCTCATAGACTACCAGCACCCGGAGAACAACCAATTCAACGTCGTCCGTCAGTTCAGAGTCCTCAATTACAAAGAAAATATTCCCGATCTGGTCCTGTTCATCAACGGCCTGCCTGTAGTGGTGATAGAATGCAAGAGCCCTACCCTTAGAACCCCTATGGAAGAGGGCTTGACTCAGGTCTTCCGCTACCAGGAAATGGGCAACGAATATCGCAACCTTGGCTGCCCCCAGCTCTTCCATACTGTGCAGGTCATCGCCGTAACCCACCGGGACAAAGCCAAGTACGCCACCAACTTCACGCCGGCTCGTCACTGGTCAGAATGGAAGGATCCCTATCCCAAAACACTGGACCAGATCAGAGACGAGATCGGTCATACCCCCACATCCCAGGACATCTTCCTCTTCGGAGTATGCTCCAAAGAGAACCTGCTCGACCTCATCCAGAACTTCGTGGTCTTCGAGCGAGAGCAGAACAGGGTGATCAAGAAGATCGCCAAGTACCAGCAGTTTCGGGCGGTCAATAAGACCGTGGAGCGTGTCACCAGGAAAGATCGTCAGGGTGGCGTGATCTGGCACTGGCAGGGAAGCGGCAAGAGCCTGACTATGCTCTGGACGGCAGTTAAGCTGAGACGGCTGAAGGAGCTGGCCAATCCCACTATGGTCATAGTCACCGACCGCACCGACCTGGACCGCCAGATCCATGGAACATTCGAAAGATGCGGCTTTCCCAATCCCACTGAGGCCCAGTCCTCTAAACACCTGCAGGAGCTGCTCGGCAATCCCGTAGGCCAGACAGTCATGACCACCATCCAGAAGTTCCAGGATGCGGCCGCAGTTTATCCCATCCTGAGCACCAACTCCAACATCTTCGTCCTGGCCGACGAGGCCCACCGCAGTCAGTACAAGTCCTTGGCTGCAAACATGAGACGTGCCCTGCCCAATGCCTGCTTCCTGGGGTTTACAGGCACGCCTCTCTTCAAGAAAGACCGGGACACCCGCCAGACGTTCGGTGGCTACATCGACCGCTATGACCACAACCAGTCTGTGGCCGATGGTGTTACGGTGGAGATATTATACGAGGCCCGTATGCCTGAACTCAGCGTATTCGGGCATTCTTTAGAGGAGCTTTTCAATCGCATATTTGCCAATTGTACCCCCGAGGAGCGACGAGAAATAAAGAAGAGGTACGCCACTCGGGCCGCATTGGCCATGGCCAACCCCAGGTTGAAGGCAATTGCGCTTGATATCATAAAACATTACGAGGAACACATCCTGCCAAACAAATTCAAGGCCCAGATAGTGGCCGTGAACCGCAGAGCGGCCATTCGCTACCACGAGATCTTAAATGAGCTGCATGGCCCATCTCATGAGGTCCTGATCTCCGCCATCCATAACGACAATGCATATTTCCAGCCCTATCAGCGTTCCAAGGCAGAGGAACAAGAGATCATCAGGAAGTTCAAGGAAGAGGATGACCCCAAGATTCTGATCGTCTGCGATAAGCTCATCACCGGTTTTGATGCCCCTATTGAGCAGGTGATGTACCTGGACAGCCCTCTGAGGGAGCATGCTCTCCTCCAGGCCATGGGCCGTGTCAACCGCAGAGAGGTGAACAAGAACTACGGTCTGGTGGTCGATTACTGGGGCCTGGCCGGCGAGCTGCAGAAAGCTCTCAAGATGTACAGCGAAAAGGATGTTATGGGCATGGTGCACACCGATTATAGAAAGGAGTACCTGCCCCGACTGCAGGCGGCTCATAGCGCAGCCATGAACTTCTTCCGGGAGGTGCCGCGTCAGGCCAATGAGCTCGCCTACAAAGATGCTTGCGTGCAGTACCTGGAGCCTGAGGATAGGAGGGTAGTCTTCGACCAGAGGTTCAGGACCTTTTCTGATTACATGGACATGCTCCTGCCCGATCCCAAAGCCCTGGAATACCGGCCGGATCTATTGCTTCTGGCTGATATAAGAAACAGGGCCATGAGACGCTACAGAGACGAGCAGCTCTTCCTGCATGGCTGCAGCGAGAAGGTGCAAAAGCTCATTGATGAGCACATAAAGGTCGAGGGCATAGAGCAGCTCGTCGAGCCTACGTCCATATTCTCATCCAAGTTCGACGAGGAGGTGGCCAGGATCACCTCGCCCGAGGCCAAGGCCAGCGAGATGGAGCATGCCATAAAGCACGTCCTCACTGTCAAGATGGACGAGAACCCAGTGTTCTACGAGTCTCTGATGGAACGTCTGAAACGGATCATCGAGGACTACAAACAGAAATGCATCACCGAGGCGGAGAGGCTGAAGCTTCTTCAGGCAGTGCTGGATGATATCAGGTCGCCAGAGAGGTTTGCCCTGCAGCAGGGCGTCGAGCTTGAGGTCTTTCCCTTCTATCAGCTTGTTCAGACCAAAATCAGTGACGAAGTGGGGCTCTCCTCTTTAGCCCAGGAGATCTATTCCGCCCTGAAGAAGCATGCGGTGGTGGATTGGCAGCAGAAAGAGGACGCCAAGAGGGAGATGAGAAGAGACATTAAACGCCTCCTGAGGTCCGAACTCTCCGGCAACGACCTCCAGGATCTCACCACCCAGCTGGTGGACCTCGCCGCCCGGAGGTTTCCTGGGTGACAGCCACTGCCAGCATCGAGTTTGGCACCAGCCGGATAGACTACGACGTCAAGTACAGCTCACGGCGCAAGAACCTGTCCATAGCTGTCCACCCCAACAAAAAGGTTGAGGTTCTGGCCCCTCCTGGTCTGAGCCAGGAGGAGATCCAGGGGGCTCTAAGGAGGAAGGCGGGCTGGGTCAAGGAGAGGTTGGACTGGTTTGAGCAGATGAGCCAGCTAGCTGTCGACCGGGAGTATGTTAGCGGCGAGACCTTTCTTTATCTGGGCCGGCAGTATCGGCTGAAGATAGTTTACGGTACAAAGAGATCTCCTGTCAAGCTACGGGGAAAGTTCTTCGAGGTCAATCTACCGCAGTCCATGCCGGAGCAGGACAGGCGGGAGGCTGTGCGACGAGCCATGTGGAGGTGGTACCGCGCTCATGCCCGGGAGAAGATCCGAGAGATCGTCGAGCACTACTCCGCAAGGCTAGGGATTGAGCCACCTGAGTTCAGGATTAAGTACCAGGCCAAACGCTGGGGCAGCTGCTCACAGGGCAGCGTGCTGAACATCAATCTGCGCATAATCATGGCTCCGCTGAGTCAGATCGAGTATGTGGTGGCGCATGAGCTGTGCCACTTAAAGTACAAGGATCATTCTGCAGCTTTCTGGGATCTATTACGTCTGGTCATGCCTAACTACGAAGTTCGCAAAGAAAATCTAAGACGCAGTGGATGGCAATATTTGTTATAACCTTTTTATTGTTTAATCAATTACTAAATTAAAATTGGTATAATGGTTGTTTGAGTAAGCCACTACTTTGGATTAAATTAATATACAGTGTGTTGCCATCTTTTTGGCTAAGGAGGTTTTCACAAGAGAGGGACGAGGAAAATAATGTAGGAGGGTTGCGGTGGTAATGGTCAGGGAGCTGGAACCTCCCTTTCCAAGACGTATCACCATAGCTCTTCAGAGTGTGTTTTGCATCCTAAAATCGATCCTAGTGTGACCTCTGAGTCTAAGGTAATGTGGTGATTGAATAGTCGAAAATGAGTCTTCAGCTAAAAATGTTTCGGAAAATGAAGAAAAAACTGCACCCATAATCCCTGTACTTCTCAGGTACTCGGAGGCCAAGAGATGGGAAGACGCCCGACAAGAATGGCGGTTGAATCATATCTGGTATGCTGATATTGAAGACGCCAGGACATGTGAATGCGGTCACTATCCCATTTGCGAGATTTGTGTTGTCGAGAATGAAATCAATGGCACCGTTTTAGAGATCGGCAACTGCTGTATCAATCAGGTCTCAACTGAATTCGATGCTCTGAAACGGATATTTCCGGCATTAAGAGAAGGGCGCATCAATCCGGCCATCATTGACTATGCCTTTAAGCAGGGCATAATCAACGATTGGGAGAAAGATTTTTTACTAAATGTCTGGAGAAGGCACTACCTTACATCCAGACAGGCGGCCAAATTCAAGCAGATACGGTATAGGATATACGAAAATATCCAAATCTCACCTAAACAGCGTCAGGCAATCTACCGAAAGTGGGGTATCATTGGAGACCCAGCAATAGAGGCCAACAAAGAGGCGACAGCACAATGAAGGATATCAATCCTGAGTTGGTCGCTGCCGCCTCCGAGGTCCTGAAGTCCGGGAGCTGCAAGGTCTTCAAGTCCACTCGGGCCGGGTTCACCACCTCGGTCGTTCTGGCGGCAATGGAGGCGAAAAAGCCAATATTGGTCTTGAGCCCCACCAGCAAGATCCTCTCCGAGACCGTGATGAAAGCCAGCAAGGGACGAGCTATCATCGTCCCAGCTAACTCTTTCTGTCCTATTTTGCAGGAGGAGGTGCGGCAGGATCGCTTCCTGGCCAAGATACCCCTTCCCCTGCCGGACTGCCAGGAATGCCCTTCAATGGGTAAATGCCCTGTCACGGAGATCTTGGAGGCCGATAAGCCTCCTGTGATCTCGCTGACCTACGCCAAAATGAATGCCTTGATGCTCGCCAAATCGGAGATTGCCAGGCAGATAAGGCATAAGCTGGCCGAGGTTGATGTGGTGTTGCTGGACGAGGCCCACCAGATAGCTCTGCCCCCGGTCGCAAGGGTGCAGGCGTTTTATTGTGTTGCCATCCCCGAGGGATACCCCATCCTCACAGAGATCAGCCAAAGCTGGATAGATTTCTGCACCGATAATCTGGATCTGCTAACTGCCCTGAAGGCTGATGGTGACGCAGGGCACGTGGGAAAACACCTCTCCAAGCTTATCCCTATCAGGGACCCATTAGGGTTCAAGAAGCTGTCTGCGGCCTGGAATGAGCTGTTTTCCCTGGCACAAAGCAGAGCGGAATTGGGCTTAAGAGACGATGAGATACTGGCCGTCCGGGATATCGTGAGCATCCTTGGAGGATATTGGGCTTCTATCTCTTATGTCCGCGAGAATGAGGGTACAGAGGGAAGGACATACATCTCAGGCAACGTTGGTGCTTATCATCGCTGCCTGGGGGACTTCCTTAAGATGTATGCTCCCTATGCAGACCATATCTACAGCTCGGCTAGTCTTATTGAGCCCACCTCGGAGTTCTTCGAAGACCTCTCGGGAAAGCTCGTGAAGGACGTTGTGTTCCCGGATCTAAGGAACACCAACGCCAGAATGAGCATCTACCCAGACACCTGGAGGTTGAGCTCTCGCAACTTCGCCCGCAGCCTGGACCGGATTGTGAACCGGATCGTGGAGATCTGCAAGACCGAGGAATCGGTCTACATCCTGGCGCCGAACTCACGCAAGGCGAGGTTGATAGAGGGGAAGCTGAAAGAGGTTCTGGGCCCGGCCCCTCCAAAGGTCGACTTTTACCGCAGTGACATGACAATGGGCGTGGCTCGGGGTGATAGGATCTGCATTGCCATCGGGCTGGCCGAAATTCCCAGCAATGCCTGTGATCATCTGGCCTGGGGAAAAGATCCGGAAGCCAGGTGGTTGCATTCTCAGTCCCTCCGAGCACAGAGCGTCCAGGCAGCCAGCTGGCAAGCCTGGAGCCGGGTCAAAGATCCGAATGGCGAGGTGGAAAGCCAGGTTTACTGCATAGGCATAAGAGCGGAACAGGTTGCTGCCGTAGTCACCTGGGGGAGTGGTCGACGGCTTGAGCTAAAGGAGATTAGTGACATCGAGCTGCCGGATGGGGCCACGGCAAGAGTACCCAGGTTCAAGGTGCAGGCAGATAGCCTGATCGAGCCTCCCAGGATCTTCGCAGAAGAGAGGACGGCAACCAACAGAGACCGCCATTCTGTGAGCGAGTACATTGCAGGGTTCGAAAGTGGTGAGGACGTTATCGCCTTAAAGAGAGGCAGGTCCGAGATCGAGAACATCCTCGACCGTGCTACAGTGTGTCATACTAGGGGAGAAACTGCCCAAATTGCCTATAATGATAGTAATAGGCAAAAAGGGCAGTTTCTCCCCCGCTATGTCAAACTGTGTCATAGTAACCTGGACCAATCAGCTCTGTTCCTTGGCGTTTACTTCGTCAACCGCTCAGACTGCTATGCCCAGCAGTATCTGGATAGACGGCGTGAGAAATGGGGTTATCGTAAGGTGGTCGAATCGCTTGACGACCCAAACCTGGATGCCATCAAGCGGCATATTCGGCCCCAGATCTTGCTGCAGGGATATCGGTTCTGCATGGCCGTCTACCAAATCAGCAGAGATGATACCGTCTCATGGATCTGCTATGATCTCGATAACCATGGCAACAGCAACCCACATGTTCGTGAGGATGTCAAGCGGCTTCTTGCTGTTCTGGATGGCTACTCTATTCCCTACCTGCTGGAGGCGTCTGGCTCCGAGGACTCCTATCACGTTTGGGTGTTCCTGGTTCCCACAAGGACCTATAACGCCTTCAAGTTCAGCCGACAGATAGCATCCGAAGCTCGGATCAAATGTGAGATCTGGCCTAAGCAGCAGGGGATCAACTCTGACAAAGCAGAATTTGGCAATCCTGTCAAGCTACCTCTGGCCTTTCACAATAAAACCGGCAGAAGATCTACTTTCCTTGATCCTCAAACCTTCGAGTCACTTGAAGTCGTATCTCTGCCTGGGCTGGTGCGCTTGTTTGAGGTTCCTGAGCCACAGCGAAAACCTGCATCTAAACCAGCTCGTGCGCCCATCTTGGCCAATAGGCCTGAGCCGAGGTATCCTGGCTTCCATCCTTGCCTGCAGCATCTGATTGACGATCATATCCAGCTTGTGGGCGGTGAGGGGCATGCGGCCAGGACGGCCATAGCTATAGATGCCTATAACGTTGGTATGTCGAAAGAGGCTGCAATTGGTCTCTTCAAGCATCAGAACGACTTCAATCTGGATTATACCACCTACCAGATAGAATCAATTTACAGTAAGGGGCTCAAGCCATTCAAGTGTTCTACCCTTCTGGATAAATGTGGTGATCTAGTCAGATGCTACTGTGATGTGTGCCCGCGTGGTAGGTATATCGTCTTCAGTAGCAAAGCATACACCAAATTGTCTTAGGACAATTGTCTAATACATCTATTTAATTTATCTTTTTGTACAAAGATTTATATATGTTTAGTGCCTTATTAGGATAATAAAAGGTGATAGTTTGCACAAAACGAACTTGGTATATAAAAGAAGGCTGGCCGAAGACGGACGAGGCCATTACAGGTTATCGATTCCCGCTGTGCTTGCCGAGTTCTTGGGTCTTGGCGGGGGTGGCGACTTGGCTATTGTATTAGATACCGAAAACGACGGGCTGCTCATTCGGCCTTGGTCTGAAGTCAAGGAAATCGAGGAATAAAATGGAGAAGGCGACAAAACCCGACAGCTTTCACAAGAGCAGATGAATGCCGTCGAGCATCTGATCCAGGGCAAGAGTGATAGAGCCGTATCTGAGGCAGCGGGCGTGAGCCGGCAGACGGTATGGGGGTGGCGGAATAACGATGTTCTTTTCATCGCCGAGCTGAACTGACTGGTCTTTTGCGGAGGCCAGCGCATGACCGAACCTGAAGCCCTCCAGGATCGCCGCCAATTCCTTCTTGAGCAGCTATCCAGAGCGGCGGATGAGATCAGGTGGGTTGATGAGAGACTGGAAGGCAGGAGACCAGGAGCAGTATGAAAGGTAAATCGAGAAACCGCAACGCAAGAATGGACTTGGTGAGACGCGATGCCGCCAATGCCCGGCGGAGAGCCCGGAAGCATGACAGGGGGCGTCAAGGCACTATTCAATATCAGGAGGTCGATAAATGTCAGAGAATAAAAACCCTAAACGAAGGGGAATCACACTTAATGAGCCGAAAGATGCAAGGCGGCTTATACGGCGCGTTGTGGATCGAGCATTCGCCGAAGGGCAAGAACTGGAGTATTCCGGGCGGATTGCTCAGCTCTTAGGTATTTGGGCGAAATTGTGGGAAATTGATAAACTTTCGGATATCGAAGCCAGAATTGTGGCATTGGAACAAGCCAAGGACCGGGAGCGTTGACCGTGAAGGCGACGACCTTTGACAAGAGACTGCAGGAACTTGAGCAGTGGCGAGTTTATCGAATCGCAAGCCTCGCCGATTTAGTTATCTTAGCAGCATGGCGGCAAAGAGGTGATCCCAGGACACCTAATGCCGAAGATGTGGAATGGGACCCGGCTTTCGCAGATATCTATCATAGATGCACGAAGCGGGGGGAAAAATGAAAGCAGCGGCTCTTGATCGGCGGCTCTCTGAAATCGAGCGCAACCATCCACGGGATCGGCTGCATGAGAAAATGGAGCGTGTTTTCTCCAGGTGCACCGATGAGGAGCTTAGGTGGATAATTGAGATCTCTCAAAAACCTGACCCATTTGCTGATCCCGCGATTGAAAAGAATTATTGGGACATAATGCGCCGGTATGGGTGGTTTGATAAGCCGGGTTAATGGATTTTTGTCCAATTTTGTCCAAATGTCCACCGGCTTGAATCCGTTCATTTTAATATTTTCTGAGTGCCTCTAGAATCGACTTTCTTCTTCCTCGATGTATCTTTAGACCGGGGGGAGGGCAATTGACACGCAAAGCTTCGCAACCTTCCCAAAAGGGCCCTGAACCTTCCCTAGCTGCACATTGGATCGATCAATCGGCACCAAAAAAGGAATTCTTCCACTATTTTCCACCGCTTCCTAATTGTGGGAAATTGTGGAAATTGAGGGCCATTACATCAAAAATGAACGTTCATTATGGGGACGGGGGGGGGTTGATGGAAAATCAATATCAGATGGCATAGCGCCACTACCAAAAGGCGAACGTTCGCCTACAAAAAAGCATCAATGCATGGCAAAAAGGCTGGACGTCCGGAGGCAAAAAAGAGATGATGCAACGTTGCACAACAAAAAATCGTACGTACGAAGGCAAAAAAAGAGGGAGCTGTGCATAGCATCCCCGTCTTTTGGGATCCAGTTGTATTAGCCTTTGACCAAAACTTTCTCATCTTTTTTAGACTATTTCTTTTGGTCGGAAATTCTCTTTTGCTAACTCGATCATTCCAGACACTATGTGAATACACATTTCTCCGAGCGCAACCCTATGATTATCGAGCTGGAAAGTATCCTCAAAAGCACTTTTCCACCAGAGCAACGGCGACAGATAACGATTGATCCTCATATCGAAATCAAAACCACTTCTGCAGGAATTGACCATCCTGCGAAGGGAATTGAACTATTTTTATTCACGGCTCGTTTAAAATTGATTTAAGACACTTTCTTTGCTCCGGCGTACAAATCCCTATCCGAGCCGGCGATATTGCCAGGGATGCAACGTAGCAAATGCGTTGTGGCATGGAGGAAGAGGGCGATTGAAACATTTTGAAACGTTGAAACATGCAAGGGGAATTGTTCTATACATTATCAAAAGCTGAAGCAGTCTGCAAAGGTCATCACCACCTGCCAGGGCCATCTATTATGATGTGATAGAAGGAATAAATAAATTTGTATAAATTGGGTTTTTCATTTCTTTAATTCTTCCGGTTATGACATAGTCCCTCTGAGAAGGATCTATTCCAAGATAATTGTACTGCAGCAATTTAATTGAATTCTTTTCCCTACAGACCAGCAAAAAGAGGGCTGCTAATGCTTGTATCACATTATCCAAATTTGCTTTATCAAATATTCCATCATGCTTTACTTTATTATAGCTATTCCACCAAAAATTTTCAGTTCTATTGATCTCATTCCATTTAGTGCCATCTCTTTTGCCATCCCTTCTGAAGGGATAAATCGTCTCTTTGGTGGCTATTATATAAACATTTAAAACTGATAGCTGTAGATTTGTCTCTAATTTCTTAAAGTCGCCCCAGTTCCAAAAATCAGGCTCTTTTTCTCCGGCTATAGTAGAACACTCTGGAACACTTTGGTGAGTGATGATGTACTTACTAAAGAAAATGTCTATATTGCTCCCTATTCTCAGCAATAAATCCGCTAAATACATTGATCTAATTGCCTGTCTCTCTTCCACAGAGGGATAAAACTCTAACGACATATAATCAAAAAATTCAAGAAGATCCTCTTCTAGTGCATGATACCGATCTACGTGATAACCATTTTTTAAGTAATCATCAGAATCCATGTGATCAGCCCCTGATCTCTGGGCTAGCAGGCTCACTTATTATGCTGGCCTGCTGGGATTTAGGCACTGCAGATGTCATATCTATCCATGACAGGTTTTTTCCTATGATCAGCTCCTGCATTGTGGCATGGTGAGTGTTTGTCATGGGAATGAGGCAGTACTGGAATCCATGTTTTTCAGCCAGGGCCTTTACCTCATCTGCATTATCATAAGTAATCAGGAAATCACCCTTCAGGGTCTCGCAGATAGTGAATAGCTCCTCATGATTAATATCACAATATTTATATAATCTCTTTCCTGCCTTCTTTCCACCTGCTGTATATGGTGGATCTATGAAGAAGACAGCATCCTCCTGGTCTGCAAACTCTCTCATCACCTTCAGCCCATCCTCACATCTGAAGTCTATCTTATCTGCCACCATCTGGAGGTTTGTGAGCCTATTTGCCAGGGTGGTGGGATACCACCTGGACCTGATGCCTTTTCCATTCTCACCAAATTTTAGGAGGCCAGACCCTTTGGCCAGGATGCCTCCATGAAAGGTCCTGTTCTTTAAGATGGTCTGAAAAGCTCTATCTCTGGTGGTGATGGCTGGCTTAGATAGCTCCTCTATGACACTTTCTCTGGTCAGGTCAAAACTAAGAATCTGGTTTGCCAGCCACCTAGCATCTCCATCTATGATGCACTGCCACACTGCAGCTATATCCTCATCCAGCTCAGCCATGACAGCTTTAGGGACCATGCCTTCAAATAGAGCAGTCAGAGTGATTATCCCACCACCTGCAAAGGGCTCTATTAGGAGCTGGGGCTTAGGGGACTTCTGGCTCATCCATTTCCTGAAGGTAGGGACAAACCAGGTCTTCCCACCTGGATATCTGAAAGGGCTCCTCTGAGGGACTGAGGCCACATTAACTGGCTTTTGGACTACATCTCCAGGGAATAACATAGTCTGCTTAGCTGTGGCCAATTCTAAATGCCTCCTCAATGGTCTTATTATTTGGTGGGGTCTCCAGTTGCTCATCCAGCTTCTCCTGCAAGAGGTTTATGAAATCCTCGATCCTACCAGGCAGTGGAGTGGTTATGGTGAGTAGTGCCGGCTCAAATTCTGTAAATACTTCATCAATCTTTTTGAGAGTATATCTCTTCTGGTCACGGTCTTCTATCAGCTCCAGATCATAGATCAGCCATGCAATTTCTGCCTTCTCCTTACTCACACTCTTCATAGGTGGGAGGGTGTCATAAAAGCCTTTATTCAGGGCCACAGCAGTCTTCTTCTGCCATGTGTGAAAAATGCCACCCTTGAAGAGGAGCTGTGGGACCAGTCTTTTCCTGGATGATGATAAGTAGTCAGGCCTGGGATAGTTGGGCTGGGTGGACCAGTCCATTGATGCCCTGGCCATGGGGTCTTCCATGTAGTATGCAAAGGGATCCCTCACATTGCCAGAGATATAGACTGCCTGGACCTCCAGGGCTCCAAAATCATAAATCCTGCCATCATCTTCATAGGCCACCAGGACCACATCAATATTGCCAGCAGTCTTCCCATGAGCATCATTCAGCCTGACCTCTGTCAATGAACTCCAGGTAGCATCATCTTTGAAGAAGAATGAGGCTGCATCATCTGTTATAAGCCACTCTTCTCTAAATCTTATGGGGCAGGTGATGACTGGCTTCTCCTGATAGTAAATGCTGCAAACTCCCAGGGGATTCTTTGCTTTATCCTTTGTGCAATTAGGGACCTTATTATTGAAAGGGCAAAGCCTCTTTGATCTATACCTATCAGCTTTTGCTGATTGGTCATCTATGAGATGGCCAAAGACTTCTGCTAATGGCTGGGATGCTTCCCTCATGTACCCTCCCTGGTTCACTTAGCATCACAGGTTATTAGTCATTCCCCTCATAGTCCCAGGTCACTGCCCCAGAGATGGCCTATGATCCTCTCCGCCTGTGGTCTTTGTGTTGATAAGAAAAATGTGCTATTACGTATATGAAGGCAGCTAAGATCCTGCCAGATGCCAGGCTGAAGGCCCGAGAGCTGGAAGGTAAGGCAGATGAGCTGAAGGTTGTGGCTGAGGACCTGAAGGGAGCTGCCAGGTTGGAAGATCTCACCCTCTGGCAGATGGAGAAGACCAAGAGCACTAAGAAAGGAAGCCAATCATACTTCTATTGGATGGCCTCATGGAGAGAAGGCGGGAAGGTAAGGCATACTCACCTGGGGAGCTGCAAGAAGGTGGATCACGAGACAGCACTGCAGAAGGCCCGGAAGATGAAGAGGAAGGCCCTAGCAAAAGCTCGCCGTGCTAAGGTTAAGGATCTAGGGATCAATACGGTTTGGGATAAAGTTATTTAATTCTTTATGCCTATGATTATATGATTTTAAACAACACCACTACTTTGAGAAAAATGTGTAAAAGCTAAAAATCTGTATTGCTATAATAAATATGAAAATTATGATTGCTACTATCGCTACTGTTTTCGTGAAAGTGCCTGTATTCCCTAATAAAGCACCTAGGGCCGCCAAAGCGAATCCTATTGAAGTAACTAATTTATATACCGTATACAGCAGATATCCCGATTCAAAATTAGTGGAACTTAGAGCTTGAGGAAACAGCAATATACTCAAAGATGCGATGATAAGGCCGCCATAGGTCATTGCTTTAGTAATCTTATCGTCCATAATTTCCTACCTGCATAATTACAAAAGAAAAAGAAAGGTTATATTTCTTTTTGAGCTGCAAGCTTAATTAAGTAAGCTTCTCCATCCTCTGTAAGCCTGTAGTGGTCTGGGCCCGGCCCATTTAAGATATAGCCCTTGGTCTTCAAGAAGTCAATAGCATCTTTGGTCCGTCTCTCACTAACCCCTCCCTTTTGGGTTAGTTTCAAGATCTCCCAAACATGGACGGCCTCATTTCGGCATTGGACTCCATTGCAGTGTATTGCACGAAGGACTTTTAGTTCAATCTCATCATAGTCTACAACTTTAGGATCTAATTTCGTTATCATGTTTGTGTATTCATGTGATTATACTATATAAGTCTTTTCGTTTTTGTGTGTGTGATTTGATAAAGCTTAATCATTAATTGATTATTGCTTAAGGATTAAGGATTAATGGCCAACGCTTAAATATTGCATATTACCTATTACCTACTAAGTGAGTAACCCCCTCTCGAAAGGATGATGCGCTTATTGGCAAGTGGGACAATTAGAGAGGGGTTAGCTACAGCTCTATGGAGGCATAGTAGTTGGTTTGCTCAGATCCCTTTGAAGAGGTGGTACATGTGATACCTGAGAATGGAGTAACGAGGGAGTGTGAAGAGAGCTTTATTGATGGTATCAGAAAAGGCCTAGAGGACTTTGCAAAGGGAAATTATATCGTCTTTGAGGATGACGATGAGCTAGAAGCCTATATGATGAGCCTTTAGATTCTCGATTTTTAGATCTGTTATGGTTTTTGAGTCTATTGTCACAGGCCATTTTAGCAAGAAGTATGCCAAATTAACGGGTAAAAACAAGGCTTTTAAGCAACAAGTCGTAAACAAAATGAAAGGGATTCGCCAGAACCCTGAGATTGGCGAACCCAAAAGTCACGACCTTAGAGGCCTTCGTGGCTTGCATATCACAGAGCATTACGTTATTGTCTATCTCATCTTCAAAGATTATGTGATATTTATAAATTTAGACCACCATGATAAAGCTTACGAAGCAGTAGAAGGCCTGATGAATCGCGTTTTAGAGGATGACAAATTACTTACTGAACTAAAGCAGGCGAATATTTCAACAGAAGAGTTTGCCAGAATCATAAGAACCATAGGTAGACGCTGAGGTCTTCACCCCTTTCTCTCCTTAAGCATTAAGGCTTAATCCTTAATGGATACTCTCTTAAGTCTTAAGGCGTAATTCTTAATCCATGGAAATAGTAGCAATAGCAAACCAGAAAGGGGGCTGTGGCAAAACTACCACCGCCGTTAACCTGTCGGCCTGCCTTGCTGCCAAAGGGAAGAAGGTCTTGCTAATAGACCTAGATCCTCAGGGATCGGCTACAACTCACCTGGCAATCAGTGAGTTCGATAACACCATGTATGAGGCCATGATGAGCGATCTGAGCCTATCACAGATCACCAAGCCCACTGAAATCAATGGGCTGGATATGATCCCTGCAGACAAGCGGCTAGGCAAAGCTGAGATGGAGATTGCAGGTAAATCCATTGCCAGGGAGAGAATCCTGAAGCCAAAGGTGAGGACCCAAACCGGATACGATTTTATCATCATCGATACGCCGCCCAATCTTGGATTTCTGACTATAAACGCGATGGTTGCCAGTGATACGGTCCTTGTGCCTATCCAAACAGAATTCTTTGCGATCCAAGGGCTATCTATGATCCTGGATTTGGCTAAGGCGATCTCTGAAGGGCTAGGACAGGACCTGAGGCTAAAATACCTGCTCACCATGTACGATGCCAGGACAAAGATGGGCAAAGAAGTAATCACTCGGGTTAGGGAGCTGCTCGGAGAGGATGTCTTTAATGTAGTTATTCCGAGGAGCATCAAATTAGCTGAAGCTCCGAGCTATGGGAAGCCCATTCACCTGATAGATCCTGAGTCGCTAGCATCTAAGGCATATGCACAACTTGCTGATGAGGTGATCGAATGCCAGGAGACTTAATGGACCGTGTTTTTAGTGATATCAAGGCTAAAAAGTCAGAAGCCTTAAGTGATAAAGCCTTAAGCAACCAAACATTAAGTGGTGAAGCCTTAAGGCATGAAGCATTAAGTGACGAAACATTAAGCCTTAAGGCATTAGACCTTAAGCTCCTGGATGAGGCTATCGAGGCTGCAAATAGCAAGCGGCGAATGATAGGCGTGTGGAGCCCTACTATAGCGGCTGCCATGTGGTACTTGAAAGGGACCATCCCCCGGTTCTCTATCAGCGAAGTAGCAAGCCACTGGATTGAGGAAGGACTGGAGAGGGATTATCCTGAGCTGGTGCAAAGGATAAAGGATGGGCTGAAGAAATGATTCTTTGCCCATATGATGAGAAGATCGAGAAAATAGTCTGGTGGGAATTTTGGTGGATGTGATAATATGGATGCTACATCATTCCAATTACTTAGGGGCTGTAGCAAAATAAGTTAGTTAAACTCTATCTTTTTGTTAGGTTTAATTGTATAATTCCATTCTCCATGAAATTTATCTGAGGTCAAGTTTATCTCTTTTAATTCATTATCAGAAATTTTTATACCTTTTGGATAGACTTTTTCATCCAGCCGGCACTCAACATGAAGCCCTTTTTGCGTAGTGGTAGCAGCAATGAGATTTACTATGGCTTCATGACTAATTAAGGGTTTTCCCCTCCAGTTTTGCGTTATGAATGAAAAGAGCCTATGTTCTATCTTGTTCCATTTGCTTGTTCCTGGTGGAAAATGTGATACTGTGATTTCTAATCCTGATTCATCTGCAAGCTTCTGAAGTTCAACTTTCCACAATCGCACTCTATAGCCATTAGAACCGCCCGAATCTGCTGTGATTAGAAGCTTACTGGCATCTGGATATGCCATTTTTCCCATCGTGTTCCACCATTGCCGTATGCTTTCTACCGCAAAAGCTGATGTATCATGATCAGTACCTACATTGACCCAACCTTCATTTCTTGAAATATCATAAATACCATATGGATTTACTTTCCCCAAGCCTTTTATTTTAAAATCATGAACAAGTACTTTCAAAGGATTGCCTTTCAAGTGATATTCGCGACCTCCATTTCTAAAGTTTCCAACAAGCTCCTTCTTCTTTGTATCTACTGAGATCACCGGTTGACCGTACTTTATAAATAATTTGGTTTTATTATTTATTAATATAAATTGACCATTTCTGTCAGGATTATTGTCACCTTCAATTACTTTTTGATTTGATTGCAGACTGTAGCCTTGGCTGTGAAGAATATCGGCAACCCTCATGTGACTGATATTATGGCCCATATTTTTTAGTTCTCGTGCCAACTTTCTGGTGCTCTTGCAGGTCCAGCGCAAAGGGGATTCAGGATCTCCGCGAGTAGTAGGTTCAATTAAATTATCCAGATCTGATAACAGCGTTGCATCAGTATCAACCAACTTTTTTCTACCACCTCCTGACTTTCTTATTTTGCCGGATTCTATAATTTCGGGTTCATCCTCTAATTCCTTGCACCCTTTGGAGATAGTATCACTGGAAACACCAGTGGCTCTGGATACTTTTTCTATTCCGCCCCAGCCGATAGTTTTAGCCTCTGAAGCAAGAAATAATCGCCTCGTCTTCTCATTAAGGAATCGATTGATGTAATCATATCTACATTTTATGGCGCTTAATTCATCCATATTACTTAATAGCATGCTTCAAATATAAAAAGTTACCTAAACTATTTTGTTACAATCACTTATTGCACCCGCGGCAACGTTAGTAGCCGTTTGGCTTACGTCTCGTAATCAACGTAAAGAGAAGCAAGAGGAATTTGAAAGAACGAAATCAAAAGAAAGAGAGCAAAGACGTATTGAGGCTGGTTTTGATTTTTTAGAGACATTTTCTAACCCAATTAAACGGAAAATCAAACTAGGACCGGGATGTGTTGATCCACGTACTGGAGAAAACTCCTACTTCGCATTATGCGAACACCGAGTAGACGACCTAACCCCATATCTAAGAGCTGCCCTGCGACTGCGAGAATTTGGAGATTACCTAACGGGTAATTTGCAGTATGGCTTCCACGACATCGAAATACAAGGAAAACATGAACAGGTCAAGACACTAAGTGATGTAATTGAGTTAACAATGAAACTTAGATATAAAAATGAATCAGACCTATTGAGTGATAAAACCTTAGACGAATTCGAAGCATTGCGTTTAATCGCGGTCAAATATCTTAGTACTGATATAATTTCATCAATACCTTGGAAACAGGAAGATACGAAGGCAAATCATTGCACAATCCGCAAAGTTATTGGAAATTGGAGCCTATCCTTGAAGAACTGGATAGAGAAGACGAAATAAGTATCTCAGGCGATATAGTGAGCTTGAATCCAGCTCACCCATCCAGGCAGAACTCTTGAGGCCATAGAGCCCATATCCTCAGCTTCGAAGCGGCACCGGATCATCTTTTGGGGAAATACTTATCATCCAAAAGATTCACATAGAATTACAAGAGGGATAAACTTTGAAAAAATGCCTATTAATATCTTTAGTAATTCTAATGCTATGTGGTACTTATGTGGCACAAGGACAGAGCATTGATATGTGCGCGGACGACGGAATTTCTAAGAAGAAAATCGGCTATTCGGAACCAGCACCAGGAAAGATCTTTCTTTTGATCCCAGTTACTGTAGAAAATCAAGGCTATGAGGAGTTTCCGCTATCACCTTATCAGTTCAAGTTGACGGTTGATAAGGTCAAGTATGATTCAGCATATCTATCCTATACTATGTCTCAAGCCGGTCTAGTTCCGCTAGAGAGTGTCGAATTACAGGATGGAGGGAAAATCTCTGGATACATCTCTTTCGAAGTTCCAGCATCAACGACTGATTATGAATTGAGTTATGACACATGGGCTTGGGAGGATTACGACGTAAAGCTTAGAAAATGTTAGCCATGCCTTGATAGGAGCCCCGGTGCTGGGAGAGAAGGCGCGCTGCTCAAAGATAGATCAAATCTCTTTTTTATCCTATATCCAGAACTCTTGAGGCCATAGGCCATCTTCAGAGCCCACAGAGATCATACCTTCGGCTTCGAAGCGGCACCGGATCATCTCATCGACCTCTGATAGCCTGACCCTGAAGACTTCGGCCAGGATCTCTTTGGCCGCTTCAAGCTCCATAGCCTTTAGATCGCGGTGCGCTGCCTTATTCTGTGGCCTGATTAGCTGCTCAAGGACTACTGCTATGATAAGTATATTCTACGTGCAAGATCAAGTACTTTCGCAGGAAAACAATACCAATAGATCATTTTTGCATAATAGAAAGTATAAATAAGATACAAAAGACAGAATCAATTTAAAGGAGGCAGTAGAAAAATATCTGATCTCTTTAGAAGGGTAAAGAAGATATAAACTAAAAATAAAAGCTCACGAGCACAAGGTATTATATGCTAAATCCTGAAATAAAATATCCAAAAACGACATATAGCATAGTTGTTGATAATAATCGATTCCCTGTAGATGATTTTTGGATAAATACCGAAAGAACAGGATATGTTGTAGTGCAAAATCCTGATATAAGTAATCAGTTAAATGTTGCTTTTATAAACAATAAATATAAAAAGCACTATTGTGATTTTCAAGTATGGGATTATTCACGAATGACTAGAACTATATGGAATTTGCGACTAATAGATAAAAAGTTCGTGAAAGATGAGTTGAATAAAGAGTACACATTATTTTGTTTTGAATATAACTACACCCATCTAGAACAACTTGTTGCTATGGTACTTTCTCAGAATAAAGCACGATTTTTAACGCAAGTCCCGATAAGTGGATTCTTGGTAGATTTTTATGTTCCACCGGATATTATAATAGAAGTAGATGGGCCTTATCATGAAACCGATGAGCAAAGGAAAAAAGATCAAGTTAAAGACAGTGTACTAAGATCACTTGGATTTAGGGTAGAAAGAATTAGCTATTTCATGCTAGAAAACCTATCTTTCGATCTCGTCAGCGGTGATTTGCTTCCCATAAGTACAGATGAAGAACAATGTTTAGAAGATCTAAACACTCGCATAAACATTATTTTAGCTAAAAAAAATATAAAATCTGATATCGAGATTAATATAGATAAAGAAATCGAGTTACAAAATATATACGATATTGATATATATAACGATGAAAATTTCGAAGATCAGACTTAATTACTCTTAGTTCTCTATAGAGAAGACTTTTATCATAAAATCACGAACAAAAAGAAGTTCTCTAAGCAACTGGAAACGGATCATGCTAACTGAGGAGAGGAGGAATTAAAGGCAAAAAGCTTAATCATCTCGGATATGAGCCATTACTTGGTCTTCTTTCTGGAATTGCTCCCGCTCTAGTTCTTCCAACCATTCCTGATATTGTAGTTCTCGACGTTCCTCCTTCTTTTTGTAATTCTGTATTTCTTGTAATTGTTTTAATTTATTGTCCCACGAATTAGGATGTGTTGTATTTACTTTAATAGCAATTTCACATGCATTTATAGCTTCGTGATATTTGCCCAGATTAGAGAAAACTAAGCATTTATTATACCAGGCGTCTACATAATTTGAATCTAGTAGGATAGCCTCATCATAGGCATTAATAGCCTCATCATACTTACCAAGATCATCGAGAGCATTGCCTTTGCCATACCAGGCATATGCACATTGTGGGTCGATCTCAATAGCCTTATCATAGGCATTAATAGCCTCATCATACTTACCCTGATTAGCAAGAGTAATGCCTTTGTTGACCCAAGCTGCTGCCAATTGCGGATTGATCTCGATAGCTCTATCATAGGCATTAATAGCCTCGTCGTACTTACCAAGATCATCGAGAGCAATGCCTTTGTTGTACCAAGCTTCGACAAGGTTATGATCTAACTTGATGGCTTCGTTATAGGCTTTGATAGCTTCTTCATACTTGCCCTGATCGTATAGATCAACGCCTTTATCATTCCAGTTTATGTCCTTGCTCATAGTGTAGCTATTAACTTATCAAATACGTATAAAATAATCGGGACTAAGGCAGGAACCAGTTCTAGAAGCGTTCTCTTTCTCCATAAACAATACCAAATAGAAGCTTTTCTTTTCTTGGAAATAGTCAATAGTCTTGAGAAGTGATAAAGAAGATTGCTATATCTTGAACCATCTTGGAAAGACACTTTAAAGTAAGACCTATGGAAATACTAAGCCAAAACAAGCTTAGATCTGGGCTCCAATTACAAATCAAACTCTATAGGACTTACGCAGTTGAAGGGGATGAAGAAGGATCACCTTTGAACCATAGGCTAAAATGACGATGATTACTTGATTTGTGGCTATTATTGCTAATTATACTTCTATCAATTAGCAATGTGAAATTCAACTGCGTAACTCCTAACTCTATTAGGCCTTATCCTCGTCCTTCCAAGCAGAACTCTTGAGGCCATAGGCCATCTTCAGAGCCCATAGAGCCCATATCCTCATCTTCGAAGCGGCACCGGATCATCTCATCGACCTCTGATAGCCTGACCCTGAAGACTTCGGCCAGGATCTCTTTGGCCGCTTCCAGCTCCATAGCCTTCAGATCACGGTGCACTGCCTTATTCTGTGGCCTGATTAGCAGCTCAAGGACTCCTGCCATGATGAGCAAATAGGCCGGATGATAATAAGTACTTTGGCCAGAAATCAATATCAAGCGACCATTTTTACATGAGGGGAATAAGCGATTTAGATACAAAGAAAGGAAGAAGACACGAAATTGAATAGATATCTCTCGGTGCCCCAATGCAGCTTTCTTATGTAACGGACTCTGTCTTTCTTGTTACATAAGAAGTAGCCGACCGCTATTTTCATAATCATGAAGTGATTAATTTCTGTAGTGCCCTAGAATCGATGGCCCGGAAGAGAACCAAGCAATTTTAAGGGGGTAGCATGGAGCTTCGGGGCGCTTGGATATGGGAAAAGGTGGTTATGAAGGTTACCCTGAGGAGGGAAGGCCCAAACAGGAATGGATATCGTGCCTAAATTTTAATATGAGTATGATATTTGTCAAAAGCGTAGGAGGAAGCACCATTAGAGACGTTACTATCAAGGTCGCAGACAAAAAGGACTTGGAGTTCATGCTGGGCCTGGAGACCTTGGGCATGAAAAGAACCGTAGCCTGCGTTATAACATTCCTCAAAGATCAGAACGAGAGATCTTCCAAGGATATCGAGTTGGCTACTGGCCTGAGACAGCCGGAGGTCAGCATTGCCATGCAAACCCTGCGGGAAAGGGGCTGGCTCACGGAGCATGAGATCAAGAGCAGCGGAAAAGGCAGACCTTTGAAAACCTATGCTTTGCGAGCGACAATCGATGAGATCATAAATTATTGCGAAGCGGAGAAAAGCAGGGAAGCTGCTAGGATCTCTGAGGCCTTCCAGAAGCTGAAGGACCTGAGCTCGGAATAAAGCTCAGAAAGAGATCTCTCCTTCATACACTTTTGCGCCCAAGCCCACCGCCTCCTCGACTGCCGCCAGGTCCTTCATCAGGAATAGCCTCTCGTTCGCAGTCTCCTTGAAGGCCGCAGCGTTCTTCAGGACCTGCGCATATTTCGCTGATTTGGGGAGCTGGACCATGTATCCCTTCGGGTCCTCCACCAGGTCATAGTCGAAGCCGTTGCGCTCCAGGAGCTTGAGTGCGTTGTTCCTCGCGCCGGTGGACTTGAACTCAAATCGGTACTGGTCTTTGTTGTAGTAGTCCAGGAGGGCATTGAAAAGCTCGTGGTTATCGAAGAATTGCTTGAAGACCCAGAGCTTGCCTAGCTTGAAAAATGTGATGTGCTTGCGCTTTGGGATGACGTCGAAGGTATTGGCCTGCATATATGCTCCTTTGGGCAGGGAGGAGTCACCTGCATCCCTTCCACGAAATTCTTTCCTGCGTGCAAAGCTAAGTACTTTTGCCGGAAAACAATATCATTTAACTATTTTTCACAGAGAGAAAGCTTGAATAACATACAAAGATGTGAATGGGTCAATGAGACTGACGAAGACCGCCATAATGCTGATTCTGGCATTATTGCTTTGGTTCTGTTTAGCAACAGGGTCACCCGATGAGGCATATGGCCGCGTGGTCAAGGTGGTGGATGGGGATACCATCGATGTCCAACTACAGGATAGCCTGCTCTCCGATGACCTCATTAGAGTCAGGCTTGCAGACATAGACTGCCCCGAAACTCGCGGCCCTAAAGCCTGTGAAGCTGGAAAGAAGGCATCAGCATATACAAAGACCTGGCTGCAGAGTGCTTACGTTTTCCTAGACCTGGATGATAAGACGGGCAAAGATCCGTTTGATAGGTGGGTTGCTGTGGTTTACCTGAGTGAGAATAACCAGCCAGGCAGGAACTTCAACAAGATGCTTGTGGATGCAGGCCATGCAGTGATAGAGGATTTCAAGAATAACGAGTTCAATCCAGGGAGCTGGTAGGATATCAAGGCCCGAGAAAAACTACTTGCAAGGAATTGAAACTCGGGCCAAACCTGCAATAACAGTATAAATTTATAAATTTTGTGGTGCTCGTAATTATATAATCACCTCTGCCCGCTTTTCTCCCTTCAAATAGATCTGCTCCCACCCATTCGCATTGAGTGTCGCTCGCTATCATGCTCCCGTCATAGCGGCAGTGATCAAACTCTATGCATCTGCGTATAACTATATTTGGCCTGGGAAAGCAATTCATTAAAAATTAATTTATGATCTGATTGCTATTAATCATTGTCGTTAAAAAATATGTGATCGCCATCAAACTTTCTTGAACACCCCGCTTCCTACTACCATTCCTTCTATGCAGACTTCCTGATAGTTCAGCTCAATCTCTGTTGGAGAGATCACGATGCCCCACAAGTAGCCGTTCTCGTCTACCATTGTGATGGACTCATTATCAACGCTCAAGACGCCCAGCACAATTTCTACAGACAGAGGGCTTCCGTTTGGAATCATCGTCCCCGAAAACAATCGTCCGTTTTGCTCTGTGATGTTCAAGCTCACTTCCCCGCCTGGCCAGTAGGAGACGGTTTCATTCGGAAGCCACGCAGTGTTCTTATCATATCCCACATGATCCATGACTCCAGACCAGTTCCCAGTCAAATCCGGCAACTCCGCTGCCATTGCTGGAATGCAAATGGCCAGCAATAGCAATAACGCAATTATTTTCTTCATGTCAAATACCTCATGCATGCATCAAGCAGGCCCGCAAAAGGCCATGGATAATACTAATACGTACTACAATTTAAGTTTTATTTTTATCGCAATACCCCGATGCTTGCATCGGGGATTTAAGTTTTATTAAACAGCGGCGCCGAGCGAAAATCCTGGCTCAAATTCTTGAAAAATAAAGCCGAGGCGAATAATCTTGGTCGTTCGACTATATAGTTGGATTCCAACTACAACTATCTGGCTTAATCGAGAGCAAGATAGTTCTTTTCTATTCATTTATATACATCACTTAAAATCTATCTCTATCTCAGACTAATCAATATCAATCAGTCCAAGGAAATCACCTCGGATTTTGCTATCTTTTTTGGTAGCTATCCAGGGATAGCGGAAATAGTTGTAGTTGGATTCCAACTATCTTGGAAGCATGACAAGGGCTCTTTTCCTCTTGTCGCCAGGTGTACGAGTTATGCCAAATCTGCCTGGAGATGCTTCCATTAGAGTCTTTATTGCATCATTTAATGCAAACTTATCTACTCCAAGATGCCCTCTCAGAGTCTCAAAAGTGGCTTTGTGGTCTGGTCTTGCTGCTAGGTATCTCTCGATCTTCTCAGCTCTGGTGGTCTCAGTCTTGCCGTGTTCCTTTTTCTTCTCCCTCAGCTCGTGGATAAGCCTGAGCTGGATGAGCTGATTGTCAGATAGCACATCTATATCCTTTTCCAAAGAGACTACTTGCGCACGCAAGGCGGCTATCTCCGGACGATCCTGATCTCTCTCTTCCCGGAGCTGGGATATCTCACTCTGGGGGGCAACTATGCTCTCCAGTTCTGGCGGGTTGACAAATTGACATTGATTGACAAAAGTGTTTGTCATTGCGCTCTCCAGTTTTTCAATGCGATCCTGCAAAGGCTGGATAGCTTCCTGGACTGCCTGGACTATGAGACCTTGGATCTGTCCATAGGTCAGGGTGATGAGTTGCTCTGAAGGCGATTCAAAACCGGCTTGCCTCGCGGCGGATGGCAAGGTATTTATGGCTGTAGCTGTCTCTATCATCTAAGCACACTCCTTCGTGCGGTGGAGTTTTCTCCTGTCAGGGTGCGCTAACACCCTGGCTGGAAACCAGTTTTTTTATTACTATTATTTCGGCAAAGATTATCTCAAATTATTATAAAGCTATGCATGAAGTGGGAAAGACTGATATGCTTTCAGCTGGAATGTTATCCATGTTTATGCACCACATAAACACGAAGTTAGGCGGTTAGACCTTCTTCAAGAGGGCTCTAATCGCCTTCCTTTGCACCTTCGACTTTGCCAATGACCATTACTTTAATTATTTCTCCTGGCCGTGGATTTCCTATCAACTCCCTCACGACTTGGGGGATAGTGATTCTGTTTTGTTTATCCATTTTCGCGATTACTTCATACATGGCTATCTACTTATCTTTATGAGTATTTATAGCTTATTCTTTTCTATACTGAAAATGGGGAAACATTTATAAGTTAGCATGTCCTACATGTATTTGGTGCATAAACATGAATGGAAAGAAACTCGTCTACCAAGTCGAAAGCCCAAAAACGCAATCTTTAGCCGCTGTGAAAGCACTTTTGGCATGGAAACAGGTATCCTGTGATCCATTACCAGAATTTGTGGAAATGGGCAAAGGAGATAGCCGACTGGTGCTGGTTTTGAGCAACAAGAAGGATGCTTATTACACTGTGACCTCGCGCGCGTGCTCTTGCCCCGCCGCGACCTACAACCCTGGGAAGTCGTGTAAGCACTCCAGGAAGTACTTCCCCCAGCCCAAGAAGAGCGGGGTGGAGCTCGAGGCAGAGGGAGAAGCGATCATCGCGGCGAATGACAACACCATAAAAAGGCTGGCCAGACCACTAGAGGACCTCAGGGCAAGCCTGCCAGGATGGAGGGGGCCGGATGGACAGAGGGCCAACGGGCCGGTGGAGGCTTGAGGGGTTCCTCCCATCCGGCACCACCTCTCTTCCTTCTGCCATGTGCCCGCAGACGATAGATAGAATTGATAATAAGCTCTTTGAGGCCCTTAATATCGATGTTAATCAGGAGACTGAGCTACATCGAGCCGAGCAGACGGCAAAAAAGCTCATTATGGAAGCCAAGGCACCTAAAGATATTAAGGATGCTATAAAGTCCCTCTACGAGCATCTTTGCAAGATAAAGGGAAGAGAGGCATATGTGGTAGTCAGGTCCAGTGCAACTGCTGAAGACCTGCCCGATACCAGCTTCTCAAGGCAGCAGGAGACATTTCTGAACATGCGAGGCTCAGAGGAGATATTCAATGCCGTCCGTAAATGCTGGGCGTCCCTTTATGGAGCAAGAGCAATTATACGGGCAGTCTTGCCGATGTCGCAACCTTAGGCAGTCCGATAGGGTCATCCAAACATGAACACGGGATAAAATATGGAGCATATAATATAATCGAAATGAAAGCGTGAATGGAATCTGGGCAGTCTTGCCGGTGTCGCAAACCTAAGACTGCCCCGTAAGGCCCCGAAGCTCCTGTCAGGAAACAAGGGGGGACATTACAGGTGAATCCATCTAGTTCGTTCGATAAAAACTTTCCTATCCGCATTACCAGACCGATTTTCTGGGACGCAGGCTGCAAGCTAAGAGAGCGGTGGGCATCTCCTATAGGAAATCACAATTATTTTTTGTCTCAGTACCCCTTGTCGGTTCGTTCACAAGGTCTGATAGTAACAAAGATTGAGGTAGAACTCAATATTGAAGTAGACAGCAAAAAGGACAATCCATATATAAATACACTATCACCGAATTTAGAGACTGAATTTAGCCTTTCTTCAGTGATATCATCTAAAAACTTGAATAGCAGTCCAAGCTTTACTTTAGGGAGCGGAGCTATTGCTGATACAGGAATAACTTTACCATTAGCACCTCGACCAGAGATTATAGGATTAATCGAATTAGAGAGTAATAAAGCCGTTTGGTGTATACGTTCGGGCTATCTATGGCGCATTCTGAATTCGAGCCGAATTAGTGGTCTTTATTTGCTTAAGGCCATCTTAGCTATTCCAATCGGAACATCGAAAATTGTATCTAGACTTCACGTTAATTTATGTGCTCAAGAATGGCATAAGAGACAAATTTATTATTTTCATAATAAATTTATATTTTATAATATATTAGCTAATGTCGAAAGTTGAGGATCTGATGGGCTATGTGGTCTAGTTCCCTAACTCGGGCGAAATATGACCAGATCCTGAAGAACTCTGTGGCCTTCAAGGAGACAGCGAGCGAGAGGATATTCCTGATGAAAGATCTGGCAGCAGTCGAGGAAGCGGTGGGCTTGTGGCGCGGAAGGAGAGGTATATTTCTGAGATTATGCAGAGCAGCTTTAGAGTGTAACCGTCTGCGCGGGAATATGGAGTGGCGTGTAGTCCTTATAATCCTCTGAATCCCAAGACCCCAGAAGACGAGTTCGGGAGCCTTTGGCCAAACGGTAAATGGCCTGCTTCTGGTTTCTCACTGGAACCCTATCTTCATACCTTTTGGTCTACTGGAATCCTCCGGGCATAACCACTACGTAAAGTACTTATACTAAAAGATTGTATTTTATTGTCGATGAAGCTACTAAATTTAGGTAATGACTTACCTAAAGAAATACGCCTCAAAGAGATAACGAGAGATGTGAAGAGGGGACTATCTTCTTACTATCTCCAGGGCCGCGACGTCGAAGTCTCGATGATCAATATCAAAGATATAGCCAACGGCAGAATCGTCAGCGAGACCGTGGATCGCGTTTCTGTGCGGAAAACGCCCCTTCTGGAACGAGCTCGGATCGAGACGGGTGATGTCGTAATGGCCATCAGAGGCTTCAATTTTAAAGCCGCAGTTGCAGGCAATTCTGTAAAGGACTTCGTTATCAGCGCCAATCTCATAGCATTGACTCTGTCCGATAAGATTCTTCCTGAGATGATCTCGGCTTATTTTAATAGTCCTGTTGGGCGAAATGTGCTTCAGTCAATAGCCAGAGGTGCTACCATCAGAGGGCTTAACTCAAGAGACATTCTCGATATTATTATCCCACTACCATCGCTCTCCGAGCAGGAGTCGCTGAGCCATTATCTTACCCTAGCTCTGGAATATGATGACATTCTCCAAAAGGAGCTGGAACTGAGACAGAAGCTCACCGATGCAGTGGTTCTTAAAATTATGAAAGGTGAATTACATGGAAAAATGGACTAAGGAAGCCCTGAATAATAAGATTTGGCAGGCCGCAGACATCCTTCGCGGCTCAATTGATTCAGCAGATTATAAGAATTATATTCTTGGATTGATGTTCCTGAAGAGGCTCTCAGATGTATTCGAGGAAGAGGCCCGGAAGATCGAGCAGGAGACCGGAGACAAGGAGCTGGCCTGGAACGATCCTGATGAGCACCAGTTCTTCGTGCCGGAGCGTGCTCGCTGGGAGAGCATCAGAAAGGTCACAGCCCAGATAGGCGACAACCTGAACAAGGCTTGCAGTGCTTTAGAGGACCAAAATCCCATGATGGAAGGGGTTCTGAACTCCATAGATTTCAACTCTGACCGGCTGGGTGATGTCAAACAACGGGATGGCACCCTCCTCCAGCTGGTGCAGCATTTCTCGGCCATTCCCCTGAAGAACAGCGATCTTGAGAACCCTGATGTCTTGGGCGATGTCTACGAGTACCTCATCGAGAAGTTCGCAGACGATGCCGGCAAGAAGGGCGGCGAGTTCTATACTCCCCGGATGGTGGTGAAGCTGCTGGTGGCCATTCTCGACCCCAAGGAGGGCATGAGGGTCGCAGATCCCACGGCCGGATCGGGGGGCATGCTCATCGAGGCCGGGGCGCACGTGAAAAGGAACGGCGGAAACCCTAAGAACCTCTCTTTATTCGGCCAGGAGAAGAACATCGGCACCTGGGGCATCAGCAAGATGAACATGCTCTTGCATGGCTTGCCAGACGCCGATATCCGCAAGGGCGACGTGATCCGGGAGCCCAAGCTCCTCATTGACGGCCAGCTGATGCTCTTCGACCGGGTTATAGCCAATCCTCCTTTCTCTCTGGACAAGTGGGGCTATGAGGTGGCAGAGAGCGATGGCTACGGGCGGTTCCACTATGGCGTGCCACCCAAGACCAAGGGCGACTTTGCCTTCGTGGAGCACATGATAGCCACTCTCAATCAAGAAGGCAAGATGGGCGTGGTGGTGCCTCATGGCGTGCTATTCCGGGGCGGTGCTGAGGGCCGGATCCGAGAGGGTATATGCAAGGAGGATATCGTCGAGGCCGTGATCGGCCTGCCTGCCCAGCTCTTTTATGGTACAGGCATACCTGCAGCCATACTGATAATCAACAAGAACAAGCCCCGGGAGAGGCGAGGCTCCATACTGTTCATAGATGGCTCCCAGGATTATCTGGAGGGCAAAAAGCAGAACAAGCTTCGGCCAGAGGACATCGAGAAGATTGTGGCGGCCTACAACGGCTATAAGGATGTACCCAAGTACTGCCGGGTGGTGCCTCTATCTGAGATCGAGGAGAACGATTACAACCTTAACATCTCCCGCTATGTGGATACTGCCCCAGAAGAGGAGCAGATCGATGTGGCTGAGGCTCTTAGGGAGCTTAAGGCGCTGGAGGCCAGGCGTAGGGAGATCGAGTCGCAGATGGATGGGTACCTGAAGGAGCTGGGTTATGGGGCTTAAGGTCAGAGTATGAACACTATCGATTCCGAATCCCAGGAGCAATTCCATGTTTCTTCAGTTAGGTACTTCCCTGAAGAATGGGATAATAAAACGTTGCTTGATGCAGTAGGGATGAAAAAGGACCTCATAGTTGCAGGTCCTTTTGGCTCTAATTTGAAAGTATCCGATTATAAAGACGAGGGAATTCCAATAATTCGACTTCAAAATATAGATTACGGGAAGTTCATAGATAAAGAAATCAAGTACATTAGTCACGAGAAAGCCAGAGAACTTGCTTATCATTCTTTTCGTGCTGGAGATCTAGTTTTGGCAAAACTGGGCGATCCGATTGGTAAGACATGCATAGTTCCTGATTATTTCAAAGATGGTATTGTGGTAGCTGACGTTGTAAGAGTGCGGGTAGCGGATGGTTTGGTAGATAAGAAGTTTATTATGTATTCCTTAAATTCGGTTGCTACTAAAAACCAATTAATAAATGGAGCAATTGGATCAACAAGACCGCGAGTAAATCTAGATCAAATAAGAGACATTCAGATTCTTGTCCCGCCATTAAATGAGCAGCGCAAGATCGCCGCCATCCTCTCCTCCGTGGATGCGGCCATCGAGCAGACCGATGCCATCATCGCCCAGACGGAGCGGATGAAGACGGGCCTGATGCAGGAGCTTTTTGCTAAGAAATTTGATATTGCAAAACTTGGTGATTGCTCTTTTAAGCCTGAATATGGATATACGACAAGCGCAATATTCCAACCTGTAGGTCCTAAGTTCATTCGCATCACCGATCTCAAGGATGACGGGGTTGATTGGGCTAGTGTTCCTCATTGTACCTGTGATGAGTACGTTCTTAAAAAATATTTATTAAAACCTGGAGATATAATTTTTGCACGTATCGGTGCCACCACTGGCAAAAATTATCTTATCAAAGAAAACATAAATTGTATTTTTGCGTCGTATTTAATTAGAATAAGATGCAAAGACATGCTTTTGCCTGATTTCTTATATCAATTTCTAAAAACATCTGCTTACTGGAACCAAATCAACGCAAACAAGTCCGGTAGGCTCAAAGAAGGGATAAACATACCTCTGCTTAATGGTATACTTATTCCGTTACCGTCTATTCAGGAGCAAAAAAAGATCTCATTAATTCTCTCATCCATTGATGAAAGACTAGATGGAGAAAAAAAATATCGTGAGCGATTGAAAAAACTCAAACTTGGCCTTATGCAAGATCTCCTCAACGGCCGGGTCAGGGTAAAGGTGGATGGCAATGTCTGACGCCAAGGAGCTCCTGGAGGTCGAAGATCCGGCTGTCGAGGTTCTCACTCAGCATCTGGGCTGGAAGGAGATCGACGCCAAAAAGGCCGAGGAGATGCGAGAGTCCCTCAAACACGTTCATCTCGTCCAGCCTCTGCTCGATGCCATCCAGCGCTTCAACCCCTGGATCAGCGATGATAATGCCCAGCGAGTCGTCCGGGCCATTGCCAGCGTTCAGGCCGCCTCTGTCATCGAGGCCAACGAGAAGCTCCATGGCATGCTGGAGCGAGGCACCACCGTCCTGCAGGACTTGGGCGACGGCCTGGGCAAAAAGAGCCAGGATGTGCTGCTCATAGACTACCAGCACCCGGAGAACAACCAATTCAACGTCGTCCGTCAGTTCAGAGTCCTCAATTACAAAGAAAATATTCCCGATCTGGTCCTGTTCATCAACGGCCTGCCTGTAGTGGTGATAGAATGCAAGAGCCCTACCCTTAGAACCCCTATGGAAGAGGGCTTGACTCAGGTCTTCCGCTACCAGGAAATGGGCAACGAATATCGCAACCTTGGCTGCCCCCAGCTCTTCCATACTGTGCAGGTCATCGCCGTAACCCACCGGGACAAAGCCAAGTACGCCACCAACTTCACGCCGGCTCGTCACTGGTCAGAATGGAAGGATCCCTATCCCAAAACACTGGACCAGATCAGAGACGAGATCGGTCATACCCCCACATCCCAGGACATCTTCCTCTTCGGAGTATGCTCCAAAGAGAACCTGCTCGACCTCATCCAGAACTTCGTGGTCTTCGAGCGAGAGCAGAACAGGGTGATCAAGAAGATCGCCAAGTACCAGCAGTTTCGGGCGGTCAATAAGACCGTGGAGCGTGTCACCAGGAAAGATCGTCAGGGTGGCGTGATCTGGCACTGGCAGGGAAGCGGCAAGAGCCTGACTATGCTCTGGACGGCAGTTAAGCTGAGACGGCTGAAGGAGCTGGCCAATCCCACTATGGTCATAGTCACCGACCGCACCGACCTGGACCGCCAGATCCATGGAACATTCGAAAGATGCGGCTTTCCCAATCCCACTGAGGCCCAGTCCTCTAAACACCTGCAGGAGCTGCTCGGCAATCCCGTAGGCCAGACAGTCATGACCACCATCCAGAAGTTCCAGGATGCGGCCGCAGTTTATCCCATCCTGAGCACCAACTCCAACATCTTCGTCCTGGCCGACGAGGCCCACCGCAGTCAGTACAAGTCCTTGGCTGCAAACATGAGACGTGCCCTGCCCAATGCCTGCTTCCTGGGGTTTACAGGCACGCCTCTCTTCAAGAAAGACCGGGACACCCGCCAGACGTTCGGTGGCTACATCGACCGCTATGACCACAACCAGTCTGTGGCCGATGGTGTTACGGTGGAGATATTATACGAGGCCCGTATGCCTGAACTCAGCGTATTCGGGCATTCTTTAGAGGAGCTTTTCAATCGCATATTTGCCAATTGTACCCCCGAGGAGCGACGAGAAATAAAGAAGAGGTACGCCACTCGGGCCGCATTGGCCATGGCCAACCCCAGGTTGAAGGCAATTGCGCTTGATATCATAAAACATTACGAGGAACACATCCTGCCAAACAAATTCAAGGCCCAGATAGTGGCCGTGAACCGCAGAGCGGCCATTCGCTACCACGAGATCTTAAATGAGCTGCATGGCCCATCTCATGAGGTCCTGATCTCCGCCATCCATAACGACAATGCATATTTCCAGCCCTATCAGCGTTCCAAGGCAGAGGAACAAGAGATCATCAGGAAGTTCAAGGAAGAGGATGACCCCAAGATTCTGATCGTCTGCGATAAGCTCATCACCGGTTTTGATGCCCCTATTGAGCAGGTGATGTACCTGGACAGCCCTCTGAGGGAGCATGCTCTCCTCCAGGCCATGGGCCGTGTCAACCGCAGAGAGGTGAACAAGAACTACGGTCTGGTGGTCGATTACTGGGGCCTGGCCGGCGAGCTGCAGAAAGCTCTCAAGATGTACAGCGAAAAGGATGTTATGGGCATGGTGCACACCGATTATAGAAAGGAGTACCTGCCCCGACTGCAGGCGGCTCATAGCGCAGCCATGAACTTCTTCCGGGAGGTGCCGCGTCAGGCCAATGAGCTCGCCTACAAAGATGCTTGCGTGCAGTACCTGGAGCCTGAGGATAGGAGGGTAGTCTTCGACCAGAGGTTCAGGACCTTTTCTGATTACATGGACATGCTCCTGCCCGATCCCAAAGCCCTGGAATACCGGCCGGATCTATTGCTTCTGGCTGATATAAGAAACAGGGCCATGAGACGCTACAGAGACGAGCAGCTCTTCCTGCATGGCTGCAGCGAGAAGGTGCAAAAGCTCATTGATGAGCACATAAAGGTCGAGGGCATAGAGCAGCTCGTCGAGCCTACGTCCATATTCTCATCCAAGTTCGACGAGGAGGTGGCCAGGATCACCTCGCCCGAGGCCAAGGCCAGCGAGATGGAGCATGCCATAAAGCACGTCCTCACTGTCAAGATGGACGAGAACCCAGTGTTCTACGAGTCTCTGATGGAACGTCTGAAACGGATCATCGAGGACTACAAACAGAAATGCATCACCGAGGCGGAGAGGCTGAAGCTTCTTCAGGCAGTGCTGGATGATATCAGGTCGCCAGAGAGGTTTGCCCTGCAGCAGGGCGTCGAGCTTGAGGTCTTTCCCTTCTATCAGCTTGTTCAGACCAAAATCAGTGACGAAGTGGGGCTCTCCTCTTTAGCCCAGGAGATCTATTCCGCCCTGAAGAAGCATGCGGTGGTGGATTGGCAGCAGAAAGAGGACGCCAAGAGGGAGATGAGAAGAGACATTAAACGCCTCCTGAGGTCCGAACTCTCCGGCAACGACCTCCAGGATCTCACCACCCAGCTGGTGGACCTCGCCGCCCGGAGGTTTCCTGGGTGACAGCCACTGCCAGCATCGAGTTTGGCACCAGCCGGATAGACTACGACGTCAAGTACAGCTCACGGCGCAAGAACCTGTCCATAGCTGTCCACCCCAACAAAAAGGTTGAGGTTCTGGCCCCTCCTGGTCTGAGCCAGGAGGAGATCCAGGGGGCTCTAAGGAGGAAGGCGGGCTGGGTCAAGGAGAGGTTGGACTGGTTTGAGCAGATGAGCCAGCTAGCTGTCGACCGGGAGTATGTTAGCGGCGAGACCTTTCTTTATCTGGGCCGGCAGTATCGGCTGAAGATAGTTTACGGTACAAAGAGATCTCCTGTCAAGCTACGGGGAAAGTTCTTCGAGGTCAATCTACCGCAGTCCATGCCGGAGCAGGACAGGCGGGAGGCTGTGCGACGAGCCATGTGGAGGTGGTACCGCGCTCATGCCCGGGAGAAGATCCGAGAGATCGTCGAGCACTACTCCGCAAGGCTAGGGATTGAGCCACCTGAGTTCAGGATTAAGTACCAGGCCAAACGCTGGGGCAGCTGCTCACAGGGCAGCGTGCTGAACATCAATCTGCGCATAATCATGGCTCCGCTGAGTCAGATCGAGTATGTGGTGGCGCATGAGCTGTGCCACTTAAAGTACAAGGATCATTCTGCAGCTTTCTGGGATCTATTACGTCTGGTCATGCCTAACTACGAAGTTCGCAAAGAAAATCTAAGACGCAGTGGATGGCAATATTTGTTATAACCTTTTTATTGTTTAATCAATTACTAAATTAAAATTGGTATAATGGTTGTTTGAGTAAGCCACTACTTTGGATTAAATTAATATACAGTGTGTTGCCATCTTTTTGGCTAAGGAGGTTTTCACAAGAGAGGGACGAGGAAAATAATGTAGGAGGGTTGCGGTGGTAATGGTCAGGGAGCTGGAACCTCCCTTTCCAAGACGTATCACCATAGCTCTTCAGAGTGTGTTTTGCATCCTAAAATCGATCCTAGTGTGACCTCTGAGTCTAAGGTAATGTGGTGATTGAATAGTCGAAAATGAGTCTTCAGCTAAAAATGTTTCGGAAAATGAAGAAAAAACTGCACCCATAATCCCTGTACTTCTCAGGTACTCGGAGGCCAAGAGATGGGAAGACGCCCGACAAGAATGGCGGTTGAATCATATCTGGTATGCTGATATTGAAGACGCCAGGACATGTGAATGCGGTCACTATCCCATTTGCGAGATTTGTGTTGTCGAGAATGAAATCAATGGCACCGTTTTAGAGATCGGCAACTGCTGTATCAATCAGGTCTCAACTGAATTCGATGCTCTGAAACGGATATTTCCGGCATTAAGAGAAGGGCGCATCAATCCGGCCATCATTGACTATGCCTTTAAGCAGGGCATAATCAACGATTGGGAGAAAGATTTTTTACTAAATGTCTGGAGAAGGCACTACCTTACATCCAGACAGGCGGCCAAATTCAAGCAGATACGGTATAGGATATACGAAAATATCCAAATCTCACCTAAACAGCGTCAGGCAATCTACCGAAAGTGGGGTATCATTGGAGACCCAGCAATAGAGGCCAACAAAGAGGCGACAGCACAATGAAGGATATCAATCCTGAGTTGGTCGCTGCCGCCTCCGAGGTCCTGAAGTCCGGGAGCTGCAAGGTCTTCAAGTCCACTCGGGCCGGGTTCACCACCTCGGTCGTTCTGGCGGCAATGGAGGCGAAAAAGCCAATATTGGTCTTGAGCCCCACCAGCAAGATCCTCTCCGAGACCGTGATGAAAGCCAGCAAGGGACGAGCTATCATCGTCCCAGCTAACTCTTTCTGTCCTATTTTGCAGGAGGAGGTGCGGCAGGATCGCTTCCTGGCCAAGATACCCCTTCCCCTGCCGGACTGCCAGGAATGCCCTTCAATGGGTAAATGCCCTGTCACGGAGATCTTGGAGGCCGATAAGCCTCCTGTGATCTCGCTGACCTACGCCAAAATGAATGCCTTGATGCTCGCCAAATCGGAGATTGCCAGGCAGATAAGGCATAAGCTGGCCGAGGTTGATGTGGTGTTGCTGGACGAGGCCCACCAGATAGCTCTGCCCCCGGTCGCAAGGGTGCAGGCGTTTTATTGTGTTGCCATCCCCGAGGGATACCCCATCCTCACAGAGATCAGCCAAAGCTGGATAGATTTCTGCACCGATAATCTGGATCTGCTAACTGCCCTGAAGGCTGATGGTGACGCAGGGCACGTGGGAAAACACCTCTCCAAGCTTATCCCTATCAGGGACCCATTAGGGTTCAAGAAGCTGTCTGCGGCCTGGAATGAGCTGTTTTCCCTGGCACAAAGCAGAGCGGAATTGGGCTTAAGAGACGATGAGATACTGGCCGTCCGGGATATCGTGAGCATCCTTGGAGGATATTGGGCTTCTATCTCTTATGTCCGCGAGAATGAGGGTACAGAGGGAAGGACATACATCTCAGGCAACGTTGGTGCTTATCATCGCTGCCTGGGGGACTTCCTTAAGATGTATGCTCCCTATGCAGACCATATCTACAGCTCGGCTAGTCTTATTGAGCCCACCTCGGAGTTCTTCGAAGACCTCTCGGGAAAGCTCGTGAAGGACGTTGTGTTCCCGGATCTAAGGAACACCAACGCCAGAATGAGCATCTACCCAGACACCTGGAGGTTGAGCTCTCGCAACTTCGCCCGCAGCCTGGACCGGATTGTGAACCGGATCGTGGAGATCTGCAAGACCGAGGAATCGGTCTACATCCTGGCGCCGAACTCACGCAAGGCGAGGTTGATAGAGGGGAAGCTGAAAGAGGTTCTGGGCCCGGCCCCTCCAAAGGTCGACTTTTACCGCAGTGACATGACAATGGGCGTGGCTCGGGGTGATAGGATCTGCATTGCCATCGGGCTGGCCGAAATTCCCAGCAATGCCTGTGATCATCTGGCCTGGGGAAAAGATCCGGAAGCCAGGTGGTTGCATTCTCAGTCCCTCCGAGCACAGAGCGTCCAGGCAGCCAGCTGGCAAGCCTGGAGCCGGGTCAAAGATCCGAATGGCGAGGTGGAAAGCCAGGTTTACTGCATAGGCATAAGAGCGGAACAGGTTGCTGCCGTAGTCACCTGGGGGAGTGGTCGACGGCTTGAGCTAAAGGAGATTAGTGACATCGAGCTGCCGGATGGGGCCACGGCAAGAGTACCCAGGTTCAAGGTGCAGGCAGATAGCCTGATCGAGCCTCCCAGGATCTTCGCAGAAGAGAGGACGGCAACCAACAGAGACCGCCATTCTGTGAGCGAGTACATTGCAGGGTTCGAAAGTGGTGAGGACGTTATCGCCTTAAAGAGAGGCAGGTCCGAGATCGAGAACATCCTCGACCGTGCTACAGTGTGTCATACTAGGGGAGAAACTGCCCAAATTGCCTATAATGATAGTAATAGGCAAAAAGGGCAGTTTCTCCCCCGCTATGTCAAACTGTGTCATAGTAACCTGGACCAATCAGCTCTGTTCCTTGGCGTTTACTTCGTCAACCGCTCAGACTGCTATGCCCAGCAGTATCTGGATAGACGGCGTGAGAAATGGGGTTATCGTAAGGTGGTCGAATCGCTTGACGACCCAAACCTGGATGCCATCAAGCGGCATATTCGGCCCCAGATCTTGCTGCAGGGATATCGGTTCTGCATGGCCGTCTACCAAATCAGCAGAGATGATACCGTCTCATGGATCTGCTATGATCTCGATAACCATGGCAACAGCAACCCACATGTTCGTGAGGATGTCAAGCGGCTTCTTGCTGTTCTGGATGGCTACTCTATTCCCTACCTGCTGGAGGCGTCTGGCTCCGAGGACTCCTATCACGTTTGGGTGTTCCTGGTTCCCACAAGGACCTATAACGCCTTCAAGTTCAGCCGACAGATAGCATCCGAAGCTCGGATCAAATGTGAGATCTGGCCTAAGCAGCAGGGGATCAACTCTGACAAAGCAGAATTTGGCAATCCTGTCAAGCTACCTCTGGCCTTTCACAATAAAACCGGCAGAAGATCTACTTTCCTTGATCCTCAAACCTTCGAGTCACTTGAAGTCGTATCTCTGCCTGGGCTGGTGCGCTTGTTTGAGGTTCCTGAGCCACAGCGAAAACCTGCATCTAAACCAGCTCGTGCGCCCATCTTGGCCAATAGGCCTGAGCCGAGGTATCCTGGCTTCCATCCTTGCCTGCAGCATCTGATTGACGATCATATCCAGCTTGTGGGCGGTGAGGGGCATGCGGCCAGGACGGCCATAGCTATAGATGCCTATAACGTTGGTATGTCGAAAGAGGCTGCAATTGGTCTCTTCAAGCATCAGAACGACTTCAATCTGGATTATACCACCTACCAGATAGAATCAATTTACAGTAAGGGGCTCAAGCCATTCAAGTGTTCTACCCTTCTGGATAAATGTGGTGATCTAGTCAGATGCTACTGTGATGTGTGCCCGCGTGGTAGGTATATCGTCTTCAGTAGCAAAGCATACACCAAATTGTCTTAGGACAATTGTCTAATACATCTATTTAATTTATCTTTTTGTACAAAGATTTATATATGTTTAGTGCCTTATTAGGATAATAAAAGGTGATAGTTTGCACAAAACGAACTTGGTATATAAAAGAAGGCTGGCCGAAGACGGACGAGGCCATTACAGGTTATCGATTCCCGCTGTGCTTGCCGAGTTCTTGGGTCTTGGCGGGGGTGGCGACTTGGCTATTGTATTAGATACCGAAAACGACGGGCTGCTCATTCGGCCTTGGTCTGAAGTCAAGGAAATCGAGGAATAAAATGGAGAAGGCGACAAAACCCGACAGCTTTCACAAGAGCAGATGAATGCCGTCGAGCATCTGATCCAGGGCAAGAGTGATAGAGCCGTATCTGAGGCAGCGGGCGTGAGCCGGCAGACGGTATGGGGGTGGCGGAATAACGATGTTCTTTTCATCGCCGAGCTGAACTGACTGGTCTTTTGCGGAGGCCAGCGCATGACCGAACCTGAAGCCCTCCAGGATCGCCGCCAATTCCTTCTTGAGCAGCTATCCAGAGCGGCGGATGAGATCAGGTGGGTTGATGAGAGACTGGAAGGCAGGAGACCAGGAGCAGTATGAAAGGTAAATCGAGAAACCGCAACGCAAGAATGGACTTGGTGAGACGCGATGCCGCCAATGCCCGGCGGAGAGCCCGGAAGCATGACAGGGGGCGTCAAGGCACTATTCAATATCAGGAGGTCGATAAATGTCAGAGAATAAAAACCCTAAACGAAGGGGAATCACACTTAATGAGCCGAAAGATGCAAGGCGGCTTATACGGCGCGTTGTGGATCGAGCATTCGCCGAAGGGCAAGAACTGGAGTATTCCGGGCGGATTGCTCAGCTCTTAGGTATTTGGGCGAAATTGTGGGAAATTGATAAACTTTCGGATATCGAAGCCAGAATTGTGGCATTGGAACAAGCCAAGGACCGGGAGCGTTGACCGTGAAGGCGACGACCTTTGACAAGAGACTGCAGGAACTTGAGCAGTGGCGAGTTTATCGAATCGCAAGCCTCGCCGATTTAGTTATCTTAGCAGCATGGCGGCAAAGAGGTGATCCCAGGACACCTAATGCCGAAGATGTGGAATGGGACCCGGCTTTCGCAGATATCTATCATAGATGCACGAAGCGGGGGGAAAAATGAAAGCAGCGGCTCTTGATCGGCGGCTCTCTGAAATCGAGCGCAACCATCCACGGGATCGGCTGCATGAGAAAATGGAGCGTGTTTTCTCCAGGTGCACCGATGAGGAGCTTAGGTGGATAATTGAGATCTCTCAAAAACCTGACCCATTTGCTGATCCCGCGATTGAAAAGAATTATTGGGACATAATGCGCCGGTATGGGTGGTTTGATAAGCCGGGTTAATGGATTTTTGTCCAATTTTGTCCAAATGTCCACCGGCTTGAATCCGTTCATTTTAATATTTTCTGAGTGCCTCTAGAATCGACTTTCTTCTTCCTCGATGTATCTTTAGACCGGGGGGAGGGCAATTGACACGCAAAGCTTCGCAACCTTCCCAAAAGGGCCCTGAACCTTCCCTAGCTGCACATTGGATCGATCAATCGGCACCAAAAAAGGAATTCTTCCACTATTTTCCACCGCTTCCTAATTGTGGGAAATTGTGGAAATTGAGGGCCATTACATCAAAAATGAACGTTCATTATGGGGACGGGGGGGGGTTGATGGAAAATCAATATCAGATGGCATAGCGCCACTACCAAAAGGCGAACGTTCGCCTACAAAAAAGCATCAATGCATGGCAAAAAGGCTGGACGTCCGGAGGCAAAAAAGAGATGATGCAACGTTGCACAACAAAAAATCGTACGTACGAAGGCAAAAAAAGAGGGAGCTGTGCATAGCATCCCCGTCTTTTGGGATCCAGTTGTATTAGCCTTTGACCAAAACTTTCTCATCTTTTTTAGACTATTTCTTTTGGTCGGAAATTCTCTTTTGCTAACTCGATCATTCCAGACACTATGTGAATACACATTTCTCCGAGCGCAACCCTATGATTATCGAGCTGGAAAGTATCCTCAAAAGCACT
>JGI11944J13513_1000237_pt1 | contig 61046 bp, 58 predicted proteins | sample TerdegcoTASludge_FD_13513 | JGI IMG/M metagenome (IMG submission 13513) | reverse complement strand
TTATATTGTATCTGGGAGGGAGAAAAACGAAATAATTTCAAAGATTCTACCAATCAATCCAACAATTCCTCCAACAAAAATAATCAATAGTATATTTCCAATAAAAATAAGTAGACCTGCGGTTCTGAAAGTATTAATTTTAGTTGATTCACCAGTTTTTGAAAGTGCTTGATAATAAAAATAAGAACCAATTATTGCTATTATCCAACCAATAATAAAGAGAATTATTGCAAGAGCAAAACCACCACCACCTTTAATCAATGAGAAAATACCAAAAAAGGTTGCTCCTCCTCCAAATGCAAAGAAAATGACACTTACAATTGAAAGAATTATTGCTTTAGTAAAATCTGTTAGAATTTCAGTTCTTGCCACTGCTTCAGAAATTTTCTTTATTGATAAATAAAGTAAAATTAAACCAACTATTGAAAGAACCCAGCCAATAGTTGGAATAAATCCCAAGAGTGTTAGAATTGAACCCACACCTCCCATAATCTTAGCTTCTCTAATCTCCATTTTTACCTCCAAAAAATTTTAATTTAAAAAAGTGAAATAAAATTCTCACCTGATACTCTTGCTCCTTTAAGGGTTTCTCCACATTTACATTTTTCTCTTTTATCTGGTATATCTTTAATTATATCTATTATTAAAGTTTTAAGCTTCTCTAAATTTTCATCAAAAATTTTTGTAACCATCTCATGTGAAACTGGTTCTACACTTCCGTTACTGACAAGACCTACATCATAATCGGTAACAACTGATATATTTAAAAAACACATTTCAAGCTCTCTTGCTAAAACAACTTCTGGATATTGGGTCATATTTATAACTTCCCATCCCATTGATGTGAACCATTTACTTTCAGAAAGTGTTGAGAACCTCGGTCCTTCAATTACAACAACCGTTCCTTTTTCATGATGAGGATATCCAAGCTTTTTTAAATTATTTATTGCGATTTGCATTAATTCAGGACAGTATGGTTCTGCCATTCCAATATGTGTTGTTATTGGCCCATCATAAAATGTTGAAACTCTTCCGGAGGTTCTATCAACAAATTGATCGCAAATGACAAAATCTCCAACTTTAATGTGAGGTTGAAGACTTCCACAAGCATTAGGGGCAATTATTCTTTCAACTCCTAATTTTTTCATTGCCCATAAGTTTGCTCTATATGGAATTTTATGTGGTGGATACTCATGATTTTTTCCATGCCTTGGTAAAAAAGCGACTTTTTTCCCATAAATTTCAGCAATAGAAATTGAAGTTGATGTTGAACCATATGGAGTTTCGACAACAAACTCTTCCATATTATCAAAAAATTTATAAAAACCTGTGCCACCAAAAACACCAATAGATGCTTTATCCATAAAACCTCCTTATATACTCTATAAAAGAATTATAACAAATTATTTTACCTATTTCATAATTGTATCACTTCTTAAAAATTAATTTAAAGATTAGGCACCTTGGCTTCTCCATATTTATAAATATCTATTTTATAAATTAATTCGCCCTCCTTTGCATTGTATTTAAAAATCACTCTTGATGGATAATTTTTATAATCTCCTTTGTTTATAATCCATATTTGGTATTCTAACTGAATCTCTCCATTGTTCATTTCTATTGTTTTGCCTTTTATGATATATTTTGTCGTACCGTAATCATTGACAATTTCATCACCTATTTTATCAACTGAATATGAAATTTCTCCTTCGGGTGTTTTCACGCTATAGTTATAATCTTCTCTAACACTATTAACTATATCTTTAGCTAAAGACCAAAAACTTTCTGATATACTTCCAATCTGCTCTTTTGGTAATTCATACCACTCCTCTCCCTCATAACGAATTTTAGCTTTATCTCCATTTATTAATAGTTCCGTAGTGATTTTTTCTGTTTTTAAGTCTATAACCTTTATATACTCTTTTTCTCCATAATTTTCTCTTATTATTTCTATTTTTTGCTCTTCTGAATCATCCTGAGTTTTGTATTCAATAGTCATCTCGAAACTATCAATATCTGAAAAATCTTTGATCTCTTCAGAAGCCAGTTTTTCTTTTAAAGTTATTTTTATCTCCTGTTTTTTTCCTTCAGAAATCAAAATGTTTTCGCTACTATCTAAAAAACCATCTTTTGATGCAATTAAAGTGTATGTCCCCTCTTCAATCTGAGGGAAAGTAAATTTTCCATTTTCGTCTGTTTTTCCTATCTTTCCATCAAGAGATAGATTAACATCTTTTAAGGGGTTGTTTTTATTGTCAAAGACAATCACATTAATATCATTTTTAATAACCTTTTTACCACAACTTAAGATAGAAAATGAAAATAAGATGATTAAGCTTATTAAAATTAACTTTTTCATAGCTCCTCCTTTAAAAATTTTTAAAAAATGTTTAAAGTTTATAAATTTTCTAGTATTCCTTTTTCAAAATAAAAATTAAAAGGATACAAAATTTCTTCCTTTAAGCGTTATCGATCTTACAATTCTTTTATCATAATCGACATCACTTGGTGTAACGGTAGCTTTAAGAGAGATTAAATCTTCAAGTGGGCCACCAATTATCTTTTTTCCGAGAATTTCTTGAACCTGAAAGATTCCAGATGAATTACTCATCTCGATAACAATTTCTATTGCTTTTTCCTCTCCTTTTAATATTAAGACCCTCTCTATTGATAAAGCTGAAATTGTATGAATTGATAAACTACCAAGATCATAAGCCTTTCTTCCTCTTCCTTTTGTCATATCTGTTGCATCTCCAATTCCAATTAGTGCTGCCTCAATTATGAAATCTGGAATATCAGCATCGTGAGCATAAATAGAGTTCAAAATAAAACCTCTTACTTCAGTTCTATTTTCAATATCTGAATAAAAGTTTGGAAGTATTCTATTCAGAATTGGTATTGCAAGGTATGTAGAATGTAAAGGATGATTTTCTCTATAAATTTGGTTTCCAATGTCATGTAAAAGTGCTCCTGTCATTACAATTAAATGTTCATCATCTTCGTCTCCTCCACCTTCTTTTATGAAATCTGGTTTTATATCTTTTTCGAGAAGAATATCAAGCATTTTTAAAGCAGATGCACATACAATTTTTGCATGAACTTCACCATGATCGTTATACTTCAATTTTTTAACAGCAATAAAATTTGACAGATCCCAATCAGCTCTCACCTCTGGGTCTTTAACAAGAAGATTAAACATCTCTTTTGCTTTTTTATAATTTTTTAATGATTCTTCAATATAATTCAAAGATTCAGTTTCAAGAAAATCATAACTTTCTGGAATTTCAACCTCGATACCGAAATTTTTTAAACTTTTACTTTTAAAATTACTCATATATCCTCCAATTTTAAATATAGTTTACAAAAACAGACAGCCTACTTTTGTAAACTATTATTTTTTTAAATTATAAAATAGTTTTACTCAAATTTTCCTCTTGCATCAATTTTGATTTTTTCTATTATTTCATCCTCTTTTATAAAATAAAAATGATCAAAATTATTAACAACAAGACAGGAATGAACTGGAATAATTGTTATTTTATCACCAATTTTTATTTTAGAATTTTCATTTATCCTTACCCACCCATGCTCTTCTGATAAATTATATATTTTTGCATTAGGATGTTCCAAAATATATCCATATACTTTTTCATCACCTTCTAAAACATAATCAAGACTTAATACTTTACTTCCGGCATCTATTAAAACTCTATCTTTTTCTGGTTTACTTATAACTTGAGAAATTACAAAAAGAGAAACTCTGTCTAATTTGACAACTCCTAATTTAACCTGTTTATAATCATAAAAAACATAATTTCCTGGCCTAATCTCTGTTATTCCATCAATTTTTCCTCCAATATAAACAGATGGAGTTGAACCAATACTTACAGTTTCACATTTAATATTATTTTCTTCAAGGATTTTTTTTGCTTTTAAAACTTCATTTGCTTCATCATAAGAAAATTCCTCTCTTTGCTCTTTGTTTTTTGATAAATATACCTGACCTCCATGTGTAAAAACTCCTTCGAAAATGAAGTTTGGGTATTTTTCAATCTCTTTGTAAAGTTTTAAAACATCTTCTGCCTTTACTCCGCATCTATGGTGACCTGAATCTATTTCAATTCTTACAAATATTTTTTCATCTTTAAAAACTTCGCCTAAATTTCTTATTCCCTCGAAAGAATCAACTGCTAAGATGAGTTTATTTAAAATTTTTGAAAATTCTTTTGTTCTTTCCAACTTATTATAATCAACTAATTCACTTGAGATAAAAATATCATTGAAGCCATTATTTGCAAAAATTTCAGCCTCAGAGAGTTTTGCACATTGAATTCCAGTAATTCCATACTTTTCTTGAATCTTTGCTATTTCAACTGATTTGTGAGTTTTAATCATTGGTCTTAAATTTTTTCCATAAACCTTCGCAAAATTTGACATCTCTTCAATATTTTTTATTAATTTTTCATAATCAATTAAAATATTAGGTGTTGATATGTCAATTATTTTCATAAAAAAATTATAACATTTTAATTTATTTATTATTTTTATAATTTTATTTTAATTATTTTTTCCTATTTAAAAAAATAAACAATATAATTTAAAAATTTTGTTGCAATACAATGTCTAACCCGAAAAACAAATTTTAAGACCTGATTCTAAAAATTATTTCTTTTCTAAAAGTTCTTCGACTTCCTCCTTTCCATTTTTAAGTTCCTTTTCACCTTCTTTATCTTTCATCAAAAGTAATGTTAAAAATTCACCAACATGAGTTTTCTCTTCTTTTGCAATATCAAGAAAAACCTTTTTAAGGGAGGTATCTTTTGTCATTGATGCAAGTTGTTCATAAAGGTTTATTGCATCAAGTTCTGCAATTATACCAAGCCTTAAAATTTCATTATCAAGTTCTTCTTTACTGACATTTTCTAACTTAAATGGAATATTTGATAACATTACACACCTCCAAAATATAAATTTTATATTTTTATTATATTATAATTTTTTTGAGAAAGGTAAATTGTAAAATTAAAAAAAATAATATAAATTTTATGATTTTTTTCACTATAAGCGAATATACCAATCTGCAGTAACAAATAGTTGACATAAAGAAAATTCTTATTATACTTTAAATTTATTTTAGGAGGTAAATAAAATGGAAAAGAAAGATATTTTAGATTTTGTAAAAGAGAGAAATGTAGTTTTCATAAGGCTACAGTTTACAGACATACTTGGTATTCCAAAAAATGTAGAGATACCAGTTGCAGAACTTGAGAATAGTTTATACAATGGATTACTTTTTGATGGTTCAGCTATTGAAGGATTTGTGAGGATTCAGGAATCAGATATGCTCCTTCTTCCTGATCCAGATACATTTACCATACTTCCCTGGACAATAGATGGAGGTGTAGTTGGCAGATTGATTTGTGATGTTTTAAATCCTAATGGAACTCCATTTTTAGGAGACCCAAGATATATTTTAAAAAGAGAACTAAAAAAGGTTAAAGATGAGTTTGGATATGTATTTAATACAGGTCCTGAAGCAGAATTTTTCCTTTTCAAAAGAGATGCAAATGGAAAACCAACAACAATAACTCATGATCATGGAAGCTACTTTGATTTATTGCCAATAGATTTAGGCGAAAAAGTTAGAGAAGAGATTGTGACGACACTTAAAGAGATGGGTTTTGAAATTGAAACATCACATCATGAGGTTGCAGAGGGTCAACATGAAATTGATTTTAGATATTCAGATGCCTTAAGAACAGCAGATAATGTTATAACTTTTAAACTTGTAACAAAAACTATTGCTTTAAAACATGGACTTCATGCTACATTTATGCCAAAACCAGTTTATGGGATTAATGGTTCAGGAATGCATACTCACCTATCCTTATTTAAAGGAGATGAGAATATTTTTTATGATAAAAATGGAAAATATGAACTTTCAAATGAAGCACTATATTTTATTGGAGGAATATTGAAACATGCAAAAGGAATCTGTTTTATTGCGAATCCTTTGATAAATTCTTATAAGAGAATTGTACCTGGATATGAAGCTCCTGTTTATATCTCGTGGGCATTAAGAAATAGATCTGCTTTAATAAGAGTTCCGTCGGCGAACGGAAAATATAGAAGAGTTGAGTTTAGATCTCCTGACCCATCCTGTAATTCATATCTTGCATTTTCAGTTATTCTTGCTGCAGGAATTGATGGAATTAGAAATAAGATTGACCCAGGGGAACCTACTAACATTGATATTTACAATTTAACTAAAGATGAGAGAGAAAAAATGGGAATAGATAGTTTGCCCGGAAGTTTAATGGAAGCAAAAGAGGAATTTTTGAAAGATAAAGTTTTAGTTGATTCTCTAAGTGAGCATATCATAGAAAAATTTATTGAAGCAAAAAATGAGGAGTGGGATAGTTTTAGAACTCATATTACAAATTGGGAGTTAGACAGATTTCTCGAAATCTATTGATAGTGTACAGGGGGACAGGCACCCTGTACACTATGTGGAAGTTTTTTTCAGGAAAATATTTCTTTGGGTTTTGGTTTATAGCCATTTATAAATTCTTTTATAGTCATAATTTTCTTTCCCTCGAGTTGAAGAATTTCAGGAATTAAAATTTTATCTTTTGTTTTTATACCAAAAGATTCTTTATTCACAAAAACAATTTCTCCAAAATCCCCATCATATTTCTTGTCGACCATAGAGCAATCTAAAATTTTAATCCTCTTTCCTCTAAAAAATGCATAAGCCCCAGGTTCAAATGATAAACATAATATCTTTCTTTTTAAATATTCTCCCTCTAAATTAAAATCCAATTTTTCAAAATCTTTATCAAATTTTGGAGCTAATGATGCTTCTCCTTTTTGCTCAACCCAAATATCTTTTCCATTTTTAATTAGTTCTAATGCTTCATTTAAACATCCCTTACCTATTTCTATTAATTTTTTTGTGAGTTTTGTATAATTATCTTTTTCATCAATATCTATCTTCTTTTGTAATAAAATTGGTCCNGCATCGANATCTTTTGTGAGTTTCATNATTGTGATTCCACTCTCTTTNTCACCATTTAAAATTTGCCACCTTATTGGATTTGGACCTCTATATTTTGGAAGAAGTGAAGGGTGAAGATTTATTATACCTTTTGGAAACAATTCAATTACACTTTCTGGTATTATTTTTCCAAATGAAACAACTACCCCTATATCAACATCATATTTTCTTATCTCTTCAAAATTCTCTTTCATCTTTATAACTTCAATGAAAGGGATATTTTTCTCTTTTGCATAAATCTTTGTTGGCGTCTCAATAACTTTTAAACCTCTCCCACCAACCTTATCTTTTGTTGTAACTATGAGAGATATTTTATATTTTTTATTTAAATCATCTAAAAATGGTAGAGAAAAAGAATCAGAACCAAAAAAAATAATATTCATTAAACTCTGTTCAACAACTCTTCTGGTATCTTATAGCCTTCTTCAACTCTTAATTTTTTTACATCTTTTATTCTATCGACAAATAAAATGCCTTCAAGATGGTCTATCTCATGTTGAATTATTACTGCAGGTACCCCCTCTTTTACTATTTCTATAGATTTTCCAGAAAGATTTAAAGCTTGAACATATATTTTTTCTGCCCTATCAACATTTCCAAAAACTCCTGGAATAGAAAGGCATCCCTCTTCAAATGTAATTTTTCTCTCTTTTTTTATTATTTTTGGATTAATGAGAGTGTGAATTTTATCATTATCTCTATAAATAATAACTCTTAAAAGTTCACCAATTTGAGGAGCAGACAAACCTACTGCAGGTATTTCACTTTTTATTAAAGTTTTTTTTAACTCCTCAACGAGTTTTTCAATATATTTATCAACCTTTTTTACAGGTTGAGATTTTTTTCTTAAAACTGGATTTCCAATAGTTAAAATCTTACTCATTCAAAACTCCTTTATTATTATTCTACTATTAAATTTAATTTTATCAAATATCTCTTTGTATCTCTCTATATTTTTAGTTTTTATTTTAACAACATTATCCTCAAAATAGATTTCATCTTCATTGTCTTTATATATTTTGCATATGGCGGAAATTTTGATTCTTTTCTTCTTTTAAGTTCTTCATTTAAGAAAAGGTATGGATTTTTTTGATTCAATGATTCAAAGATTATATTTTTAGGAAATTTTGTCTGTATGAATACTTTACCATTTTTAATCTCACTTTCCTCTAAGACTCTTAGAATCAGATAAAAAACATTTTCAAAGGAGTCATATTCTGGAAAATTCAAAACAAAATCTATATTCAAAAAGATAAAGATAAAATCATTAACTTTTCTAAGGAGCGGTAAAATCATATTCGTACCTACAATAATGTTTCCTTTTTGCATGAACTCTTTTTCTATTTCCTCTCTTTTCTTTTTACTTCCTTCTGTTATTGATTCATCAAGTTGGTAAATATTTCTATCTTTATAAATTTTTTTAATTCTTTCTTTCACTCTTTCGGTTCCTGGAGATGTGAATTTCATAGTTATACCACCACAAACAGGACAAAAATCAAAAAGATTTTTTTCAAATCCGCATATTTTACAAACAAGTTTATTTTTCTGTGAAAAATATGTTAATGGTACACCATCATTTGGACACTTTTCAACATATCCACACTCATCACAAACAAAATATGTGAAATAGCCTTTTCTTGGATAAAAGATGAATATTTTTTTATCTTTATTTTTGTTTATAACATTTTTAATTTCAGGAGTTATTAAAAGATCCTCTCTGTTATATATAATTTTTATATTTTTTAAATGCAATTTCTCTTTTTTTATCTCAATATTTTTTCTTTTCGCTTTTAAAGAAAGATTTAAAGATGGAAAATATGCACCAAATATAACTTTTTTATCACTTCCTTCAATGTAACTTGAAACAATCTCATATACATTAACATTTAAAAGCCCTTCAACATTTCTAAATCTATCCTCCATATCAATTATTATCAATTTTTCATTTAAAGGTAGAAGAAGAGAAAATGCAGTTCCAATAATTAATTTAACATACCCTTCTTCAATTCCCTGAAAAAGATCTTCTCTAATTTTTTTACCAAACTCACCTGTAACTTTGTATGTGATTTTTTTTATTTCATCTGGTAAAAAATCATAGAAATCATCAACATAAATTCTTTCAGGAAATATAACTTTTGCTCTATTTCCACTCTTAATTACATCATCTAATGTTTTTTTATAATATTTCCATCTTTCAACATAATTTGATCCAGATATTATCAGTTTATCAGGAATTTTAATTTCTTCTTTAGTTACATTGAGATTTTCATAATCTTTTTTTGTTATTTCCCTCTCTTTCTCTATCTTATAAATTTTTTCTATGATTCCTCTATTTTCTAAGTTTTTTATTAAATTTGTTGAAAAAAATTTTTTTAAAGTATTTAATTTTATTGAACCATCATTTTCAAGGATAAAATTTATACAATCAATTTTTCTTTTTTCATTTTTTTTGATTTTATTTTCGTAGCCATCTTTTAAAACAATAAATTCTTCACCCTTTTTACTTTTTCCAAGAGGAGTAAATTTTTTTAATAAACTATTTATTGGTATATAATATTTATCTTTTAATTTGAAAAGGACTCTCAACCCATTTTCATCAATTATTTTATATTTTGATACTAAACCGAAAATGTTTTTCAAATTATCCCCCTTGCCCTCGCCGACATTAACAATAACACCCTTTTTTAATCTGTTTCCTTTACCAAAAGGGACAAAAACTCTTTTTCCGATATCAATTTCATCTTCTAACTCTACTGGAACAGAAAAAGAATATAGTGGATAATCACTTTTTAAAGGAATATCTTCAATTAAAACATCAACTATTTTATTTGATGAGTGATTTAAAGAGTGGGACAAGGTCGAGTTTTTCCCAGGAGTATCCCTCCCATCCAAAATGTCCATATACTGCAGTTTTTTTAAATATAGGTTTTCTTAATTCAAGTTTATTTATCATTCCAAGAGGTGTAAAATCTATATTTTTCTCGATAAAATTTTCAATCTCTTCATCTGGAATTTTTCCTGTACCAAATGTATCAACAAATATAGAGATAGGATTTGCTTTTCCAATAGCATATGCAATTTGAATTTCAATTCTATCAGCAACTCCTGCAGCAACAATATTTTTAGCCACATATCTTGCCATATATGATGCGCTTCTATCAACTTTTGTTGCATCTTTTCCAGAAAAACACCCTCCACCATTTTTTGCCATACTACCATATGTATCTACAATCGTTTTTCTTCCTGTTAATCCTGTATCACCCCTTGGACCTCCAACAACAAATCTTCCAGTTGGATTTATATAATATTCAGTATCTATCAGCATTTCTTCTGGGATGACATTTTTAACAACATATTTAATTAAATCTTCTCTAATTTTTTCTATAGGGATGTCGGGATTATGTTGAGCAGCAAGTACAATTTTAGGAACTCTTTTTGGTTTTAAATCATTAAATTCAACTGTTACCTGTGATTTACCATCTGGTCTTAGATATGGTAATGTTCCATTTTTTCTGACTTCAGCAAGCCTTTTTACAAGTTTATGAGATAACATTATTGGCATTGGCATATATTCCTCTGTTTCATTACAGGCATAACCAAACATTATTCCTTGATCTCCTGCGCCAAGAGTTTCTTCCATTTTTCCTTCTTTTGATTCAAGAGATTTATTTACTCCCAGAGCAATATCTGGCGATTGCTCTTTTACAGAAACTATTACACCAAGACTTTCATAATTAAAACCATATTCATCTTTATCATAACCAATTTCTTTTACTACATTTCTTGCAATCTCCTGAAAGTCTATTCTTGCTTTTGTTGTTATCTCTCCAGCAATATGGATTAAACCAGTAGTAACAATAACTTCACATGCAACTCTTGAAAAGGGGTCAACTTTTAAACATTCGTCAAGAATACTATCAGCAATCTGATCTGCTATTTTGTCTGGGTGGCCTTCAGTTACAGATTCTGAAGTATAAAGATATTTTCTCATAATAATACCTCCTATATAGTAACTCTGGGAGAGGATAACCTTCTTATCTCCCAGGCAATTATTGAGCCTGCTGGATTTAGCACCTTAAATCTTTGTGATTTAGGTTGCTGGGTTTCTTAGGGCCAGTTCCCTCCACCTCTCAGGATAAGAAGGCTCTTAAAAAATTATATACAATTTAAATATTTTTTCAACATAATTCATAAGTCAATAAGTTCCTAAACTTTTAATATTTGGTGTACAATGTGCCTGTCACCTTGTACACTATTTTTTACGCTAACATTTATTTAGTAATATAGTTATATTGACAATTTATAGTATTATTGATAACTCTTTAATTTATTTATTTATAAACATCTCCTCTTTTTCCAATTTTTATAATAAGAAAAATGTTCTCATCCTTAATTTTCTTTACTAAGATTCTATATTTTCCAACTCTAATCCTAAATATGTCTTTCTCACCCTTAACTGTCTTTATTTCTATTTTCTCATTAGAAGCTAATTTTATAAGAACTCTTTTTACTAAATCATAGTAATTTAAAGGAAGAGATTTGTACTCTTTATAAGCACTTTTTGTGAATATTATTTTCCATCCCATTCAATGAATTTGTTTTCTTTAAAATCTTTAACTCCTTTTTTAATTATTTTTCTTTCTTTATCTGTTAAAGGAGAAGCATCAAACTCAACAAATATTTTCTCAAGCAATTTATATTTGGTTTCTTCATCAAGGGAATTTATAAGATCAATTAATTTATCAATAGGAACCTCAACTTTTTCCATTCAATACCTCCTTTGTTTTATTATAGCATACTCTAAATTTGCTCATTTGGTGTACAATGTGCCTGTCACCTTGTACACTATTTTTTTATTTCAATGTTTTTAGTAATAAATTGTATTTACATTTGATTCTTTGATTTGTCTTAATTCAATGTTTTTATATGCTTCACAGATTTTTCTGAATGGGCAACCATTTTTTAAATTTATTTTAGTTATATTTTCGAAAGTTGTATTTTCAATATTTACTCCATCACAAGAAGGGGAATCTTTAAAGCAGATACTTCTTCCTAAAGACCAAAAAATTTGGTCGATCTTCTCAACTCCAACTTTTGAATCTATAGAAAGTTTTTTTACTGCATCACCAACAACTTCTCTTAATTTTAAGTCAAGAGTTTGAGGGATTCTTTTATTTTCTATCAATTTTTTCATTGTTTTAATATCTAAATCAACTAATCCCATTCTCAATGTAACTCTTTCAAGATGGTAATCAACAGGAGTCCATAGATTTTCAGGGTCATTGATTTTCCAAAATCCAACTTTTTTCGCAATATTTAAAAAAAGATAGGTCTTTTTATTTAAAGGATCAGAGTATGCTTTAAATTTATGAAATAGTTTAAGCATATCCAACCCATTTTCTCTTTTTATATAACCTTCAGAAATTCTATTTACTTCAAAAATATCACTGTTAAAATCTCTCTTTAAAATGTAAGCACAGTTTCTTAGAAGTCCTGCTCTTTCATAATACCTATCTCCAGAACCATTTAATATTCTTTTTAAATCCTCTCCTTTTATTTTTTTCATTTTATTAACTGAAATGAAATCATTATCTCTTTTATATTCCTTTACAAAAGAGTTTAATAAATAATCCCAACCTTTATAGTAAATACCATCAATAACTCCTGAAAAATTTTGAGTTTGATGACAGATTGCATCAACATAGAAATAGAGGGTTAATTTATTTTTTGCATCCGAGATATCTATTGCCTTTTCAATTCCAGGAAGCATGTTTAATTGAAAATTAATATTTTTAATTAATTCAGATAGTTCACCAATTTTTTTATAATTAATTTCAAACATTCAACTTCTCCAATCTTTTTAAAAACAGGTCTCTTTTTATGTTAAGTAGACCATTTATTCCAAAATCTTCAATTACAAATGAAGAAAGGATGACTCCATATTTTAAAGAAAGATATGGATCATTATATAAAATATAAGAACTAACAAACGCACCAGCAAACGTTTCTCCTGCGCCTGTTACATCAACTACATCAACATTAATAGCATCGACTTTCAAAAAATTTTTATTTTCTATAAAAATTGCTCCATTTTTACCCAAAGTTATGATAACTTTTTTTCCTGTTTTAACAAAAAAATTTATAACATCATTAAAATTTTTCTCATTTGAAAGAGCAAAGGATTCTTCTTTATTCAAGAAAAAAAGATCACACATATTTAACATTTTTAAAACTGTATCTCTATCTTTTTTTATTCTTATTAGATATGTACCAGTAGAAACAAATGAGCCCAATTTTTTATAATACTCAATGATATCCATTTGATTTTTTATGCTTGAGATTACACAAACATGAGCATAATCACTTTTAGGTAAATCTTTACAATCTATAACTTCGTCATTTTCCTCTAAATCTTTTAGGTAATTTGCTTCAAGATTTTCATTATATACAATATGAAAGTTGAGTTTTTTTCCTGATTTTAAATATTTTAAATCAATGAAACCTGATAATCTTTTTCTTATATTATCATCTATATCATCTGAGATATAACCTACAGGATAAGTTTTTAATCCTACAATTGAAGATGATAAAGAAAAATAGGCATTACTTCCTCCAACACAATATTTTGAAATTCCTTTATGATTTTCGATTAAATCGTATGTGAAAGAGCCAAATGAATAAATAATTTTTTCGTTCATAATAAAATTTTATCAAAATTTCAATTCAAATCAAATATAGATATTAATTTATCATTTTGTAAATTTAAATTATTCTTTTTTGTAATTATAAAATCAAGCCCCATTTTATTCAATTTATTCATAATATCTTTTAAAGAAACCTTACTATCAAGAATCAACATTTTTCCATTCTCATTTTCACTTTCTTTGAAAATAAATCTGTTTAGTTCAATTACTTTTAATTTACCATCTATATTTTTCTCTAATTCTAATTCTTTAAAATTTAAATTTTTAACCTTTTCACCAGCTATCTCAACTTCTATATGAGTTGTTAATGAAGAAAGGGATGCGAATTTTTCATTTATTACCTTTCCTCTTTTAATAAATAGATCAAAAGGAGACACCTTTTTTATTTTGGATAAAACATAATCAATTTCTAAATCTTCTATTATTATGAAATCTATTATTTCGCTTTCGCTAAAAACTCCTAAAGGTATTGCAGGCGAAAAATCCTTAACAACTTTTGGGTTATAACCTTCTGTATATTTCAAATTAAGATCAGCTCTTCTTAAAATTCTTTCCCATAACCTTTCAATGTCAAGAGTGGAAATAAAAATAAGTGAATTAGTTTTTTTATATTCTATTCTTACTATCATTTAAATTAAAACAAACTCCACAATTTGAACATTTTTCAAAATCCATGAAACATGGCTTTGTGATTTCACAATTTTTACTTTTTTCTCTTTCTTCTAAAAGAAACTTCTTATCAATGCCAATATTAATAAAATCCCATGGGAGTTCTTCATCAGTTAAGAAACCATTCGATATTTTATCAACACTTTTAAATTTCTTTTCTTTTAAGATTTTTTCCCAAGTTTCAAAATGGAAGTTTTCTTTCCAATTTGAAAATTTTTCACCCTCTAAGTAAGCTTCATAAATTAATTCAGAAATTTGTTCATCACCCCTTGAAATAATTGCTTCGATAAAAGATTCTTCCCATCCTCTGTAACTTAAATTAACATTTTTAATTCCCTCTTTTATAATTTTTATTTTTTTTATAAATTCATCCTTACTGATAAATTTTTCCCATTGGAATGGAGTAAATGGTTTTGGTATAAAAGGGTTTATTGATAACGATAATTTTATTAATTTATTCTCATCTTTTATTTTATTTATTAGTTCCGCAATTCCATATATGTCATCATAATCTTCATAAGGGACTCCAATTAAAAAGTAGAGTTTTATTTTTTTATATCCTTTAAAATTTGCCTCTTTTATAACATTCAATATCTCGTCATCTTTTATTGGTTTATTCATAATATTTCTGATTTTCTCTGTTCCACCCTCTGGAGCAAAAGTTAATGTTACCTTTCTTCCTGTATCTATCAAATCTAAAAGTTTAAGAGAAAAATTGTCGATTCTAAGTGAAGGAAGTGAAATAGTTATCTTTTTATCTTTTAATCTCTCTTTAAGTTTGATTAAAAGTTCATCAATTCTTTTGTAGTCAGAAGTTGATAATGAAAGAAGAGATATCTCTTCGTACCCTGTATTTTTAAGAACTTTTTCTGAAATTTCTAATATTTTGTCAACACTTCTTTCTCTTCTCGGCCTTTTCTCCATACCTGAAATACAGAATCTACAACCTCTGTCACATCCTCTAAAAATTTCAACAACAGCTCTATCATGTATTGTTTGAATATATGGAACTAATAGTTTTTCAGGGAAAAAAGAGTTTTCAAAATCCCATATAACTCTCTTATTTACAATTTTTTTCCCAAATTCTGGGATATATACTCCTTCAATTTCATTTAATTTATTTAAATATTCATTTCTATCCAATTTAAAATTATCAAGAATCTCTTCAACCACCTCTTCTCCTTCACCAATAACAAAACCATCTATAAAAGGTGAGAAAGGAGCTGGATTTAGAGCAACAGGTCCACCCGCAATTATAATTGGGAATCCCTTTCTTTCTTTTGAAAAAATATTTATCTGACTTAAATTTAATATATCTAAAACATTTGTAAAATTGAGTTGTGATTGTAGACTAAATCCAATTATATCAAAGTTTTTTACTGCTGTTCTCGTTTCAATTGAAAAGAGAGGGATATCATTTTTTAATAAGTACTCTTCTAAATCTAAGCCAGGAGAAAATAATCTTTCACATAAACTATCATCTCTTTCATTTATAAGATGATAAAGTAAAATTATTGCTAAAGATGACATTCCTACTTCATAAATATCTGGATAAACAATTAAAAACCTTTTCTTCCCTTCAGGATTTTTATAAACAGAATTCCATTCCTTGCCTATATATCTTCCAGGTTTTTGGAAAAATAGAAATTCTTCATCTTTTAGCATTAATTAACTCTTTTTAACGTCCTGGATTATTAACATCGATAAACTCTTTCTTAACCTCTGGGATTTTACTTAAAGCAAGTGTCAGCAAAATAAAGAGGATTCCATTGAATAAAGAAATAATTACATTAAAAAAGATGTTTACTGTATAAATATAGACCCATGTCTGTTTTATATTTAAGCCATAATAGATTGGAACAAACAAAAGATTTGAAGGTATCATAAAAATAATTCTCATTAATATCCCAAAAATTAATGATAAAGAAAAACTCAAAATAAATTTCATATTTTTAATTTTTCTGTATAAAAGAGAAGAGAAAAATACAAAAGGAGCCACTGCAAGAAAATTCATTATTGAACCTATTGGCCCACCCTCCTGTTTTGTTAGATAAAATAAAATAACTTTTACTAGGGTTACAAGAACACCCATTGTTGGTGAAATAAAATATGCTGCAAAAAGCGAAAATGTTTCAGATGGATCAAATTGAAGAAATGGATAAGGAGGATATGGGATTTGAATAAAATACATTGAAATAAATGCGAGTGCCGATAATAAAGCACCCAAAACAATATCTCTTGTTCTTTTTTTCATCTATCCCTCCAAATATACTTCGGGGAGGGACCCTTCTTTCATCCGGACTTTAACCGTTGGTTCAGGAATCTCACCCAAATCCGCAGGTTTTAAATCAACCCGCACGTGGACTAAGATTTTATCACTTGATAAAATCCATTACCACCAGTAGGGAATTTCACCCGACCCCGAAGGTAATCATATATTATATTAACATATAACTTAATTTTTTCAATATGTTGTGAAGCTTAAACAATCCAAGAAAAATTAGAGTATCTCCGATATTAGATGTTAAATTAGGGCCTGACCCTTTTTTATCATAAAATGTTAAATTAGGGCCTGACCCTTTTTTATCATTTACTATTTTGACATTTTATAAAAATTAATCTAATTTAGATAAATAGATACTTGCATTTGATGTTTTTATTGATAAAGTATCTCCACCATTATTTAATTTTCCCTTCAGATAATTTCCTCTTATAGTATCTGTGACTAAATTCAAATCTTTAACCTCTATCTTTCCATTTGTTGTTTCTGCTTCAATATCAATATTCAAATCACTTTTAATATTTAAATAAATTGAACCATTTGAAGAATAAATTTTTGCTCCACCTTCTTTTATTTTGTAAATATCAACCTCAATTTTTCCATTTGAAGTTTTAATATCTCCAACCTCTTTTGTTCTTTTAATTTCAATAGAAGCATTAGATGTTTCAACTTGATTTAATTTTTCACAACCATCAACCAATAACTTACCATTGGAGGTATTTAAATTTGCATCACCAACAAGATTTATAATCTCTATTTTTCCATTGGAGGTATCAACCTTTATATTACCTGTGTGATTTGTAACTTTAATATATCCATTAGAACTTTTTAAATTTGAATCTCCCTTTAAATCAACTATATCTATACTGCCATTTGAGGTTATAATGTCTTTTAAAATAACTTTATCAGGTACTTTAATGTTATATGTAATTGAAACCTGTGGATTTTTAGTTAATTTTGTACTTTTTATTATAAATTCATCATTTTTAATAACTTCAATATCTACATTTTTTAATTCTCCTTTACCAGCAATGCTTTTCTTTTCAGCAAAGACAGAAATATTATTTTCACTCCATTTTGTAATAGTGACGCTCCCATTAAAATTCTCAACTGATAGAGAAATTTCTTTCTCAATTGGATATGTCTCTTCAAATTTTTCTGTGAATGGTGTTGGTATTTTCTCTATACATGAAACAGAGAAAATAAATGTTAATAATGAAATCACTGCTAAAATTTTCTTCGTCAAATAATCCTCCTTGAATACCATTAAATTTAAATATTTCTATTAAAAATATCAGAATTGATTTTAACATATTATTAATAAAAAAAATTTTACGAATAATTTTTTGAAAAATAAATCAATTTGGTAATTGATATCATATTGATATCTTGAAATGTAAGTTTTTTTGTAAAGTTTATCGTAAAATGAAATATGAGGATAAAAGTTATGAGAGGGATAGAAATTAATCCAGAGATATTAAGCGGTAAACCTGTAATTAAAGGAACAAGAATTCCTGTATATGTGATTTTGAATTTATTATCAGAAGGTTGTTCAATAAATGAAATTATAGAATTCTACCCAGATTTAACAAGAGAAGATATACTTGAATGTATAAAGTACGCCTCAAAAATTATAGAAAGACAAGAAATTTATGAAATTACTTAAATTTTTAATAGATGAGAACATATCCCTACAATTGTTACTGAACTAAAAAATTAAATTATGATGTTGTTCATGTTAGAGAAATTTGTAAAGGATGTCATAATAATGAAATCATAAAATTAGCAAAGAAAGAAAATATAATAATAACATTTGATAAAGATTTTGGAGAGTTATTTTCTAAGACATTACCATAATCTTAATAAGAATAAAAGATCAATCACCAAAATGTATATTAGAAACTTTCATAAAATTTCTAAAACAAAATGAGGGTTTGCTTGAAACAAAAGAAAAGAAATTAATAGTCATAAGTAAGAAAGTGTAGCTATAAAAATTATTACTTTACAGTATAATTTCAAAAAAATTTAGGAATAAAGATTGAATAAAAAATATTACATAAAATATATTTTAAATTTAAAAAGAAGATTTTTCAACTTTTGTGGAAGATTATTTATTTTGTTTTAGAGACACCGTATTATATTGAAAAAGTTTGCAAATACATTAATATTAAGAGAAAATAAGTTATGAGGTGAATATGGAAGAAAAAGTAAGAAAAGAAGAGTTTAAGGTTAGTGGCGATGAACTTTTAGGCTTTGTGAAAAAATTGATTCATGAAGGGAATATAAGAAGAATTACAATAAAAGATAAAGATAGTAACACACTTCTCGAGATCCCTTTAACAGTTGGAGTTGCAGTTTCTATTCTAATACCTGTTTGGGTTGCTATTGGAGCTATTGCAGCATTAGCAACAAATTACATAATTGTTATTGAAAAAATAGAAGATAATGGAAAAAATTTATAAAGGTGATGGTGAAGATTTAATACCTCTTTTTTCCACAGTGATTCCAGATCTTGATATTGATATAAATAAATGGAGATGGAAATATTTAAACAACCCTCTAAATGAAAGCTTAATTGCAGTTTATGAAGAAGATGGAAAAATAGTTTCTGAAGAAGCAATTGTACCTTTAAAATTTTTTTATAAAGGGGATATTTTAAAAGTTGGTCATTCAGTAGATTCAATGACTCTTGAAGAGTATAGAGGTAGGGGAATTTTCAAAAAACTTGCACTTCTAACTCTTGATGAGGGCAAAAAAAGAGGATATTCTTTTTTCTACGGATTCCCCAATCCAAATTCAAAACCAATCTATTTGAATAAATTAAATTGGAAATTAATTGGAAATATAAGGAGATGGTTATTTCCACTAAATTTAAATTTTTTATCAACAAGGATGAAAATAAACCTCACTTTTTTTGATCCTGTCTTTAAAATAGGTAAGGGTTTGATAAAATATAAGGGAGAATATGTGAAAGTTGATGATTTTTCAGGAATTGATAAATATTTATCTTATCTATATAAAAATTATGAAATGTTTATTTTAAGAGATGAGGATTTCTTAAATTGGAGGTATTTAAAACATCCATATTATAAATATGATATTTTTAAGGATTCTGAAAATCTTTTTGTTTTAAGAATAAAAAAATTAGATATAAAAAGAGGTTCGATTGAAGAATTTTTAATTAAAGATGAATCCTCTTTTTCAGATATAATTAATTTTTCAATTAAATATTTTTTTGACAATGATATTGATCTTGTTGATATCTGGATAAAAGAGGGCGATCCTTTAGAGAAAATATTAATAAAAAAGGGTTTTATACCATACAATAAAAAACCAATTATTATTTATCCCTTTGATGATATTGATTTAAATAGAAAATATTTTATAAATTTTTCAGATCTTGATATAATTTAAGAAACAAATTAAAAGGAGGTTTTTATGAAAAAAGTATCGAAAATTTTACTTATAGCAATTATATCGCTTTTAATTCTTTCAATTAACAGCGATATAAAAAGTGAAAATGTAAAAAAGGTCATCAAGCTGCAAATTGGAAATAAAATTGCATTTGTTGATGATAAACAAATGGAGCTTGATGTTCCTCCACAGATAATTAATGGTAGAACAATGGTTCCAGTAAGATTTATAAGTGAAGGTTTAGGAGCTGAAGTTGGCTGGGAGGATAAAACAAAGACAGTAACTATAACTATGGATTCGATAGATTATTTAAAAATTCAAATAGAAAATTTGGAGAAAGAATTATCAAAAAAGAGTGATGAAATTACAAAAAAAGATGATTTAATAAAAGAAAAAGATGACAAAATTGAAGAACTTCAAATAAAAGTTAATAATCTTGAAAATCAAAAAGTTAGAGTAACAGGTGTCACAACATTCAAAAATTTAGTTGATAATAAGTGGAGTGATTTTACAAATAATTTCAACTCAACAGATGAAAGTATCTATGCTGGTGCATATCTTGAAATGGTTTCAGATGCAATCTTTAATTTAAATATAAATATTTATGATCCATTTGGTAATTTAATATATACTGCTAAATGGGAAAATCAAGAACATAAAAAGGGTGAAAAATGGAACTATAGAACTGTAAAATATTCTATAAAAGATTATTTAATAGGAGCAATCCCAGGAGTTTGGAAGGTAAAAGTTTTAATTGATAATAAAGAGGTTGGTTTATGTAAATTCACTGTTACTAAGGATGAAAGTTATAAAGTTGATAAAGCTGAATTAACAGAGGCGGTTACTTGTAAAAAAGTTGTTGATGGTGAACCTCAAGAGGTTACTCAAGAATTTTCAATAGATGATGAGAGAGTTATAGTATTTACAAGATTTAAAGCTTTGATAAATTGTGGTTTTAGAATTAAATATAAATTTTATGACCCTCAAGGAAATCTATACACAGAAATATTTAATGATATAAAGAGTTTGGATAAAGATAAAGAAACATGGGCATGGGTTTCTACTAAAATCAAAGGTTTTAATCCAGAGAAAAATCCCGGTGAATGGAAATGTCAAGTTTATGTAGATGATGATTTAGTTAAGGAGATATATTTTAACATAAAATAATATATAGACTATTTGTTGGATTTAATTTCTTTCATCTGATACATTTTATTATCAGCAATAGATAATAGTTTATCTATGTTTTCAGAATCCTCTGGAAAGGTTGCTATTCCATAAGAAAAACCTATTGGAATGTCTTCGGGATAAAATGATTGAAGTTGAAATAGTTTATATAACCTTTGAATAACTTCATAAGCGCTTTTTTTATCCAATCCATATAGAATTAAACAAAATTCATCTCCACCATATCTCGCAATAATATCGTCTTTTCTTAAATTATTTGAAAACCAATCTGCTATCTTCTTTAAGAGTTCGTCACCAACTTTATGTCCAAGTACATCATTTATTATTTTAAAATTATCAAGATCAAGAAAGACGATTGAGAAAGGTTGTTCATATTTTATTAAATCTTCAACTTTCTCAATCAGGTATTTTCTATTAAAAACATTTATTAAAGGATCTTTATAAGACATTTCGATTGCCATTTGCTTTTCATTTGTAATTATTTTTTCTCTATATTTAATTATATCAAGCATTTTTTTAAAGCTATTTGTTAAATGACCGATTTCATCATTCTTAGAATAATCTAATTTTATTTCATAATTTCCATTTGATATCTCTTTTGTAGCTTTATCTAAATTCTCAAGTGGTTTAATTATTTGCGATATTAATAGAATGTTTATAATAAAAGCTGAAATTATAGTTAACAAACCACCAACTATTATTCCAGATAAAATCGTTTTATTCATTTTTGTGATAGTATCGTCATATTTATGAATATGAACATCAGCAATTTTATTCCCTTCGATATCATAAATTGGTAAAAAAGTAGAAATGTAGTTATGAATGTATTGATAAGTTGGTTTAATTTCATTGAATTGAAACTTTTCTATCTCTTCACTTGTTGATATATAACTATTTTCAGTTATTATTGCAAAATCAAAATCAAGATAATTTTTCCATTCATTAATTAAATTTTCGTTTATAATTATTCCAAAAGTTAGATATGCATTATAAAATTTTTCACCATTACTATCAAATACTGGTGAAATAGCGAAAATAATTGGTAAATTATTAATTATTTTTATACCTGAGACAATGTCATGTTTTTTTAAGATGAAGTCATCATAATTTAAATTTAGCAAGGGTGTATCAACTATTACCTCTCCATTATCTTTAACAAGTAAAACAAGATCATAATTGAAATTTTTTCTTATCCACGGATCAAGGTTGTCTCTAATCCAGTTTTCATCTTTATTTATAACACCCTGAATACCCATTTCTTCCCAGTATGCATAATCCTTTACATGGAAGATTAAATTGTTTTTTTCTATTTCAATAAGATTAGAAAAATTATTTTTATATAACTCTACTTTTGTTCTTATATTATCATCGAGAATATTTTTTGATAATGAAAAAATAATAAGAAGGATAGATATAATTACTAAAAATATCACAATTATATTAATATAAAATATCTTATACCTAAGTCTCATTTTTTTTATATATATTTTACAACTTTTTTATTATTTTTTAAATTTTTCGTAAAGAGTAGAATTTTTAAACTCTTTGATGATTGATTTAACTATTATTATGAATGGTACAGTAAAGAAAAGAGATACTGGTCCAAAAAGTGATACGAGAAAAATCATTGTTATAAAAATTACAACAGGTGAAACATTTAAAACAAATTTTGACCATACAATCGGATAGACTAAAAAGTCCGTTATTTGTTGTATAGAAATATAAAATATTGAAAAGCAGAGAGCTATTACTGGTGAAACTGTAAAAGATATTATTAAACCAAGAATAAATGCTAATATAGGGCCAATATATAATATTATTTCTGCAATTGCAGTTAAGAAACCAAGAGTTCCTGCATAAGGAATTCTGAAAATTAAAGCAAATATATAAAGTGAACTTCCAATAATAAAACAAACTAAAAATTGTCCCAATATATATTTTTTCAGATTAAAATTTAATTCATCAAAAAAATTGATAACCCTATTTTTATATTTTTCAGGAATTTCAACTATAATTCCACTTAAAAATCTTTCTCTGTCGAAAATAAAAAATAGTGAGATTATAAAGGCAAAGACAATTTCAATAATAATTTTTAAACTTAAATTAAGAAAAGAAAAAATATTTGTAACTATATCCAATATAACATTTCCGAGTGATTCAGTTAAAGATGTAAAAATTTTATCAATATCTATCTTAAGATATTCAAAATTTTCAAATATCTTTCTTAAATTATCTAAGATATTTTTAAGAAAATTAGAGAAATTTATTGAAATCTCCTCAAAATTTGAAATAATTTTAGATACTTCATTAGTAACTGGTGGAATAAGTATAAAAATAACAAAACCTAAAAATAGAAGGACAATAATTATTGATAAGAGCTTTGAAACAACAAGGTTTATTTTTTTTGAATGAAAAAAGGTTGTTAAAATAGAGAAGATATAGGATAGTATTATAGTTAGAATAATTAAAATTATATAATTTCCAAGTTTACTCAATACAAATAATATTAAAATAAAAATTGAAACAACAATCAGAATTGTTACTGTTTTTTTTACTAAAGATTTTTCCAAATTTTTATTTCTCTTCTTCCTCTTCTTCCTCTATTTGAATTAGTTTCCCACCAAAAATCTCTTTGCCTTTTTCTACTACCTCTTTTCCTTTATCATAAATTACTTTTCTTGTTTCAGAACCTTTTGCTGGCGCAAAAAGAATTCCTAAGATAGTGCCGACAATAAGACCTGTTAATAAACCTCCAAAAAAATTATTACTTTTTTCACTCATTTTTGCCTCCTTTTTTGCTTAATTTTGAAAAAATATCAATTCCTTTTCTTATGCTATAAAACAATGATAAATATTTCCCTATTTTCCCCATAGATTTACTCTCCGAGAACAATAACAGCGGAAAAACAGATGAAATTGTATTGGATAAATTCTTTATATTATTTGTTGTTGATTCGATATTTTTCATACTTTTTTTTAATGATGGCTGTATCTCTTTAAGAGTCTCTTTTATCTCATCTGTCAATTCTTTAATTCTTTCAGTTATTTCTCTTATATAACTTGATAAAACAAAAAATATAATGATAATTAGAATTGAATTGATTATTGTCAAGGTTAATATTACATAAATCATTCCATTCATTTGAACAACTCACTTATTGAAGAGTGCTCTTGGACTCTTTTTATTGCCTCACCAATAAGAGGAGCAACAGAAATTATTTTCAATTTTTCAAAATTGTCATTATCTTTAATTTTTAAAGTATCTGTGATTACTATTTCTTCTAACGGAGAATCGTTGAGCTTTTTTAATGAATGATTACAAAATATACCATGGGTTGCTGCAGCATAAACTTTTTTTGCTCCTTTTTCAAGAAGAATTTTACTTGCGTTTATCAATGTTCCTCCTGTATAAATTCCATCATCTATAATTATAGCATTTTTTCCTTTAACATCTCCAACAAGATCCATTCTCGCTATTTCATCGGGTTTTTCTCTTCTTTTAGCAAATATAACTATAGGTGCATGAATACGAGAAGCAAGTGAATTTGCTCTTGCTACTCCACCTACATCAGGAGAGACTACTACAACATCAGATATATTTTTACTGATAAAATAATCTGCAAAAAGGGGAATAGCAGATAAATTGTCTGAAGGTATATCAAAAAATCCTTGAATTTGACCAGCATGAAGGTCAACAGCTATAAATCTTGTTGCACCAGATGCAACAATTAGATTAGCCATAAGTTTTGCACTTATTGGTTCTCTTCCTCTTGTTTTTCTATCCTGTCTACCATAACCATAATAAGGTGTTATTGCACATATTGCCTCTGTTGATGCTCTTCTTAAAGCATCAAGTATTATGAAGAGTTCGAGATAGTTATCAGAAGGAGGTGGAGTTGATTGTATTACATAAACATTTTTGCCTCTCACATTTTCATTAATTATGACTTTTATTTCTCCATCTTCAAACCTTCCAACTTCAATATCACCAAGTTTTATTCCAATGTAATCACAAACTTTTTTTGCAAGTTCAATGTTTGAATTTCCAGCAAAAACTTTAAAATCATTATCCATTTTCTTTTTTTAACCTTCCTTCTTTGTTTATTTGTTTTGCTCTGCCAAGAGCAAGTGTATATGGAGGAATATCTTCTGTTATTACAGAGCCCGCTCCTGTATAACTTCCTTTACAAATAAAAAGACCCCCCTCTTTTGCGATAAGTACCGAATCTGAACCAATAAAGACATCATCTTCAATAATTGTTGGATTTTTTTTCTTTCCATCATAATTACAGGTTATTGTTCCTGCTCCAATGTTTACATTTTTTCCTATTGTTGCATCTCCTATATAAGATAAATGAGGTATAGCACTATTTTCGCCGACAGTTGATTTTTTTATTTCAACAAAAGTTTTTGCTTTAGAACCTTTTTTTAACTTTGTTCCATCTCTTATACTTGCGAATGGTCCTATTTTTACATTATCTTCAACTATGATAACTTCATCTAACGCAGAAATTTTAACGAATGGTCCTATTTTACAATTTTCTCCAATATAAACCTCACCTTCAATATAGACTCCTGGAAAAATCTCTGTATCTTTTTTAATGTTAACCATAGGAGAGAGATAGGTTGAGTTAGGATCAAAAATAGTCACTCCATTTTCCATAAGTTCATCTATTTTCCTTTGATTTATAATTTTGAAAACATTTGATAAATCCTTTCTTGTATTTATTCCAATTATCTCTTCAAAATTAACTGAATCTGAATCGATTTTTCCACCATCTTGATTTATAATTTTAACAATATCTGTTAAATAATATTCATTTTGTGCATTATTATTATCAATTTTTGGTAAATATTTTTTTAGAATTTTTCCTTTAAAGATATAGACACTTGTGTTTATCTCTTTTATTAACTTTTCATCATTTGATAAATCTCTATCTTCCTTAATTTCAAAAATCTTACCATCTTTTCTAATTACTCTTCCATAAGGTAAAGGATTTTCAAGATAGGAGGTTAACAATAATAAATCTAAATTTGACTTTTCAAATTTTTCAAACATTTTTGTTATTGTTTCTTTTTTTATTAAGGGACTATCTCCTGGTAAGACTAAAATTTCATCTTCTTCATCAATTTCATTAAGAGCGCATTTTACAGCATCAGCAGTTCCTAAAGGAGNTTTCTGGATAATAAATTTTATAGAATCATCTTTGAGNTCATCATTAAAGAGTTCCAAATTATCACTTATAATTGCGTAAATTTCATCTAACTTAGATTCTTTTAAGGTTTTTATAATAAAAGATAGTATAGGGATTCCAAAAATTTTATGTAAAACCTTTGGAGTATTGGATTTCATTCTTTTACCAATACCAGCAGCAAGAATTAATCCTTTTCTCATTACTTTTTTATTTTACTAAATTTTTTTATTTATTAAAAGTATTATAGTAATTTTTTTAATAAGATAGCAGTTTTTATGGTACCTCTTTCCTTATTATCCTTACAATTACATCTCTTGGGAAAGGATCATTTCCATCAGGCGTTAATCCATCAACAGAAACTATAGCAAAAATAGTTTCACCAAGATTAGGTACAACTATCTTTGAATATTCCCACTCAGAATAAACTGGTATCTTCTTACTTGGTATCTCAATAAGCCAATTCTGTCTCTTTGGATTTATAACAATGTGATTAATTGATGATTCAAGAATAAATGAATATGCCCAGTGAGATATTGGAGTATCAGGATATGGATTAGAGAAAGCTCCATCTTTAAATGGTCCTCTTCCAAGTGCTTTACATGCAATAGTTACAAACTCTGCTCTTGTTATAGGTCTATCTGGTCTATATGTCTTATCTGGGTATCCTGCAATTATTCCAGCTTCTGCTACTGCTTCAATTACCCCATATGCCCAATGTCTAATATCAGTATCTTTAAATGTAGGTGTTACTGGATATTTTGGTTTTAGATTTAGGAGATTATAGAAGATTGCTGCAGCTTCTGCTCTTGTTATGTTTCTATTAGGACCAAATGTTCCATCTGGATATCCTATTACTAATTTTTCAAGATAACTTACCTCAATGTGTCCATAACCCCAGAATGTTGGTTTTACATCTGGAAAGTGAACTTCATCTATATCAACTCCATATTCAAGCCATTTAAGTCCAAGTGATCTTGCAACAGAAGACGCAACCTCTGCTCTTGTTATGTTGTTTTCTGGTTTAAAGGATTCATCAGGATAACCTGAGAAGAAGTTATGGTGATAAACCTTAATACAATTTATCTTTGTCTTTACTTCTGATTCTTTTAATCCATCCCAATTTTGAGCAATTATTGATACTCTATTTGTTATCACATCATCACAATTTCCTGTAACTTTTACTTTTATCCATAAAGTTATCTCTTCTCCACCTTTAACTTCTTCAAAGAGCCATGATACAACTCTTTGATATTGATTATATTCATAACCTTCTTCTGCATCTATGAATTCAGTATTAGATGGAATAGAATCAGCTACTCTTACATTCTTTGCATCTCCACCTTCATTTATAAATATTATTGTATATGTAATTATCTCTCCCCAGAAGATTTCAGACGCTCCTTGTTTTATAATTGAAAGTTCAGGTGGTTCTGGAGGTAATGGTTCTGGTGGAGTTGGAGGAGTGGGTGGTGGAGGCGGAGGAGGAGGCGGCGGAGGTGGCGGAGGAGGAGGTGGAGTTGGAGGTGTTGGAGGAGTAGGTGGAGGAGGTGGAGGAGGTGGTGGTGATTCAATAATTACATTAGCAGTATCATATGCATCATATTGATCACTATCAACTAAAGCACTATTTTTATAACTACCTATTGATATGTTTTCAGATATTATTGCAGTAAAAATTATTGTTATATATTCATCTGGATCTAAATTCCATATTCCCCAAACAATTGTTCCAGTTGAACCTGATGTTGGATTAATTATTGATATTCTTGCTCCAGTAGATGTTATACTATTTGTTGCTATATATGTAAATCCATTAGGTAATGTATCTTTTATATAAACATTTGTTAATGTTACATTCCCATTATTTCTTACATTTATTGTCCATGTAACATTATCACCACGATATTTTATTTGATTATCAGGAGTTTTTGTTATGATTGCTGATGGATTTTGTTGACAGTTTCCAAAGTTTATGTTTGTTTGGTTAGAACCAAATGTTACATCATGATAACCAGATTCTGGATATGTTTGATTCCAACCAGATTGGTTAACCTCTCTTATTCTATATGTATCTGGGATTAAATTTGTAAAGTTAAATTTTCCATCTGCTCCTGTTAATGTTATGGGTTCATCATTATTCCAACTTCCATTTTTATTCAAATCAATATAAATTTCCCATCCAGCTATAGTTGGTTCTTCTGAATTCCAAATTCCATCTTGATTTATATCATTCCATTTATAGCCAGATAAATTACATGGAGTATATGCGAATCCAATGGTTGAATCATTACTATCTCTTCCTGAAAACCACATTTTATAACCGCAACCATCTTTTATAACAAATGGTGTATATGTTCTGTTATTTCTCCAGGATACTCCATCATTTTGATGAAATATTGGATTGTTCGATGATTTTACCCAGTTTATTCCATCGCTTGAATATGCGTATCCTATTCCATCATTGCTATCTTCTACCCCTCCAGAGTACCATAAATCATAAGTACCATCATTATTTTTAATAACTGTTCCTCTTGTTATATATTTTCCATCCCATTCTGAACTGTCTCCTGAGGGTATTAAAACGGGTTGGTCACCATATCTTATCCAAAAATATCCATCTATTGAATAGGCAAGGGCTAATTCTTCATAACTTTTTTCAGAAGAAGTGCCCTCGCTCGATGTATCATAGTACATAATATATTTATAACTCATAGGATTATCATCTGCTTTATCTTCTAAGGTTGATGAACCAATGTTTGTACCTTGAGAATTATATAAAACGCAAGCAGGACCATAAATATGATAAAAATAGTTATTATACACACCCCAACCTGCAATTAATTGTAAAGATTTATTTGTTGAATGTTGCTGTATAGGTTGATCATTTTCCCAATTAATTCCATCTTTTGAAATGGCTGTTCTTATTGCTTCTATTGATCCAACATAACTTATACCATTCCAGTACCAAATTCTAAATTTATATTCAACTCCATCAAAACCATTTTCATCATAAATAATATAAGGGTGGTTAGCTGTAGAAGTCAGACCATTTACAGGATTTTGTATTTCCTCCCAATTCAAACCATCATTTGATATAGCATAGCCTATTCCTGAATCTGATCCATACCACATTCTGTAATCAATTGGTGAGATTTTTACTACAGATGGATAATATGCCTTTTTTTCTGGGTTAAAGACAGGATTATTAGAATATTCTATCCATGAACTCGAATCCAATTTATTAGATTCAGTAAATTTTAGATTATTAAAACAATTAAAAGCTATAATAGATAAAATTATAACAATAATAATTTTTAAAAAACCCTTTCTTACTATAACCATTTCCTTCTCCTTTAACTGTACTATTCTATGTTAAATTGCTAAAATTATTAAAAAAAGTAAATAAAAAAATTATAAAAAATATTGATTATTTTTTCAACATATTTTATAAATAACTTTTTTAAAAATTTATGAATTAATATAACCCCCCTTTTTAATTAATAAACTAATCTATTTCTTTATTCTCTACTTTCTTATTATAAATTAATCAAAATAAAATTAACTCTTACATTTATATTTTATTCTGAAAAATCAAACAATAAATTTTGAGAGTAAATTTAATGGGTCGATTTTTTCTTTATTTCCTTTTTCATCAATCTTTTCAATTAAAATTGGAAACTCAGCTTCTTTTCCTGATATTTTAACTAAAACTTTAAGTGCATCAACTGGATTAACACCACCTTCTGGAGGGAAAACCCCCTTTTCTTTTATTAATTCCTCTGCCATCAAATATGTCCCAATTGCTGCTGGAATTCCAGTTCCTTCTCCCATACCCTTTCCTTTTGAAAACATTGAAAAATCATACTCTAATTTATTGTTATTCTTAAAACCTTTTATCTTTATCTTAAGACATCCGACTGGTTCTTTTGGTCCATATTTTTCAATGAGTTCTTTTCTCTTATGAAGAATATAATTTACTGAAAACTCAAGAGGAGAAATTTTCTGTCCCATAAAATCAATCGGTTCTTCTTCAACCATTCCTGTTCTAACTACATTTTTTATGAGTTCAGCATATTGTGGTGGAAGAACAAGACCAAGATTTGTAACTCTTTTAACATTTTTTATATATTTTGGTAGAGTTATTGTTTCAGGATGCGGATAAGCATAAACTGGGTATTTTCCAAGATTATAAAACTCTTCCTCTTCTTCAAGAGATTTTCCACTCTCTTCAAACAGTTTAACAGTTCTAAATTCACCATCAATATATACAGGTATATCTATTATCATTGAATGTATTCTATGTTTTACAACAGCAGGTCCTTCATGCTCTTCTCCTCCATGTGCATGGTAAATGTCAATCGATTCAATTGTGTCAAATAGAAAATCATCTGCAAATTTTACAAGGACATTAGCAAAACCAGGTGAACTTCCCATACCAATTAGACAGGATAAATTTTTATTTTTTGTAACTTCATTTAAATTTAAATCTTCTTTTGTTGCATCAAAATCGTCACAAATATCAACATAATTTTTATTCATTTCAATTACTTCTTTTAGAATTCTTGGACCATACTTATAAAAAGGACCAACTGTGTTCAACACTACATCACTATCTTCAATTGCTTTTCTTATTGAATCACTGTTATTGGCATCAAATTCCTTAAATTTTATTAAATTTGTGTATCCCTCAAATGTTTTTTCGAAAAGTGATTTTTCCATATCAGCAACAGTTATCTCATAGTTGCCGAGTGAAAGGATTGTTTTTGTTGCAACCCTTCCTACTGCACCGCACCCACCTAAAATTNCAATCTTTTTCAAAATACNCCTCCTTTAATAGAAAACTATGTCATTTGGTGTTTGACACCAAAATAACATCTTAAAGTGGAAATACAATTATTCCTTTATAATTATCAATGTTTGATTTATCAATTTCAACCTCGAAAATCACTAATCTATGGACATTTTCTTTGTTTTTGAGAAAATCATCAACAGTTGAAATTGGATAATCTAACCTACCAGTTTTATAGTGCATTGGAATAATAACTTTTGGATTTAGGATCGATATAACTTTATCTGCTTTTTCACTATCAATTGTAAAATATCCTCCAACAGGAATCATAAGAATGTCAGGATTCTTAAAAATTTCAATTTCTTTTTCATCTGGTATATGACCCAAATCACCAAGATGAACCAATTTTAGATTTTCTCCTTCAATTAAGAATATTGTGTTTTTTCCTCTTCTTCTTCCACCTTCTTCATCATGGAAAAATGATTTTGACAAAAATTTAACTCCATCAATAGTTTTATCTACAGGGTGTCTTAAAATCTCTTTTCTAACTTTTACTCTATGAGTTGCATTATGATCAGAATGTTCATGACTAACTGTAACTATATCAACCTCTTCTTTTTCAGGAAATTTATATGGAATAGATTCATCAAAAGGGTCTGTTATGATTTTAACTCCGTTAATTTCAATTAAAAAACAAGAATGACCAATAAATTTTATTCTCATCTTTCACCTCCATTTTAATTATAAGATATTTTATTTAATATCTTAATGTTGGGTCAATTGCGTCTCTTAATCCATCCCCAAAAAGATTAAATCCAAGAACAGAGATTAAAATCATAATACCTGGAAATGTTGCTACCCACCACGCTCCTGCAACAATATATTGATAACTTCTTGAAAGCATTGCTCCCCATTCAGGAGTTGGGGGTTGAGCACCAAGACCAAGAAATCCTAATGCTGCAGCATCGAGAATTGCGCTTCCTATACTTAAAGTTCCATAAACAATTATTGGTGATAAAACATTTCTTAAAATATGTCTTATAATAATCATAAAATGGCTTTCACCAATTGATAATGCTGATTCAACGAACTCCATATTTTTCACTATTATTGTTTGAGATCTTACAATTCTTGCTATTTGAGGTGCATATGTTATGCCAATCGCTATCATTGCCTTTTCAAGACCTGTTCCAAGAATAGCCATTATTACAATTGCAAGTAATATGCTTGGTAAGGAGAACATAACATCAACCCCTCTCATAACAACGCTATCTATCCATCCACCGAAATATCCAGATAAAATTCCAAAAATTGAACCAATTAAAACACCAATAATTACTGCAATAAAGCCAACTGTTAATGATACTCTTGATCCATAAATTATCCTTGTTAATAAATCTCTGCCAAACTCATCTGTACCAAGAAAATTATTACTATTACCATTCCAAAAGCCTGGTTTTAATCTATCTTTTAAAGATTGAGAATATGGATCAAAAGGCGAGATAATATTTGCAAAAATAGCAACTATTATAAGAATTATAATAATAATGAGACCTATCATTGCTGTTTTATTTTTTCTTAAATATTTCCATACAAAATAGAATTCACTTTTTCTTTCCATTTTAATATCTAATCCTTGGATCTATAAAAACATATATTATATCAACTAATAAATTAATAACACAGACAATAAAAGCTATAAAAAGAATAGAACCTTGAACAACAGGGTAATCTCTTGAAGATACCGCTCCTACTATATATCTACCAATTCCTGGCCAGGCAAAGACAGATTCTGTAAGTATTGCACCACCAAGAAGCAAAGCAAATTCTGTTCCTACACTTGTAATTATTGGAATAAATGCATTTTTTAGTGCATGCCTATAAACAACGATATTTTCTTTTAAACCTTTTGCTCTTGCAGTTCTTATGTAATCTTTATTCAAAACATCAATCATGCTTGATCTTGTTATCCTTGCTATAAATGCCATAGGTATTGTAGAAAGAGCAATCGAAGGTAAAATTAAATGTTTGATAGCATCTATAAATGCACGAAAGTTAAGAGTAAGTAGAGAATCAAGAAGAACAAAATTTGTAATCCTTGTTAAGTTGATACTAACATCTAATCTTCCTGAAATTGGCAATATATTTAACCAAATACCAAAAATTAACATAAGCATAATTCCAAGCCAGAAAACAGGCATAGAAACACCAAAAAGTGCAATAGTCATTGTTAGATAATCGATAAAGGAACCTCTCTTTACTGATGAAATGATACCAGCAAATACTCCAACAAAAGTCGCAATTATAATTGCAAACAGAGATAATTCAAAAGTATTAGGAAATCTATATAAAAGTTCTGTCAAAACCTTTTCGTTTGTTCTTATAGACCTTCCTAAATCACCCTTTAAAACATTTCCAATCCAGATAAAATATTGAGTTACCAATGGTTTATTTAATCCATATCTCTCTCTAATCTCTTCGAGTACCTTTTGAGTTGCATGTTCACCAGCAATTACCTGTGCCGGATCTCCTGGCGCGAGTCTTATTAAAAGGAAAGCAATTATCGAAACAATAAAAAGTACAATTAAAAGTTCAACGACTCTTCTTAAAATATATCTTCTCATTTAATGAAAAATAGGGGAGGTAAATTTACCTCCCCAAATCTTACTTCACAATAATTATTTTTCAAAATATGTTGTATCAAAGTGGTAATCTCCGCTTGGATACAAAGCAAATCCTTTGACATTTTTCTTAAAAACTATCATCTGTTCAGAATGTGCAAGTGGTACCCATGGAATATCTTCATGAATTATTCTTTGAATCTCTTTATAATATTCAGTTCTTTTTTCAATATCAAAAGTAGTTCTTGCAAGCATATTTAATTCATGGACTTTACTATTTCTATAGAATGCAACATTCCCAGCACTTCCAACTGTTGCAGCATCTTGATCAAGAAGAACATATAAAATGTTATCAGGATCAGGATAATCCATTGTCCAACCAAGTAAGCACATTGCATGTTCTCCAGCTTCTGTTTTATCAAGATAGGTTCCCCAGTCATAACTTACTAATTTTGCTTTTATTCCAACATTTGCTAAATCCGCTTGAATTGCTTCACCAATTTTTTGTGGATCAAACATATATGGTCTTGCTACTGGCATTGCCCATAAATTTGTTTCAAATCCATCTGGATATCCAGCTTCTTTAAGTAGCTCTTTTGCTTTTTCTGGATTGTATTCATAATCAACAATATCATCATTATAACTCCATAGTGTTGGAGGAATTGGATTTTTTGCTACAACAGCAGTTCCCTTATATAAATGTTCAACTATGTCATTTTTGTTTATTGCATAATAAACTGCTTGCCTTACTCTGACATCTTTAAAATGAGGATCAAAACCTGGCGTATCTTCTCCTAAATTAATTGCAAGATATCCAATATTTAATCCTGGTTGAGTTAAAAGTGTTAAATTGGTGTCTGCCTTAATTTTTTCAAGATCATCAGGATTTGGGAATTCCATTCCATCTACTGTTCCTTTTTGAAGCTCAAGCAGCCTTACTGAAGCATCTGGAATGACTTTAAATATTAGTTTATCAATTTTTGGTTTTTCTCCCCAATATCCATCAAACTTCTCAAGTGTTATATGGTCATCTTTTACCCATTCAACAAATTTGAATGGACCAGTTCCAACTGGATGAGCATAAGCTTCTTCTCCCCATTTTTCATGGTTTGTTGGACTTACAATAAAAACTGTAAACATAGCCATAGTTGTTAAAAATGGTGCAAATTTCTCATTGAAGCTTATTTTTACTGTATAATCATCAACTTTTTCTGTTTTTTCAATCTCATTAAAACACCAACTCCAATATTCCCATTTACCATATTTATTGAATGGATGATTAGGGTCTCTCTGTCTTTCAAAAGAAAAAACTACAGCATCAGCATTGAAATCTGTGCCATCATGAAATTTTACTCCTTTTTTTAAGTAGAATGTAAAAGACATTCCATCTTCGCCTTCTTCCCATCTTTCTGCAAGACAGGGTTCCAGTTCTGAACTTCCCTTTTTGTATCTTATTAACCCTTCAAAGATATTATCCATAACAGTTACTGATTCTCCATCTGTCACATCTGCAGGATCAAGTTTTACAACATCTCCAGATTTTGCAAAAGTTAATGTAACTAATTCAGCTTGTTTTTTACATCCCGTGTTTAAAACTAACCCAAACACTAATAAACCAATCAATAATAAACTGGTTAACATTTTAATACTTTTCATTCCTCTTACCTCCAATTTGTTTAAAAAAATAAAAAAAATTAATCACCTCCTTAAGTAAAGAAATTGAGATTTTTTAAAAATATATACTAATTTTATTAAATGTCAAGTTTAAATGTCATTCCCGTGTAAATGGAATCCAGTATTTACATAAGTAATATAAATTTCTCATTCTACAGGGATAACGTTTATTTGTCATTCCCGTGTGAACGGTAATCCAATATTTCTATCTATAATGAAGGACCTTCTCCTCTCGGAAGTGATACTTTTTTGTCATTCCCGTGAAAACGGGAATCCATTATTTCTATAGATAATAAAGATTCCTACTTCCGCTTTAGTAACGGTTTATTTGTCATTCCCGTGAAAACAGGAATCCAGTGTTTGTATCAATAATATAGATTCCTGCTTCTGCAGGAATGACAGTTTGAATGACTTTTTCAGAGACCTCTACACTTCCAAAAGTTATAACTAAATTTATAACTCCTACAACTGGGAGAATTAGATTTATTAGTCCAATAGATTGGCGATAAAATTTATATCAAAACAAGTTAATTTTTTGAAGTTTACAAAAACAGACAGCCTACTTTTGTAAACTATCTTTAAAAATTTTCCAATATAATTTATCTACTTAAAAGGTTTAAATGAACAAATAAACCTGTCTATATTTTTCTCTATAATCCTAAACCTTTTCCGAAAGGATCCTCCCATTTCTCAAGAGCAACTTTCAATTCATGATATTGTTCTTTTGCTTCTGCAAGTGGTATTCCCTTCATTGTAGCTTCAATCGCTTGTCTAAAAGCTTTGCCTCCTGCAACTGGTCCTTCTGGATGTGCATGTATTCCTCCTCCTGAACCTATAATAACATCTAATCCTAAATCTTTAATCACATTTGGAACCATAGATGGAGTTATTCCACCAGATGCCATTGGAAAAGTTGGTTTTATATGATAGAAAGGAAGTCTTAAATTATTAGCATTATTTATAAATTTATCATGTAATACACTCGCTTTACCATATGGCGCAGGTATAACAACAGCATCTGCTCCTACAAGTCTTGGAAGTTTTCCAAGAACAAGATGAGAACTAATACCATGAAATTCCGACATATAGAGAGCACCTGCAACATCCATATGAGCCAAAATAGGAACATTTATTTCTGGATCTTCAGCTATTTTTTGGAAAACTGCAAAACCAACTGCAAGATAATTTATCATTAAAGCATTTGCTCCTAACTCAACTGCTCTTTTAGCATTTTCAAAAATTTTTGGTACACTATCAGTTATATTTACTGTATATAATGTATGTTCTCCTTTAATTTCATAAACCTCTTTTTCAATCTCCATATATCTTTTTACTCTGTCAAGTGCACTATTGAAACTGGCATCTGCAATTAATTCATCATCTTTTACAATATCACAACCACCCAATGCCGCTAATCTGAATAGCTCAGCTCCAACTTCAAGAGGATAACCAGTACATGGTTTTATCATATTATTAAGAAGTGGTCTATTCGGAATATTTAATAATTTTCTGATTCCATCAATTCCAAACTTCGGACCTTTAAATCCTTTAACAAACTTTTCAGGAAATCTTATATCAAGAAGTTTAATTCTTCCGCCCATTGAAATATTACCAACAACTGTTGTAAGAAGCATTGGAATTTGCTCTCCAATGTTTATTTCTGGAAATGCTATTTGAATAATATAATTTCTTGTCTGAATATCCTTTGGCACCTCAAATTCGTAATCAGGAATTTCGTAAACTCCAATAACCTTTGCTAAATGTTTTCTTTTAACCTCAGGTGTCTCACCTGGTACAGGAACCCATGTTCCTGTGCTCTGTTCAACCGCAAAAGCTGGAGCGAGTTTTGGCACAGGAATATCTTTTGGAAAAACTGCAAGATAGGTTGCAATTAAATAATCATCATAATCAATACCATCTGGTAATGATATTGGTAGTGATAAAGGATCTAAATTCATAAATTACCTCCTTTATTTTTTATGTTTTCTTAAAACTTTCTACCTCTTTGTTAAGATCAACATAAAATTTTTTTAGATTCTTATAAACAAGTTTATATTTTTCATACAAAAAATCATAAATTTTTTTGTTTTCTTCTTCAGGATAGAATGTTTTTTCAATTTTTAGAATCTTCTTTAAAGAGGAAAAATTTTCAAAATAGTTTAAACCAATAAAACCAATAAAAGCAGCACCAATTGCACCTCTTTCCTGTGGATAAGGAAGAACCTCAACTTTTTTATTAGTTATATCTGATATTATCTGCATCCATATATCTCCTTTAGCACCTCCACCTATTATTCTTAAATTAGGAATTTTAAAATTGAAACCTTTTTCAAGCATCTCAATTATCCATCTTATATTATAACCCGCTCCTTCATAAACAGCTCTTAAAAGATTTTCTCTTTTATGATTTATACAGAGATTGATAAAACTTGATCTAACATAACAATCATTTATTGGGGCTCTTTCACCATAAAGCCAAGGTGTGAATATTAAAAAATCAGAACCAGCTGGAACTTTTTTGACCTCTTCATCCATAAGAGCATATACATTTTTTATATTGGGATCTTGACTCTCTTTTTCATAAAATTCATCCTTTATCCATCTTAAACACTCACCTGCTGTTTCTGTTTCAGCAAAAAGAAGTGAATAATCATAATCTGCAGATTGAATAGCAGCAATTCCAAATTTTCCAGTCGGATGTTTTTTTGTTATCACACCAACCCAACCAGAAGTACCAAGATAAACATGNGTATCTCCCTCTTCAAGTGCAAAAGAACCNACCGATGCACACAAAGCATCTCCAGCACCTGCAATTACTGGTGTCCCTTCAAGAAGTCCACACTCTTCTGCTGCCTCTTTTTTTAATTTTCCAACTATATCAGTTGATTTGACAAGAGGGGGAAGTTTTTTTGTATCAAAACCAATATAATTAAATATCCATCTCAACCAATCTTTTTTCTTTAAATCTATTCCAAACGCTGAAGCATTTGATAATTCCATAACCATATTTCCAGTTGCCTTATAAATTAAATAACCATCAACATCAAGAAAATAAATCATCTTTTCATAAATTTCCTTTTCATTATTTTTAATCCATAAGAGTTTCGGCATACCATCTTTTCCAGTTAATGGAGCTCCTGCAAGAAGTGCAAAAATTTTGGAATTAATAAATTTTTTCATCATCCAATCAGCTTCTTTTATTGCCCTACTATCTAACCAAATAATTGCATTACTCAACTTTCCATTTTTATCAACTGGAACAATACCAAGCATTTGGGTTGAAAAAGTCATACCAATTATCTCTTCTTTTTTAACTCCACAGGTATTCATCAAATCCCTTGTTGTTTTACAAACTGCATCCCACCAATCATCAGGATTCTGCTCTGCATAATTTATTTGAGGATAATAAATAGGATATGATTCAATTGTGCTACTAATTGGAACACCATTTTTATCAACAAGCAAAGCCTTGTTGCAACTTGTTCCTACATCATAAGCAATAATATATTCTCCCATATTTCCTCCAAAAATAATTTTAAAAATGTTAAATTTAGGCCTGACCCTAATTTAACATTTTATGATAATTTTAGGCCCGACCCTTTTTTATCATGGCTGGGGAGGGTGGATTCGAACCACCGGTCGCGGATCCAAAGTCCGCTGCCTTACCTCTTGGCTACTCCCCAAATCAAATGATATTTTACTATTTTATTTGTTTATGTCAATTAATTTTAGTGAACAAGGTGCCTGACCCCCCTGTACACTATTCTGGATTAACAAATGGATGGGGTAGTTATGATATAATTAAGAAAATCTGATGATAAAGGAGTATTTATGCAACAATTCAATCTTGAATGGAAAGAGGGAATGAGCTTCGAGGGGGTTACACCTTCTAATCATAAAATATTTCTTGATGCAAGTGAAGAAGTTGGAGGTAAAAATTCTGGACCAAGGCCAATGGAACTTTTCATAATTGGTCTTATGGGTTGCACTGCAATGGATGTTGTCTCAATTTTAAATAAAATGAGAAAAAATATTAAATCTTTTAAAATAGAAGTTGAAGCAGAAAAAGCCGAAGAACATCCAAAAGTTTGGATAGATATAAATTTAAAATATATTTTAAAAGGCAATGATCTTGATGAAAAGAGTGTAAATAAAGCAATAGAGCTTTCTCTAAATAAATATTGTTCAGCTGCAGCAACATTAAAAAAAAGTGGNGCAAAAATAAATTACTCATATTTAATAGAAAAAGAATGAAATATTTTGGNACAGATGGTGTAAGAGGAATCGCAAACTTAGATTTAACNTGTGAACTTGCTCTTAAAATTGGAAGAGCAGCNTCTTCATATTTTAATGGAGAAATGATTGTTTCAAAAGATCCAAGATTATCTTCAGATATGATAGAAATGGCACTTGTCTCGGGAATTTTGTCAAAAGGGAACAATGCATATCTCACAGGAATTATTCCAACTCCGGCTTTATCTCTTCTACTCTCAAACAATGGAAAAAAGGGTGGGGCTATGATATCTGCCTCTCATAATCCAATCGAGGATAATGGTATAAAATTTTTTGATGAAAAAGGATTTAAGTTAAGAGAAGAAGATGAAGAGAAAATTGAAAAATTGATGAAAGAGGAAATCAAATTACCAATAGGAAGAGGTGGAAAAGTAATCTATTCTAATGAGGCAAAAGCAATTTATATTAAAACTATAATTGAAAAAAACAAACTAAATTTAAATGGATTAAAAATCGCTCTTGATCTTGCTTATGGAGCTACAACAACTGTTGCACCTGAGATTTTTTCTAACTTAAACTCTTCTCTTACACTTTTCAATGAAAAACCTGATGGTGAGAAAATAAATGTTGGCTGTGGTTCAACCAATCCAGAATTTTTATCAAGAAAAATTAAAGACAATGGTTTTGATTTAGGTTTTTCATTTGATGGAGATGGAGATAGAGTCATAGCTTTTGATGAAAATGGCGAAGTTTTTGATGGTGATATGATAATGTTTATTCTTGCAAAATATTTAAAGATTCCATCAATTGTAATAACAGTTATGAGCAATTTTGGTCTGAAGGTTCTTCTAAAAAAATATGGAATAAAATTTTATGAAGTCCCTGTTGGAGATAGAAATGTTCTTTATAAAATGATTGAAGTAAATGCTTCTCTTGGTGGTGAACAATCGGGTCATATAATTTATTTACCTCAAAGTAATACTGGAGATGGCATAATAACATCACTTCTTCTTTTAAAAGTTTTAGTTGAACAAAATAAACCACTATCTGAGCTTAATAAAGAGTTTATAAAATATCCGCAAATTTTAAGAAACGTTAAAGTTAATGATAAGAAGGCTATAATGAAAGATGAGATATTTTTTAGGGAGGTGAATTTATGGAATGAAAAGTTGAATGGAAAAGGTAGAGTTTTGGTAAGACCTTCTGGAACTGAAAATTTGATAAGGATTATGGTTGAAGGTGAAGAGGAAAAAGAAATTTTAGAGATTGTAGATTATTTAGAAGATCTCTTAAAAAAGCGCCTGACCCAGAATTTATCTCTGGGTGACGAGGAAGAGGGTTCCCAATAAATTTGGGGAAAATCGAAATTTCGGCGGATGCCCTCAAGGATTTTGCCATCCTTTTAAGGTCTTTCTGATAAAAACATAGATTAATCTGTGAACAAAGGAAAGATCAGGCAAAAAAGGAGTAAAATTTGTGTGGAATAGTGGGTTATATTGGAGATAGAAAGATTTTACCTATTATAATAGATGGATTAAAAAGGTTAGAATATAGAGGTTATGATTCAGCAGGGGTTGCTTTGATAGGGAATGATTCATATTTTATTAAAACAAAAGGAAGAATTTCGCTTCTTGAAGAAAAAATAAACAATAGTTATATTGATGGAAACTATTTTGTTGGAATTGGTCAAACAAGATGGGCAACTCATGGAGAACCTTCAGATTTAAATGCTCATCCTCACATTGATTGTAATGGAGAAATATTTGTTGTACACAATGGGATAATAGAAAATTATTATGAGATAAAAAAAGATTTGATAGAAAGAGGACATAGATTTCTTTCAGAAACAGATACTGAGGTTGTCCCTCATCTAATTGAAGAATATTATGAAGGTGATATCTTAAAAGCAGTTTTAAAAGCTGTGAATAAGTTAAGAGGTTCATTTGCACTTGCTATTTTATCCAAGAAAGAGAGAGACAAAATAATTGCAGTTAGAAAAGAATCGCCACTCATTGTTGGAATAGGAAAAAATGAAAATTTTCTCGCTTCTGATATTCCTGCCCTTCTTCCTCATACAAAAAACATAGTAATTCTTAAAGATGGCGAGATTGCACTTATAACTAAAGATGAGATAAAAATCTTTGATATGCAAGGTAATCAAATCGGAATTGAAAAGATGGAGATCAATTGGAATTTAGAACAATCAGAAAAAAAGGGTTATAAACATTTTATGCTAAAAGAGATAATGGAGGAAGGAGGGGTTTTAAAAGAGGTTATAAGGGGAAGAGTAAAAGATGAAAAAATTATACTTAATGAGATAAAGGATAAAGATTTTTTAAGAAGAGTTGAAAATATATATATTATTGCCTGTGGAACTGCATATCATGCTGGTTTGATTGGAAATTATATTCTTACTGATTTACTTGATATTCCTGTTAAAACTGAAGTTGCATCAGAATTTAGATATGAGAATCCAAATTTAAGTAAAAATTCTCTTGTTATTCTTGTTTCACAATCTGGTGAAACAGCTGATACTATCGCCTCTCTAAGAGTTGCAAAAAAACTCGGAGCAAAAACCTTAGGGGTTGTTAATGTAAATGGAAGCACGATATTTAGAGAAAGTGATGAAGTTTTACAGATATTTGCAGGACCTGAGATTGCAGTTGCCTCAACCAAAGCATATGTTGCACAAATTTTAACTCTTCTACTTTTTTCAGTATATATAGGAAAAATTAGAGGAGATGTTGATGAGGATTTCGAAAAATTTATCGTTGGTGAGATAAAAAGAGTTTCAGAATTTAGTGAGATACTTCTTGATAAAAAAGATGAATATCTTGAGATTGCAAAAGAGATTAAAGATTTGGATGACATCTTTTATATAGGAAGATTACTTGATTATCCAACTGCTCTTGAAGGAGCTTTAAAATTAAAGGAGATTTCCTATATACATGCAGAGGGGTATCCTGCTGGTGAACTAAAGCATGGTCCACTTGCTTTGATTGAAGAGAGGGTCCCAACTTTTGCAATTTCAACTGATGAAAGAGTTTTTGAAAAAATAGTTTCAAATATAAAAGAGGTAAAGGCAAGAAATGGTAAGGTTTATTCAATTGTAAGAGATGATTTTAAAGGAATAATTAAGGAATCAGATAGGAGTGTAATTATTCCAAAAACACATATATACCTATCGCCAATTCTCTCAGTTATTCCATTACAACTCATTGCATATTTCACTGCTGATTTAAAAGGACTTGATGTTGATAAGCCAAGAAATTTAGCAAAATCAGTAACAGTAGAGTGAGGTGAGAAATGTTTGAAATTGAAGCAATTTTGCTGGGTGGACAAGATAAGTTAGAGGATTGGATAAAAGAAGAAGGAGCGCCTCATAAAGCACTCCTTCAAATTGGAGAAAAGAAGATGATTGATTATATTCTTGAATCTCTTAGAAATACTCCTCAAATTAAAAGAATCGTCCTTACTGGTGATAGAGAAATTTATAAAGATTACATTGAAAAAGTCGATCTTTTTATTGATGACACTCATAATTTTGTCGATAATTTAATAAAAATTTCAGAAAAAGCAGAACTTCCGTATTCTGTTTTTGTGCCAATTGATGTTCCATTGATAACATCTGAGATATATGAAAAAACATTCTCTTATTGTGAAGAATTTTGTCCAGATTGTTACCTCTATGTACTTGTTAACAACAAAAAAGATGTAGAAGAGAAATTCCCTGGTACAAAGAGGACTTATTGGAGATTAAAGGGTGGATATTATAAAATGGGCAATATCTTTTTAATAAGAAAAGAACTTTATCCAAAAGCAATTGAATATGGGAAAATTCTTTTTGAATCAAGAAAATCTGCAACAAAACTTGCATCATTGTTCCCACTTTGGTTTATTTTTAAAGCAGCACTTCACATTGCAACATTGAGGGATTGTGAAAAAGTTGTTGTTGATAAGATAAAATTAAATGGAAGGGCAGTACCAATTCCATATCCAGAAATCGCTGTAGATGTTGACAAAAAGGATGATCTTGATTTTGTAAGGAAAATATTGACCTAATATAGGTTTATCTTGTAATGAAAAAATTTTATCGATGATTTCGAAGTTTTATAAACTGAAAAAAAAGATTTACTATCTGTTATAATATAGTAAGAGGAGTTAAATATAAGATATGGCATTAGAAGGAAATATTGAAAATTTTACACTTATTGATGTTTTAACTTTAATATCAAACAGTAAAAAGAGTGGAATTTTATATATAGAAGGGAAAAGAATGGAAGAGGATATAACTGGTGAGATATATTTATCAAATGGCAAAATAGTAGATGCAAAATCTGGAACATCAAAAGGCGAGGATGCTTTCTTTCAAATTGTCCTATTAGATAAAGGTAAATTTTCTTTTAAACCTCAAGAAATTAATATTCCATTAACCATCAATAAAAACTTAGAATCATTGTTAATGGAAGCTATGAGAATGAAAGAAGAAACCGAAGAAATTTACAAAAAAATACCATCGTTAGATTTAAGTTTAGAAATTAATCCAACACCACCTACTAATGAAATAGTTTTAACAAATGAAGAGTGGCAAATTTTGAATTTATTTACATCTTCAACAAAGATAAAAGATACAATAAAAAAAATTGATATGCCTGAATTGAAAATTCTAAAAATCATATATTCTCTTATATCAGTAGGTTTATTGAAAAAAGAAGAAATCATCTCGAGAGAAATAACTTATGATTTAATTAATAAAATTTACTCATATATGGATAAATTATTAGGCATAAAAGCATCTTATTTCCCTTTAACTTCTTATATCAATGTTGGTTCATATAATCAAAATGTATTGATTGATAAATTGAATAAGTTAAAAGAAGCACTTTTATTGATAACAGATGAAAAGAAAACAGACGATATCATCAACTATATTAAGAAAGAATTAAATTTAACTTAATGATATATTATAAAATTTTATAAAAGTGAGATAATATATGACAGGAGGTTTATATGGGACTTGAAGGTAATATTGAAAGTTTTCCACTTGCTGATCTTATAACACTTTTATCAAATAGTGGCAAAAGTGGCATTTTATATATAAATGGTAAGAAAAGTGGCGAGACTTTATCTGGAGAAGTTCATATTAAAAAGGGTAAAATTGTAAATGCAACCTGTAAAGACTTAAAGGGTGAAGAGGCATTTTACTTTCTATTTTTAATAGATGAAGGAAATTTTTCATTTAAACCAAAAGAGATAGATACCCCTGTATTAATCAACAAAGAAGTCGAATCTCTTATGATTGAGGCTTTAAGAATGTCAGATGAAACAAAAGAATTATATAAAAAAATACCACCATTAAATACAATAATAGAAATAAATCCCAATCCTCCTGAGAATAATATTGAACTAAATCCCGAAGAGTGGCAAGTTTTAAATTCATTTTTTAACCCGATATCCATTGAAGATGCTATAAAAATAATAAATTTTCCTGAAACAAAGACAGTTAAAATTATCTATACACTTTTATCTGTTGGTTTACTTAAAAAGAATGAAAAATTAATAAATATTTCCACAAATATTTATAACAAAATTTCTGAATATATTGATAAAACTTTTGGACCTAAAGGCTTATATTTTTTTACATATTTTATAGAAAAAGGAATTATTGATAAAGATAAATTTAATAATAATCTTGAAAGTCTTAAAAAAGAATTGATCACCTTATCTAATGAAAAAGTCGCAAATGATACCATAAATTTTATTAAAACTTCTTTAAATATTAAAAATAAGGTATAATTTTGAATTATATTATACAGATAAAAAGTCATTAAAATTAATACATTTTTATTAGTAAAAGAAGATTTGTGATAAAACATTTTAAAATATTTTTGTAATCAGAAATTATTAATAAAAGCTTTTGTAGAAATAATTGAGATATTTTAATTCAGATTTTGCGATATCAAAAAATCTTTGAAACATTTTTTATAAGGGTGCGGTTGGCCACTTTTGTCTCCTAAGACCATTCCACCCTAAAGTCGGGCTCCCCTTGACCCCGCACCCAAATATATTATAGCACAAATTCATTTTGTCAATAGGATACATAAATCTATACCCTATCTTCCAAAATTTAAATTTTCTATAACACTGTATAGATAAGAAAATTTAAAAAATGATAAATTAGGGACTATCCTTTTTTCACATTTTTACTATCAGTTATACTAACAGATTCCAACACTTTTTAGAACTTCTTCATCTGTTAATATAAAAAATTTTTGTGTTTTCAAATTTTAATACCTGAATTTAGAATAGCTTTGAATACTTTTTCAGGGGTCATAGGTAAAGAGTTTAGTTTGATTCCTACTGCATCTAAAACAGCATTTCTTATAGCTGGAGCTGGTCCATTAATATTTATCTCAGCAACTGATTTCGCACCAAAAGGTCCTGTTGGGTCATATGTTTCAATAAATTTTACATTTATTTCAGGAATATCAACTGATGTCAAAAGTTTATAATCAAGGAAACTTGGGTTTAGCATAACTCCCTTTTTTGAGTAAATTAATTCTTCAGTTAAAGCAAAACCAAGTCCCTGAACTATTGAACCAATTGCTTGCCCTTTTGTAAGATTTGGATGAATGATAACTCCAATATCATTAACTGCAACATACTTTATTGGAATGATTTTTCCTGTTTCAAGGTCAAGGTCAATTAATACAAAGTGAGCTGCAAAAGGTGGAGGTGATTTTGGAGAGACAAAAGATGCTGATGCTTCTATCTGTTCTTGCTCAAAATCATAAAAACTTCTTTCTCCAATCTCTTTCAAAGAAATTTTCTCACCTGTAATAATGTTCACAACACTTCTTTCTTTTATGATGAGGTTTTCAGGATTTTCATTCATCAATTTTGAAGCATAACTAATTATTTTTCTTTTAATCTCATTACCAGCCCTCTTAACAGCACCGCCTGAAATGTAGGTTGTACTTGAAGCATAAGCTCCAGTATCAAAAGGAGTAAAGTCAGTATCTGATGAGTAAACTTTTATATCTTCATAAGGAATTCCAACCTCTTCAGATAAAATTTGAGCTAAGATAGTATCTGAACCTGTTCCAATATCTGTTGCTCCAATAAAAAGATGAAGAGTTCCATCATCATTGAGTTTTGCTCTCGCTCCTGCCATATCTACAAGAGGAATTCCAGAGCCCTGCATCATAATTGCCATTCCAACTCCTCTAACTAAATTTCCATTTCTTACTCTTTTTCCTCTCCACTTTTCCCACTCAATTTCATTTTTTCCAATTTCTATACATTTACTTAAAGCACTACTTTCAATATATTGAGTGATCCCTTCTTTTCCTTCACCTAACTTTTCAAAAATAGGAGATGTCTCTCCTTCACTTATATGATTTATTTTTCTTAATTCAATTGGGTCTATTCCCATTAAATTTGCAAGGTCATCCATTGCACTTTCAAGAGCAAAATATCCATTTGTTGCTCCATATCCTCTAAAGGCACCTGATACTGGTAAATTTGTATAAACAGCATCTCCAATGAATCTTACTGCTTTAACTTTGTTATAAAGTGGTAAGGTTTTACTTCCACTATTAAAAAGAACTGTTGGTCCATGAGTTCCATAACCACCATTGTTAAGTAAAACTTTTAAATCTATTACATTTAATTTTCCATCTTTATCTGCACCTATCCTTATCCAAATTTTAGATGGGTGTCTTAACCTTGACGAAATAAACTCCTCTTTTCTCGTTAATTCCATTCTAACAGGTCTTTTGGTCCTAATTGTCATAAGTGAACATATATCCTCAATTAGTAATTCCTGTTTTACTCCAAAACCACCACCAATTCTTGGCTTTATAACCCTAATTTTTTTCATAGGGAATTCTAAAATTTTTGACAAAATTCTTCTTATATGGAAAGGAACTTGCGTACTTGATCTAACAATTAAATTTCCATACTCATCAAAATATGTTATTGCAATGTGTGTTTCAATAGGAGTATGTTGAACTGGTTGAGTAAAATAGATTTCTTCTTCTATCTTATAAAATGATTCTTTTAGTTCATTTTCAACATCCCCAATTGGTATTTCAACATGCGATATTATGTTTCTATTTTTATCATAAACTCCACTTATATCATCTTCACTATGAATAATTACATCACCTTTTATTGCTTCTTCTGGATCAAGAACAAATGGTAGCTCTTTGTATGTAACTTTTATTTTTGAAATAGCTTCTTCAACAATTTCAATTGAATCTCCACCAACAGCACAAACTCTATCACCAATGAATCTAACTTTTTTATCAAACATAAAATGATCATATGGTGATGGTTCTGGATAACCCTGACCAGCAGTTGTATGTGCTATTCTTGGTGTATTTTTATAAGATAAAATAATTCTTACACCAGGAATTTTTAATGCTTCACTTTCATCTATTTCAACAATTTCTGCATGTGGATAAGGGCTTGTCATTATTTTTGCGTAGAGCATATTTGGAAGAAAAATATCGTCAGTAAAAAGTGGTTGACCTGTTGCAAGAGGTAATCCATCATATTTTTCAACATTTTTTCCAACTGTATTAAACTCTTTTATTATCTTTTCTTCTTTTATAACCTTACTCATTTCCCCTCCTTTATTTTTTGAATAGCTTTTTCAACTGCTTCAATCTGCTGAACATAACCAGTACATCTACATATATGGCTTGAAAGTGCCTCTTTTATATCATCTTTTGTTGGGTTTGGATTTTTTCTTAATAAACCTTCAACTGAAATAATTATTCCAGGAATACAGTAGCCACATTGAATTGCTCCTTCTTCAACAAAACTTTTCTGAATTAAATCTGGATTATCAATATCGCCAATCCCTTTTATTGTTGTAACTCTTTTTCCAATAACTTTTCCAACAAGAAGTGTACAGGATGGAATTGGTTTGTCATCAATTAAAACTGTGCACGCTCCACATTCACCTGTTTTACAATTATTTCCCTTTACTTCATAGTGGTGATATCTTCTTAAGAGTTCAAAAAGTGTTTCACCTGGATATGCATCGTAATTTACCTCTTCTCCATTTAATATAAAATTTATTATCATATCTCCTCCATAATTTTAATTAAGTTTCTTTTTGTTAAAACACCAGAAAGATTTTTCCTATAATCCATTGATAATCTCATATCATCTTGAACTTCAGATGTTTTTGTCGCCATCTCTTTTGATAAATTTATTACATTCTCATCCAATTCTTTATTTAACAAAAATTTTTCAACCTCATCTAAGTGAACTGGGAATCCTGGCCTTCCACCTAAAATAATGTTCACCTTTTCAACTTTCTTTCCATTTAATTTAACTAAAACTCCTTCATTAATTAGAGGAATATCGTTTCCAGTTCTTGTGAATCTTATATATGAAAAGTGATATGAATCATCAAATTTAGGTAAATCTATTTCAGTTAAAACAAATTTTTTCTTTGAATTTTTTTTGTATTGTAAGAATTCATCTATTGATAAAATATTTTCTTCACCATCAAAAACTTTAACCTTCCCTTCAAGAGTTATAAAAATTGTTAAAATATCAGACCAACTATAACCTCTAACAATTGTTCCTCCAATTGTTATAACATTCCTTAATATCGGTGTAGCAACAGATTTTATCGCATTTCTAAATGAGTCATTAAGAATATTTATCTTTTCAAGCTCATCAAGAGTATTTGTTGCTCCAATTGAAATATAATTGTTATCCTCTTTTATGTAGTTTAAGTTAAGTTTGTCAAGATAAATAAGATATTCTAACTCTTTTCTTTCCCTCCATACAATATCAACTCCACCTCCAACAATATCACCATTTTCTTTAAAATCACTCAGTAATTTTAAGCACTCTTCTAAACTTTCAGGATAGAAACACTCTTTTACATTTTTTAACATTTTACCTCCTTCTCATCTTTTTATATATATATCTGGAATATAAAAACCAAATTTTGTTGTTGAGATTGCTGCAAAATAATTTGCAAATTCAAGAGATGCTTTTAAGTCATCTGATTGAAGGTATTTATGAATGAAAAGGGCATTAAAAACATCTCCTGCTCCAACGGTATCAACACTTTTAACTTTGTGTCCCTCTATATAAATCTCTTCATCCTTTTTTAATAGTTTCACACCTTTTTCACCCATCTTTATTATTAAAATTTTACCATCATTGATTAAATTATTTACATTTTTCTTACCTATTATTTTAAACTCCTCTTCATTTGTAAAAATTAAAAAGCTTTTTTGTAACAATTTATTTGCATACTCTTTAAAATATTTTATTCCTTTACCTATCCTATAGTTCAAATCAAAGAATATTTTTTTGTCTGAAGAATATTTATCTATGAATTCAAAGAACCTTTCATTGAAATTTTTTTCTGTTAAGATTCCTCCTGATATATAAATTGCATCAATTTCATTTAAATCAACCTTTTTTATTTGATCAAAATCTATATCAAGGTAACTTGCATTTTTTAAATTGGCAAAACTAACCCTCTCACCATTTTTATTTAAAATTATGATAACAACAGCTGTTTTTTTGTTAGAAAAGTTAATTAAATCAGTGTTAACTTTATATTTTTTGAGCTCTCTATATATCTTTTTTCCGAAATCATCTCTACTTAAAGAACCAAAATAGTATGTGTTAGTGCCAAATTTACTGAGTGAAATTGAGGAGTTAATTCCTGTTCCACCAAATTTTATATTTAACCTCTTCATATGATGGTTAGAATCTGGTGAAAAAATAAAATTATCCTCTTTTATTCTTATTTTTATATCAACACAGTTATCTCCAAAAACAATCACATTTTTTTTCATTTTCATCTTCTTTAATTATAAAAAATTTTGTTATAATTTATTCATGAAAAAATTGATTTTGATTTTATCAATCTGCTTTATATTTTTCTTAATCTCATGTAGTGGTCAAGAAGAACTTATTTCTACTCCTTCTATCATAGGTTTAAAAATTAGAGACGCCGAAAAGATTGCTGAAGAAAAAGGACTTCTTGTGAAAGTAACAAAAAGTGATTTTTCAAAAGATTTTCCAATTGACTATATCATTTCTCAAGACCCGTCACCTTATGTTCTTGTAAAAAAGGGAAGAATAATAAATGTTGTTATAAGTAGTGGGCCTCCTAAGGTTTTAGTTCCAGATTTGATTGGTATGAATTTTAAAGAGGCACAAGAGATAATTTATGATAATAAACTTTTACTTGGTAAGATTGAGGAAATTTTAGATCCTAATGTTGGGGTTGGAATAATAATTGAACAATCACCTTCACCAAAAACTTATGTTGAAGAAGATACAAAGATAGATTTAAAAATATCAAAAGGAGTTTTAGGTCAAATTCCATCGCTTATTGGATTGTCTGTCGATGAAGCAAAAAGTTTAATTGTAACAAGTGGATATAATGTTGGTAAGGTTATAAACAAATCAAACCCAGTTTATCCATCTGGCATTGTATGGAATCAAGATCCTGCACCCCTAACCTATGGAAGTCCTGACACAATAATTGATTTATATGTAAATCCATGAAAATAGCTCCTTCAATACTCGCTTCTAATTTCAAGAATCTTCAAGAAGATATGAAAAAAATAGAAGAAGTTGCAGATATTGTCCATCTTGATATTATGGATGGTCATTTTGTACCAAACATATCTTTTGGATTTCCAATTATAAAAGCTGTAAGAGAATTAACAACTTTGCCTCTTGATGCACACCTTATGATTGAAAAACCTGAAAATTATATTGATAGATTTATTGACTATGGTGTTGATATGATATCTGTCCATATTGAGGGAAATTATCATATTCATAGATTAATCTATTCAATAAAAAAGAGAGATAAAAAAGCAGGAATTGCAATAAATCCAGGAACAAATATATCTCTAATTCATCCAATAATTAGGGATGTTGATTTTATTTTGATTATGAGTGTTAATCCAGGTTTTTCTGGACAAAACTTTATTGACTCTTCTCTTGAAAAAATTGAAAATGTTGTTAAAATTAGAGATGAAGAAAATTTAAACTTCGAAATAGAAGTTGATGGTGGTTTGAATTTTGAAATAGGGAAAAGGTTAAAAGAGATTGGTTGTGATATACTTGTATTTGGAGATTTCTTCTTTAGAAATTTTGATGAATCAAAAAAGTTTATGAGGAATTTAAAATGAAAAACGAAAAACTAACTTTAGATTTACCTCCAGAACTTCTGGAGGCAATAGAAAAAAAAGCAAAGAGAGAGAAGAAGAAAAAAGAGGATTTGATAAAAGAGCTTCTTGCATTTTATCTTTCCATTGAAGACAGAAAAACAAGAATAAAAAAAGAGATAGTAAAAAGTTATAAAACATCAAGTGAGACAAGTCTTTTTTTCTCAAGAGAGTTTTTCGAATTAGAACAGGAACTTTACAAGGAACTTTTCAATAACTTTAAGTAGTTTGTTTATGAAGAAAAATTGTATTAGAAGAGGAGAGATTTATCTTGTCGACCTTTCAAGCTCCTCAGGTTCAGAACAAAGTGGATTAAGGCCTGTTTTGATTATTCAAAATGATATTGGTAATCAACATTCGCCAACTGTAATAATTGCAGCAATAACATCTAAGGTTGTTGAGGAATCATATCCAATTGTTATCAAAGTTAATGAAAAAGAGGGTGGGCTTGATAAAGAAAGTTATGTATTATTAAACCAAATAAGAACAATAGATAAAAAAAGATTGATAAAAAAAATTGGGAAATTAAAAAGAGAAACAATGAATAAAATAGATGTAGCATTAAAAATATCTTTGGGATTAATTAAAATTTAAAATTATATTATAATTAAAAAATAAGAATTATAAATATTTTATGATTTATGTTTTAGGAAGCATTAATTTTGATTTAGTTATATTTTTAAAAAAATTTCCTGAAATAGGTGAAACTGTTGAGGGAAATTCAATATTTTTTAATCTTGGAGGGAAAGGTGCAAATCAAGCTATTAGTATAAAGAAATTGAATGGTGATGTAATGTTTATAGGAAGGGTTGGAGATGATTATTTTGGAAAATATTTAATAAACAACCTAAACCAGTATAATTTAGATTATGAGATAAACATAGATAAAGATTTAAATACTGGGATGGCAATAATCGATGTTGATGAAAATGGGAAAAATAAAATTGTGATATATGAAGGTGCAAATGGTGGAGTAAAAGATGAAGAGATAGATTTTTTAAAAGATAGAATTAGATGCGGGGATTTACTTTTAATGCAGGGAGAAATACCATTCGAAACAATAGTTAATGCAGTGGAAATTGCAAAAAAATCTCAAGCAAAGGTAATTTTTGACCCAGCGCCAGCAAAAATAGAGTTTAAAAATCTATTTCCATATTTAACATACATAACTCCAAATGAGGTTGAAATTCAAATGTTAACTCCTGAAATCTTAGATTTAAATGATAAAATAGATTTTTTAATTAAAAGTGGTGTTTACGGAGTAATTGTTAAGCTGGGAGAAAAAGGAATTATATATAAAGATAGAGATGGAAGATATTTTAAGTTAAATGCTTATAAAGTTAACGCAGTCGATACAACAGCAGCAGGTGATATTTTTAACGGAGCTTTTGCATTATGTTTAAGTAAAAATTTTGATCTTAAATATAGTTTAAAATTCAGTCAAGCTGCATCTGCTATATCTGTTACAAGAAAAGGTGCAAGCATTTCTTGCCCAAATTATGATGAAGTAATAAAATTTTTGGAGGAGAGAGATGAGAAAAATAATAATTGATACTGACTGTGGAGTTGATGATGCCATTGCAATTATGATTGCATTAACTTTTGAAGATGAGGTTGAAATAAAAGGTATAACAACAGTAACTGGAAATACTTATGTTGATCAGGTAACAAAAAATGTATTGAGGATTCTTGATTTTTTCGATAAAAAAGAGATTAAAGTTTACAAAGGAGCAAGTAGGCCTCTTATAAACAAGCTTGAAAGGGGAGCAAAAATTCATGGAGAAGATGGCCTTGGAGATATAGATTTAAAATATTCAGAAAGAAAAGAGGAGGATTTAAACGCTATAGATGCGATATATAAAATTTCAAAAGAGGAAAAATTTATCGATATCATAACTTTAGGGCCACTAACTAATATCTCAATTGCACTTAACCTTTATCCTGATTTAAAAAATTATATAAATGTCATTTATGCAATGGGTGGAGCGATAGATGTTGGAAATGTTACTAAATTTGCTGAGTTTAATTTTTATGCTGATCCTGAAGCAGTTCAGAATATTTTAGATTCTAAAATTCCATTTAAGATTGTTCCATGGGATGGAATAGTAAAAAATTCATTTTTAGAAAGCGAACTGAAAGAGGTTATCGATGAAAAGATTCCATCTGGAAAATTATTTCACTCCTTAATAAAAAATCCAATCTCTTATACTGAAAGATTAATTGGTATGAGAAAGATGTCTCTTCCAGATCCAATAGCAATTGCATGTTATTTAGATGAATCGACAATAAAACAGAAAAAGATAGGCGACCTTGTTATGGAACTCGGTAACAATACTTTAAGAGGTTCCTCTATTCTTATTGAAGGAGAAGATGTTGAGATTGTTTTAGATATTTATAAAGAGAGATTTCTAAATATTTTAAATAGAATAAATAATCTTAAAGGAGGTGAGAGTATATAAATTTTTTCATCTTTTTTTAAAAAGGAGATAAATTTATGAAAAAAATTTTAGCAACAATTTTAATTAGTGTCTTAGTTTTAAGTTTTGTTACAATGACAGCCTGTAAAAAAGAGGAAGAAAAGCCAGGTTCAAAACTAAAAGTGGTTCTTTATTTAAATGGAACTTTAGGTGATAAATCCTTTTTTGATTCAGCAAATAGGGGAATAGAAATGGCTATACAGGATTTTGGAATTGAAGGTAAAACAATTGAGGGAGGTAATGACCCTTCAAGATGGGAGCCAGATCTCGAACAACTCTGCCAAGGTGATTGGGATATAATAATCGCTGGAACATGGCAACTTCAGGAATCTCTTGAAAAGCTTGCTCCAAAATATCCAGATAAAAAATTCTTCACTTATGATACATCAGTTGATTATACGAAAGGGAATCTCGGAAATATTTATTCAATTTTATATAAACAAAATGAATCATCTTTTCTCGTTGGTGCACTTGCTGCACTTATAACAACATCAAATATGCCACTTGCAAATCCAGAAAAAATAATTGGATTTCTTGGAGGAATGGATATTCCAGTAATAAATGATTTTAAAGTAGGATATATTCAAGGTGCAAAATATATCGACCCAGAAGTTCAGGTTCTTGTTTCTTATGCAGCATCTTACACTGACCCTGCAAAGGGAAAAGAGTTAGCACTTGCCCAATACAATCAAGGAGCAGATATATCATTTAATGTTGCAGGTGAAACTGGTTTAGGACTTCTTGATGCTGCAAAAGAGATGAAAAAATACGCAATTGGAGTTGATTCTGATCAATATCTTATGTTTAAGGATAGCGACCCAGAAAAGGCATCATATATTGTAACTTCAATGATGAAAAATGTAGATAAGTCAATCCATAGAGCAATCAAACTCCACATTGAAGGAAAACTTCCATATGGACAAGCAGAGGCTCTTGGGATAGAAGAAGGTGGAGTAGGAGTTGCTGACAATGAAAATTATAGAAAAGTTGTACCAGAGGAGTTTAGAAATAAGATAAAAGAACTTGAGGAAAAAATTTTAAATGGAGAGATAGTAGTAGAAACTGCTTTTGGTGAATAAATTTAGTTAGGGGAGAAGCGAAAGCTTCTCCCCTCTGGAGGTTAGATGGGAACAATTCTTTCATTAAAAGATATTGTTAAAGTTTATCCAAATGGAGTTATTGCAAATAAAGGGGTTTCACTTGATATTGAAGATGGTGTAATTCATGCGATAGTCGGTGAAAATGGTGCTGGAAAAACAACCTTAATGAAAATTGTTTTTGGATTAGAGGAGGCTCAGGAAGGGGAGATATATTTCAAAGGTAAAAAAATAAAAATTAAAAATCCTTATGATGCAATAAAAAATGGAATTGGTATGGTTCATCAACATTTTATGCTTGCACCAGATTTAACTGTTTATGAAAACCTACTTCTTGGAATTGAACCAAAAAGAGGTATTTTTTTAAACACAAAAAAAGCAATAGAGATAACAAAAAAAGTTTCCAATGATTATGGCCTTCCAGTTCCATATGATAAAAAAATAAAAGATTTGCCAATTGGATTGAGACAGAGAGTAGAAATATTAAAGGCATTGATAAGAAATGCTGAACTTTTGATTCTTGATGAGCCAACCTCTGTTTTGACACCGCAGGAAACAGAAGTCTTATTTAACACTTTAAGAAATTTAAAAAAGGCTGGGAAAACAATAATATTTATATCTCACAAATTAAAAGAGGTTCTTGAAATTGCTGATAAAGTAACTGTAATGAGAGATGGAAAGATAGTTGTTACAAAAAATGCAGAAGATTTAACTGAACATGAAATAGCTTATTTAATGGTTGGAAGAGAGATAAGTTTCGAAAGAATTCCCCCAAACAATAAAGAGGGAGAAGTAATTTTAGAAGCAAAAAATATATCTTTTGTAAATGAAGATAACATTAAAGTTTTAAAAGATGTGTCTTTAAAATTAAAATCTTATGAAATTTTGGGTCTTTGTGGAGTTGAAGGCAATGGACAGACAGAACTTGTAGAAATATTGACTGGTTTGAGAAAAGCTTCATCAGGCAAAATATTTCTCAAAGATAAAGAGATTACAAATTTACTCCCAAGAGAGATAAGGGAAAAAAAGGTGTCACATATTCCAGAAGATAGAATGAAAAATGGTGTAGCAGAAAGAGCGACCTTAGAAGAAAATATAATTGTTGATAGATATTATAAAAATAGTTTTTCTGGAAGATTACTTCTTAAAGAGAAAGAGATAGAAAATCACACAAACGAATTGATAAAAAAATTTAATATAGTTACCCTATCATCAAAAAATCCTGTTTCTTCGCTTTCTGGTGGAAATATTCAAAAAGTTGTAGTTGCTCGAGAACTATCATCAGATCCTTTGATAATAATTGCTGATCAACCAACAAGGGGAATAGATGTTGGTTCAGAAGAGCTTGTTCATAATCTTTTAAAGGATGCAAGAGATAATGGAGCAGGAATTTTTCTTGTTTCTGCAGATTTAGATGAGATTCTAAAACTTTCAACAAGAATTCTTGTTATTTATAATGGAGAAATTGTAAAAGAGTTTACAAATTATGAAGGTCTAACTGGAAAAGAGCTTGGTCCATATATGCTTGGTCTCAAAAAGGAGAATGAAGATGGATAAATATGTCTTAAAATATTTTAATCTTATAAGAACCATAATTGCAATTCTAATAGGCATATTTATCTGTATCTTAATAATATTTATCATAAGTAAAGACCCTCAGGATGGTTTAAGATATTTTCTTTTAGGTCCATTTACTTCAGTTAGTAGATTGGGAAATGTTATTGAAATGGCATCTCCGATAATTTTATGTGGTCTTGCTATAGCAATTCCATTTCAAGCAGAACAGTTTAATGTAGGTGCAGAGGGTGCACTTTTTATTTCAGCAGCAGTTGCTACTGGTTTTGGAGTATCAACAGCTTTTCCAAAAATTATTCATATACCTCTTATACTTCTTGTTGCAGGTGGAGTTGGTGCTATTTGGGGTTTTATCCCTGGAATATTAAAGGCAAAATGGAATACAAATGAGTTAGTCGTAACACTTATGATGAACTATGTTGCACTTTTTTTGAGTTTATATATCATAAATTTTCACTTCAGAGATAAAAAAGCAAACTTTCTTGTTTCATATCAACTTCCAAAAACAGCATGGTTTGATCAATTCATTGAAAACACAAGGATACACTATGGAGTTCTATTGACAGTTGTTTTAGTAATTTTAGTTTACATTTTACTTTACAAAACAAAACTCGGTTATGAAATTAGGATGACAGGTTTGAATATTAATTTTGCAAAATATGGTGGAATTAATACATTTAAGATAATTGTTCTTTCTCAAGTAATTGGCGGTTTTATAGCAGGAATTGCTGGAATAAGTGAGGTTATGGGTATACATAGAAGATTTAACTGGCAAGCAACACCTGGTTATGGATGGGATGGCGTTACTGTTGCTATCATTGGAAGAAACCATCCAATTTTAATAGCTTTTGCTTCAATATTTATTGCCTATATTAGAGTGAGTGGCCAAGTTTTGAATTTACTTACAGATGTTCCATCTGAAATTGTTACAATTTTTGAATCAATAATTATACTTCTCATAACTGCTGAGGCATTTTTAAGCCAATGGAAATATAAAATAACTGTAAGAGAGGCAGAAAAAAGGGAGGTAAAGGTTGAATCCGCTTCTTAAAAGTATATTATCACCATCCTTTGGTTTTGCGATTTTGAGAGTTATGACACCGATTCTTTTTGCATCAATTGGAGTAGCAATTACTACTCTATCTGGAGCAGTAAACATTTCTCTTGAAGGTACAATGCTTATCTCAGCATTTTTTGGAGTAATTGTAAGTGCTTTTACAAAAAGTTTGATACTCGGTCTTATCGCTGGCATTCTTGCTGGTGTTGCTCTTTCTTCTATACTCTCCTATTTTCACCTAAAACTAAAAGCAGATATTATATTAGCTGCAATCGCTTTGAATTTGTTCGCATCAGGGTTAACAGTTTTTCTTCTTTATATATTTGCAAAAGACAAAGGAACTTCAAGTTCATTAAGAAGTCTTGTTTTCCCTTCAATAGACATTCCAATTTTAAAAGACATTCCTATCGTTGGAGAAATTTTTAGTGGGCATAATATTTTAACCTATTTTGCTCTTTTATCTGTTTTGATCTTTTACATTTTGATTTTCAAAACTCCATTGGGTTTAAGAATTAGAGCAGTTGGACAAAATCCAGATGCTGCAAGTTCAGTTGGAATAAATGTAAATAAGATAAAATTCTATGCACTCATCTTATCTGGATTTTTTGGTGCACTTGGAGGTTTATATCTTTCTATGGGTTATGTATCTTGGTTTGCAAGAGATATGACAGCGGGTCGAGGTTTTATAGCAATAGCTGCCTCGAATTTGGGAGCAAATTTACCTTTAGGTGTTTTCCTCGCATCGATTCTTTTCGGAACATTAAACACAATTGCGATTTATCTTTCATCATTACAGATACCTTCAGAATTTATTCAAATGATCCCATATGTAGCAACTATAATAACATTGGCGATATATTCTATACAGGCATCGAGAAAAAAAAGAAAATCATGAAATGTTTACAAAAGTAGACAGCCTATTTTTGTAAACAAGAGGATTTTTTTAAAAATAGGAGGAGTTAATTGTTAATTAAAAATACAACTATAATAAACTTTAAAGATTTATCAGTAAAAGAGAATTATGATATTCTAATCAATAACAATAAAATTAAAAAAATTGGAAAAAATATAGAAAGTAAAGATGAAAATATTATTCAGGGAGAAAATTTTTATACAATGCCTGGTTTAATCAACACTCATTCTCATGTTGCGATGACTTTAATTAGAGGATCAGCTGAAGATGTTAATTCTGATGATTGGTTTAATAAATATATATGGATTTATGAAAAAAATTTAAAACCTGAATTTGTTTATTTTGGAACTCTTCTTGGAGTTGCTGAAATGCTTCTTTCTGGAGTTACAACTGTCTTTGATCACTATTTTTATATGGATGAAGCTTACAAAGCCTATTTAGATTCTGGGATGAGAGCAGACCTATCTTGGGCTCTTTTTGGAGTTGGAGAAAATAGTGAAATTGAATTTAAGCGTGCGATGGATTTTATTGAAAAGTATAATGGTTTAGATGAAAGAATAATAATTTCACTTGGGCCACACTCTCCTTATGTCTGTCCAGAAGAGTTTTTAAAAAAGTTTAAGAAGTTGAGTGATGATTTGAAATTAAAAATTCACATTCATGCTTCTGAAATGGAGTGGCAAGTTGAAAAGAGCTTAAAAGAGTATGGAAAAACACCTATCAAATATCTATATGATCTTGGACTTATAAAAGAAAATACCATCATAGCACACGCTTATAAAGCAAATGATGATGATTTAAAAATTATAAAAAATGAAAATTCATTTATTGCTCACGCAGCTAAAACATTTATGAAATTTGGAGATTTAAGCGATATTTTGGTAAGAGCTTTAAAAGAAGATGTGAGGGTCGGATTCGCAACAGATGGAGTTGTTTCAAACAATACTCTTTCAATATTTGAATCAGGTAGAATAGCTGCCTTAAATGCAAAAGTTTCAAAAGGTAATGCAGAAATTGCAAAAATTGAAGAGCTTATACCTCTTTTTACTTCTGGTGGAACTCTTCTCAATCATTTGTCAGTTGGTGAAATAAAAGAGGGTTTTGTTGCTGATTTAATTCTTGTGAATAAAAACTCCCCTTCTCTTAATCCCAAAATAAATATTTTTGCAAACATTCTTTACTCTATTTCAGAAAGAGATATTGATACAGTTATAGTTGACGGAAAAGTTGTTGTGAAAAGTGGAAAATTATTAACCATTGATTTACCTTATCTTATGAAAGAAGTAAATAGTATTAAAGATATAATGCTAAAAAGAAGCGATACTCCTATGCAAAAATTTGGAGGGTGAATATGGCAGAACCACATATAAGATGCGAAAAAGAAGATATTTCAGAAAAAATTATTCTTGTTGGAAATCCAGATAGGGCTAAAAGAATAAAAGAGGAGTTTTTAAAAGACGCAAAACTTGTTAATGAATATAGAAGTCTACTTGTTTACACTGGATTTTATAGAGATTTAAGATTGACAGTTGCAACAACTGGTATGGGTTCACCATCTGCTGCCATTGTGTTGGAAGAGTTGATAAAGCTTGGAGGAAAAATTTTCTTAAGAGTTGGAAGTGCTGGCGGATTAAATCCTGAAATCGATGTTGGTGATATAGTTATAGCGACAGGTTCGATAAGAGACGATGGAACATCTATAAAATATTTACCTCTTGAATTTCCAGCTGTTCCAGATTTTGATTTGACATCTCTTTTAATAAGAAAAGCAAAAGAGAATCTTGAAAAATTTTATTATGGAGTAGTGATTTCAAGTGATGGATTTTATGAAGGATATGATGAAAAAATGATGAAAAAATTAGTTGAATCAAA
>JGI11944J13513_1000235_pt1 | contig 61096 bp, 64 predicted proteins | sample TerdegcoTASludge_FD_13513 | JGI IMG/M metagenome (IMG submission 13513) | reverse complement strand
TGTTTGAGATATTTTAGATTGCTAGATTCAACTTCTTTTTTTATAACATCAGAAAAAATTTTATTGTAAGCCACTCCTCCTGAAAATGCAACTGGAAGGTGGTCTATCTTTGCAGCCTCAATCGCAATCTCAGAAAAAGCTTTTGCAATAGAAATATGCACAGTTTTTGCTAGATCCTGTTTCTTGTAATTATTTCTCATATCAAATATTATTTTTGAAAATTCCTTTATCATGATTCTGTTATCTTCGATTTCTATAGGTATCTTGAGGTCTTTTCCTTTCCATGCAAGAGACTCTAGTTTCATTGCAGGTTCTCCTTCATAAGTTCTCTCTGTAGAGGCACCCAGCATGACTGAAAACATGTCAAGAATTCTTCCACAAGAAGTTGAGAGTATTTTCTCTTGGGATACGAGATTTTGTAAAGCATGTATTCCNTCAATTCCATACTTATATTTTTTACCGAACTCATCAAGGTTCTCTTTAGGGAGTAGAGATGCAAGAATCCTTACTGGTTCTTTAGCTGCCCTGTCTCCTCCAAGAAGAGGGTATTCTTCAATATGGCCGATTCTTTCTTCACCCTCCTTCGTAACATGGAAGATTTCTCCCCCCCATGATTTACCATCAAGACCATATCCAGTTCCATCACATACTATAGCAATACCTTCTTCAAAATTGTTTTCTGTTAGAACAGCTTTTGCGTGTGTAATATGGTGCTGTATTTTAATCAAAGGAATCCCAGTTTCAATTGAATACTTTTCTGCTAATTTTGTTGTTTCATAATGAGGATGGAGATCACATATTAATAGTTCAATTTCTTCAAGTCTCATATTTAAAAGAGTCAAAAGCTTTCTCAAGGCATCTTCAAAAAATAAGATTGTATCATAATGGGTAGTATTCCCTATATGTTGAGAAATAAAGGATTTCTTTTCTTTTGTTAATGTGAATGTGTTGTTTAACTCTGCACCGAAAGCTAAAACCTTTATGTTATGTGGAATATTAATGCCCTGAGGTACAAATCCTCTTGACCTCCTTATGAATCTCCCTTCACGAATAACAGAATCATCACAACGGTTATAGATTTCTAGATTATGATTAAGAAAATAGTCAACGTCAAGTGATTCTAAGGCTATTTTATCTTCAATGATCATAGGGTCTCCAGGCATATTAGCCGAAGTCATAACGAAAAAATCAAGAGACGTGTATTTGAATAGAAGAAAATGAAGTGGTGAATATGGGACCATTATGCCTACATTATGAAGTCCAGGAGCAATATTCTCAAAAATACTGGGATCCTTTTTCTCTAAAACTACTATTGGTCTCTCAAACGACGAGAGACTCTTTCTTTCTTCTTCATTCATATATGTTACTTTTTCTGCAGTTTTGACGTCCCTTCCTAATATCGCAAATGGCTGATAAGGTCTCCCAAGTCGCTTCCTAAGCTCTTTCACTGAATTATCATTCAAAGCGTCACATCCGATATGATACCCTCCAAGACCTTTTATGGCAATAATCTTACCATCTTCTAGAAGACGTGCGGCTGTTTCTATCGGATTGCTTATCTTCTTACCTAATCTATCACAAAGTGAATAATGTGGTCCACAAGTAGGGCATGCCACTGGCTCTGCATGATATCTTCTATCAAGGACATCCTTGTATTCTTTAAGGCATTCCGGACAAAGTTTGAATTTACCCATTGTGGTCATTTCCCTATCATAGGGTGTCTTTTTGATTATTGTAAATCTTGGACCACAATTTGTACAGTTAATAAATGGATATAAAAACCTTCGATCAGATTTTTCAAAGAGCTCTCTTTGACAGTCTACACAGACGCAAATATCAGGAGGGATAATTGATGCAGAGCTTGAATTTCCACTTTTACTTTCTTTGATGTAAAAAATATCTTTCTTATAATTTTCATCTGATGATTTATCAGTTATATCGAGCCTATCGATTTTAGATAAAGGTGGTTTTTTTTCATTAAGATCAAAAATGAATTGTTCAACGTCCTTTGGTGCTCCATCAATAACAATCTCAACATATTCCCCCCTGTTCCTAACATATCCGCTGACATTATTTTCAATAGCGATTCTATATACAAACGGTCTAAAACCTACAGCCTGTACAGTTCCATAGACCATTATGGCTTTCATGAAATTGCTTTATCTAAACTTTATATAAAAGTTGGTATAAAAAGACGTATATTAACAAAATTCTTCATGGCAAACGCTTATAAACCTCCAATTTCAAATATCTTTAAGGTGAAATTAATTTACTCATCAATAATTTCTAACTCAGGTGAATTTCATGATAAATGTATTCATAAATGGATACGGTACAGTAGGGAAGAGGGTAGCAGATGCAGTCGCCCTCCAGAAAGATATGAAGGTTATTGGCGTTTCAAAAAGAACGCCTGATTTTGATGCAGAACAGGCAATAAAGAAGGGCTTTGACCTTTATTGTGTCGAGGGCGCGGATGTCGACGCCTTCAAAAAGAGAGGATTGGAAACAAACGGTTACCTTAAGGATATAAAAGATTCAGTGGATGTAGTAATAGATGGCGCCCCAGGAAAACAAGGTGGCAAGAACATCGAACTTTACAAGTCACTTGGTCTTAATGCTATTTTCCAAGGTGGTGAAGACGCCTCTATAGGTACATCATTTAATGCTCACGCTAATTATGAAAAGAATGTAGGCCAGAAATACATAAGAGTTGTTTCTTGTAATACAACAGGGCTTGCAAGAACCTTAAGTTGCCTAAGTGAAGTTAATGCCATAAAGAAGGTAAAGGCTGTAATGATAAGAAGGGCAGCCGATCCAGGTGATAATAAAAAGGGACCTATAAATGCAATTGTACCTGAAGTCAAGGTTCCGTCTCACCACGGCCCTGATTTGAAGACTGTTCTCCCGATAGATATAGAGACTATGGCAGTAAAGGTGCCAACAACATTAATGCATCTTCATACTATAATGGTAGATTTAAAGAAGGATATTAATAGGGAGGAAGTAATAGAATTATTCAATAATAGATCAAGAGTTATTCTTGTTAGTAAAGAAGAGGGAATCGATTCTACCGCAGATATAATGGAATATGCAAAGAATCTGGGTAGAAATAGAGGGGACATGTATGAGATTAATGTATGGAGAGATTCAATTAGTATAAAGGACGGGATGCTTTACTACATCCAGGCAATCCACCAAGAGTCCGATATAGTCCCCGAAAATGTAGATGCCATAAGGGCCATGTTTGATCTCAAAGGTAAAAATGAGTCAATCGAAATGACAAACAAGGCCATGGGCATTCTATAATTTTTTTTGAGGAGGGAATTTAACTATGAAAGATAAAGATTTTATTGAGGATATTGTATCGAAGAAGAGTGATGATTATTTTAAGGATATAAAAGAAGAAGTTGGAACTACAAAGTATATTATCAAAGCACAGATTACTGCCAGCGGAATCGTTGAAAGACCTGACGTTGTCGGAGCAATATTTGGTCAGACCGAAGGTTTGTTGAGTGATGATCTTGATTTGAGAGAGTTACAAAAAACAGGTAGAATTGGAAGGATACGAGTCAATATCGTTTCAAAAAATGGTAAGAGCACTGGGGATATTATTGTTCCTTCAAGTCTTGACAAAGTCGAAACAGCAATTCTAGCAGCTTCACTTGAAACAATAGACAGAGTTGGCCCATGTAACGCACGAATCGATGTAAAGGCAATTGAAGATGTTCGGAAATCAAAAAGAAATTATGTGATAGATAGAGCAAAGATAATTCTAACAACAATGGTAGATGAGATAACGCCTGAAAGTCAAGAACTTACAGATGAAGTAAAGGAATCTGTAAGAATGGGAGAAATTAAGACTTTTGGTGAGGATCAACTTCCAGCAGGCCCTAATGTTGATGAAAGCGATGCAATAATAGTTGTCGAAGGAAGAGCCGATGTCTTAAACTTACTGAAATATGGTATTAAGAATACAATAGCCGTTGAGGGGACAAGTGTTTCACAAACTATAGCGAGAATATCCCACGAGAAAACTGTCACAGCATTTGTTGACGGTGACAGAGGGGGAGAACTTATATTAAGAGAGCTTTTTCAAATAGCTGAAATTGATTATGTGGCAAGAGCACCTATGGGCAAGGAGGTAGAGGATCTCACAAAGAAGGAGATTATTAAAGCTCTTAGAAACAAGATACCCGCTGAGCAGTGGATTGTTGAGAATCTGGACAAACCAAAAATGGATTCTCAAAAGCCACAACAAAAATCTGAAGAAAGAGAGTATTCTCAAAAGCAACAACATCACCAGGAAAATCACTACCATCCTGAACCAGTCCAAGCAAAAAAACCATATTCAGATCTTGACAGATTTGAGGAAATAATTGAAAAACTACCTGGTACACTTGACGCATATTTATTAGATGTTGACGGCAATGTTAAGCATAAAGTTTCTGTGAGAGATTTAGTTGATGCAATGAGATATACAGAAGATTACGAAGCAGTTGTATTCGACGGTGTTGTGACTCAGAGGCTTGTCGATATTGCAGGAGAGAAAAATGTGAAATACCTAGTTGGCGTGAAGACAGGCAATATCACAAAAAAGCCTGTGAACCTAAAGGTACTTTCATTTAAAGATCAAAGTGGGGAAATGGAAGGAGTAGGTGTTTAGATTAAAGTAAAACTTTCCTTTAATTTTGATAGCGAAAAAATAGCCCATGCTTATTATAATGGAATTTACGTTGATAACAAAGCTTTTAAAGGGACTTCCATCACTACTAAAATATATAACGATACCTTAGAGGTAGAATCCGAGTCCGATTCTATAGGGACTCTTAAAAATACTGTAGATGATATTATAGCATGTGTTGAGGCAATAAGGAAAACACTTGTATTATAGGAGGAATTTAATTGGCTAGAAAAAGAGCAACTGGAAAAGATCCATGGAAGGCAAAGTTATGGTACACGATTCACGCTCCATCAATGTTTGAGAAGAAGGAGATAGGTGAGACGATATCAGATACACCTGAGAAGGTTTTGGGTAGAAAAATTGAGACAAGTATGAAAGAACTTACGGGTGATTTGAAAAAGAGTCACATAAAGCTCATATTCAGAGTAAACGAAGTAACAGGCGAAAATGCCTACACCGAGTTTATTAAACAGGAGCTCTCAAGGTCCTATCTTAGAAGTCAGATAAGAAGAAGAAATTCTAAAGTTGATTCAATATTCAACATAACAACAAAAGATGGATACAACTTAAGAGCATCAACTTCAGCAATCCTAACAACAAGAATTCAGACTTCGCAGAAGAAGGCAATAAGGGAGATAATCAATCAGGAGCTAAAATCAATCAGCACCAACAATGATTTTGCACAGTTCTTAGAAGAGGTAACAAGTGGAAAGATGTCAAACGAAATATACAAGAAAGCAAGAAAGATCTACCCGCTTAAGAGAGTAGAAGTAACAAAGATAAAATTAATTCAGAAGCCAGCTCCTAAAGAGGCTGCATAAACTGTGGAAGACTTTACTTTCCATAGTATTTTTCAATCTTTAAAAGAAATAAAAATCTCTTTTGATTTTGATATTGTAGTGGGTATAGCAAGGGGAGGAATCATCCCTTCTTCAATTTTATCATTTATTTATGAGAAAGAACTCTTTTTGATTTGGTTAAATCTTTATGGAGAAGGCATGCCGCCCAAAAGGATTCAGGAAAAACCAAAACTTATGAGGCCATTTAAAGGCGATTTTTCTGGAAAGAAAATCCTGCTCGTTGACGATCTTTCAAAAACAGGCGAGACTATTGAATTTGCCAAAAGAATTCTAAAAGAGAAAGGAGCATCTGAGATTAAATCACTTGTTTTAGTTGGAAAAGGAGACTATTCCCTAGCTGAGTTTAAAGGATGCGTTAAGTTTCCTTGGAAATTTTGATTTTAGAGGGAATATCTATAAATTTACTTATCTCTGAAATTATAGCTGAATCATTAGTTGCTACAATTCCATTGCAGTTTTTTAGTTCATGATCAACACTTGATACTGCTTCAGAGCCACCTTTTAGATTTCTCTCTTCCATCTCATGTCTTATAATCTGAGCTAACTTACCGCTTTTACTCATCATCTTGTCTAACAAAACTTGAGTATTTTTAGGTGGATACTTTTCCAGAAGATTCATTATAAGATTAATTGATTCAAAAGTTTCTTTTGTTATTCTATGTTTTTTTGAAACATTCCTTGTGTCTCTCAATAGTCCATCCATTGAAACAAAGGCCTTACCCATAAGAACTGATTCAGTGGTGATTATGACATTATAACCATCAATAAACAAAAAGCTTTTTTTGATATCCTTTAAGCTCACCTTCTTCTCTTTAGTTTTTATAATATACGACTTAGAAAAAACAGTTCTAGAAAGGAGATACTTTTCTTCATTTTTCAGGCAATAGTGATCACATACAAACCTCAATGCATAGGTTTTCGGATAGCCTCTATTTAGGAGAAGATATAGATCGTCACTAGCCTTGTTAAAGGCATTATTTTTCATGATAAACTATTTGTTTTTTAAGTTAAAATTGTTTTTGGGATGAGAGTATAAAACTATTAAGCTTTACTATTTTTTTTATCTTGGCATTTTCTAAATTTTCTTTCACTCTAAAGGCTACAATTTCTCGGATTAAATCAAATGGAACGGGGTCACCGAGAGGAAACTTTACTGCACCTTTTGACCATTCATAAACTGAGATTTCCTTCTTAAATTTTTCAATCCCAGAAGGAGTTGGATAAAAGCCGATATGATTTTTATAAGCTGCAAAGTGAACTAAATTCTTACCGTTAAAAGTAAATGTTGGCATTCCATAGCTTATCTTCTCTTCTGCTCCAGGCGCCATTTCCTTAATCGTTTTTCTTATCTCCTCTAATAAGTTCTGAACTTCTTGTGGAAACTTTTTGATGTATTCTTCAGTATCTTTTGGTATATTTCTTTTTAATTTTGATTGAACTTCTTCTTTCGTCATAATTTCATTAAAGCATTTTATTGAAGCCTAATAAATTTAACTAATAAAATAGGTAACAAGTTACCTAATAGAAAACTTTATAAATCGACTATATCTTATTTGAATAAAGGTAACATATTACCTATTATGGAGGAGTTTTAATGGAAAAAATATACTTACAGGCAATTGGAATATGGCTATTGTTTGCGGTAGTGGCCAATATAAACGGTTTAATTAGGAATTATGTCTACGGTCCAAAAATGGACGAACTTACAGCTCATCAGATAAGCTGCTTTACAGGAATAACTATGTTCTTCATAGTGATGTATTTATGGCTTAGGTACACCGGTGCACCTTATACCTCTCACAATATTATCGTAATAGGTATAGTATTTCTATTTGCAACAATTGCATTCGAGTTTCTCTTTGGCCATTTTGTCATAGGCCACAGCTGGGAAAAACTATTACACGATTATAATATCCTAAATGGGAGACTCTGGTCAATTGTATTAGCTTGGACAGCAATTGGTCCCTATGTAGTTGCAAAATATGTACTTGGTAAATTTTAGGAGAAATAAAATGGCGAAAGTTCCAAGACCCGAAACCTTTGAAATTTTTGGTAAAATTTTTTTCCTTTCAAATAGACTTGAGTATATAGGCGACAAATATCTAAGAGAAGATGGACTTACTACTAAGCAGTGGCAGTTAATTGCAGTCACAGAAAAGTATTTTACTTACCCTCCTTCCGTTACTGAAGTTGCAGATGCTCTAAGCACAACCCACCAGAATATCAAGCAGATTGCGCTCAAGCTTCAGGAAAAGGGATTTATTTCAATCGATAAAGATGAAAATGACAAAAGAATTTTGAGACTTAAACTAACTGAAAAGAACAGGAAATATTGGGAGTCCAAAAGCAATGAAGAAATCGCTTTCATAAGTCCACTTTTTGATGGGATGACCGATGAGGAGATAAAAGACTTATATTACCTTCTAAACAAAATGCAGAACAATATTGAATCAAAATATATTGAGTCTAAACAACGATAGATCAAATAAATGATTTTTCAATAGGCATTGACCGTTGGAGATTTCTCTTAGCTTCAGTATCAAGTCGATGTTTTGCTATGAGCATATATTTTAGGTCTCTTGCCTTCTGGTGATTTTCATCTATTTTTAAGGCCATTTCATAGCACTGATTTGCCCAAAGATATTTCCCAAGTTTTTCCAAAGTTTCTCCTTTATGAACCCACTCATCCGGAGTTGAAGGTTCCTTGTCAACAACTCTTGATGAGTATTCTTCATAGATTTTGCTTCTTGACTGTTCCGCCTCATCAAATCTTCCAAGATTTTCCAAAAGGTCAGCCATGCTTTCCCAAGCAAGAATATTCTTTGGATCAATCTTTGTTGCCAGTGAGTAGTAGTCAAGGGCATCACTTGTTTTCCCTATTCTTTCAAGAAGCACAGCTTTGTTGTAGATGGCAGAGTAGTCCATTGGGTCAAATTCTAGTGATTTGTCATAGCATATAATGGCTTCTTCATATCTTCCAAGTGACCTTAAAGCTATGGCCTTAAACTCCCATGCAAATGCATTATCTGGATCAATTTCAATAGCTTTATCAAAACTGCTTATTGCATCTTCGAAGTTATCTGTTCCATCATAAAGAAAAATATATCCCTTTAACCATAATAAAAATGGATCATTTTTATGTTTCTTTATGAGGGCATTTATCTTATTCTGTGCTTTTTTTATTTTAAGTTCATCAAGAAGATTGAATATTTCTTCATAGTTATCTCTGATTTCTTTAGGGATAGCTGTTTTGTCCATCTTGATCACTTCTAATTCAAACAGATAATACTAATTGGTCTTTGAACTATTTAAAATTTTTCTAGATCTTTTTTCCTTTTTGTTTCTAGATCCAATCCTAATTGCATTTATAATAAATCCAATCATAAAAATTAGAGCCCCTAAGTCGTCACCCCAGCCGGCAACAGGGATGAAATCCGGCAACAAATCTATAGGGGAGATAATATATGCGCCAAGTATAGTCGCCATTAACCAGTTAAAGATTCTTTCTCTAAACAGATATACAAAAGCAACTGCTAACAAAAGCAATCCTAAAAAAACTAATAGAACTATGTAATACCATTCCATGATATAGAAGTTCATCTTTTCTTCTATTTAAATCTATTAGAAATTTCTATCACATTTCTTACAGAACCACTTGAATTGTTGGCCAGAAGTTATTATACCTCCAAGTTTAAGATCTCCTCTTTCATAATCCTGAAAGTCTTTAGAGGTTGGATAGCCATAGACTATAGGTATCACATGAGAGTTAGAATTGCAATTAATGCATTTTGGATGTTCTTTTTTATCCATTTTATTCTCTCCAACAATGATAATGTATTTTACTTATATATAGGAATATGTAAAAAAATAGGTAAAACATGGAAAAATTTCTCTTTATTTCCACACATTTTTCCTTTTGTCAACTATCCTTTTTGCTTTATGCGTTTCTCTTGGCAAAGTTCCATCCTCGTAAACAGCCACCTTTGGAGTAATCCCTAAAACAGCCTTTATGTCTCGTTGGATAATTCCTTCCAATACTTTTAGATCCCCTTTATAGCCAGCAGTTTTTTCAACTTCAACTGTAAGAACATCTAGATGCTCTATTCTATCAACAACTAGCCTATACTCTCCTGTTAGTTTTGGATTAGCTCTAACAACAGCTTCAACGCTTGATGGCAGCACGTTAACTCCTTTGATAATCAGCATGTCATCAGTTCTACCACTAATTCCTTTTAATCTTAGATGGGTTCTCCCGCAGGCACATTTGTCAACCTCATAAGAAACTATGTCGCCAGTTCTAAATCTTATTAGGGGTCTTGCCATCTTTCTAATAGTTGTTAAGACCATTTCCCCTTTCTCGCCTTCATCAACTGGCTCCCGAGTCTTTAGGTCAAGCACTTCAACAATCATGTGGTCTTCAGCAAAATGCAGTCCTGCTTTCTCTTCGCACTCCCCAGCGCATGAGCCAAAAATATCTGATATTCCGTAGTAATCATAAACATCTGCATCCCAGAGATTTTCTATACTCTTTTTAGTTTCTTTAATTGATCCACCTGGCTCTCCTGCAACAAATATTTTTTTAATAGATGTATCTTGGGCCACATCTATATCCTGCTTTTTTGCTGTTTCTCCAAGATACCATGCATACGAGGGAGTAGTCCAGATAATTGTGGGCTGGAATTGAGTAATAATTTTTAGTAATCTCTCAGAGGGTAATGTCCCTGCATGGATTGAAAGTGCTCCGATTCTCTGTGCGCCCAAAACGCACGGCCCCCCAACAAAAAGAGACATATTAAGTGCATGGCAGTACCTGTCTTTAGGTCTCATACCAGATGAATAGAATTGCCTTGCCTCATAATCTATCCAGTCTTCAAAATCTTGAGCTGTAAATGGAGATGCAGTTGGCAAGCCGGTGGAGCCACTAGAAACTGAAATATATACAATTTCTTTTTGTGGAACTGAAGTTATCTGTCCTAAAGGGGGGAATGCTTCCTGGTCTTTTCGGATATCGTCTTTAATCATCAAAGGCAGTTTTTGGAGATCATCTAGGCTATTTATATCATCAGGTGAAACACCTGCGCTATTAAAAGTATCTCTATAAAAAAGGCTATTGTAATAAGCATGTTTTAATATATTTTTAAGATGTTTAAGTTGATAATTCTCAAGGTCCTGACGTTTCATTGTTTCTATTTCTTTGTTCCAGTAATGCATTGCACTTACACCATTTCCACAGTCTATGTATGTATTCTAAATAGGTATTATAGATTGCTTTTAACCTTTTCCACGATGATTATCTCACAAAAATTAATTTTCTAATAAATCCTCTGGCGGCTCTTCATCATCGTCCTCATCATCATATAGGTCAATGAATCCCACATCTTCAATTGTTTCATTTATCGTTTCAAGATTCTTGTTTAAAGTTTTGATTTCTTTTAAGATTTCAGTCATGAGCTTTAAAAGCATATATTCAGTTTCTTCTTTCATAATTTAACCTCCGAATTAACCAATTTATAGTCATTTTGAACCTAATCCTAGTGTAATTATTTTAAGACAATAAAAATCTTTTCTTGTAGTACCTATAAACCGAATATTTATTAGTTAATTAATACTATAATTATTGATGGATTCACAAAAGATACTGCTATACGGTCATGCGCGTGTTAATGGGATAACCTTTGGGTCCAAAGACTATGAAGTCCATGGAAGTATAGATGATAGTGGGGAAATAGTAGTCAAGGCAACGAAAATAGAAAAAACAAAAAATCAAAACAGGATAGAGGAGATCATCAATAAAATCCCAGTTATTAGAGGAACATATCTGATCCTTAAGATGGGTGCAAAAATATGGAAAGAAGTAGGTCTATTAAAAACAATTGTAATATTTTCTGTTTCAATTCTATTAAGTTTCTCATTTGACTATATCCTCAAAGACTATATCACTCCTTCAGAAACAATCTCGGTCCAAATGTCACTTATCTATCAAATTCTTCTTGTAGACGGGATGTTTCTGGCACTAATAATCTTGTTGAAGCTATTTCTATTGATATCAATTGCAGCTGAATGCTCCAAATCACTTAATTTTATCAATAGAGGGCATTTAGCTGATATTGTAGAGTTATTTAGATTTCACGGTGCAGAGCATAAGACAGCAAATTTCTATGAAAGCAATAATGATCTTAGCAATATATCAGTCGAGGGTGTAAAAAAATATTCAACTGTCGCTGACAATTGTGGTAGCAGTTACTACTTCATATTTCTTGCAGTTGCAAATGTTTATTTTATTTTTGGATTTTCGATAAACGTTCCTTTACTTCCATTATTTCTTTTATGCCCCTTTATATATGGCATATCCTATGAACTTTTGCCATTATCTGAAAAGTTTAGGTTCATGGTATACCCGAGCCTAATTTTACAAAAATATGTAATCACAATAGAACCAAGCAAAAGACAGATTGAAGTTGGAATTGCGACAATAAAAAAACTAGTTGAGATTGAAGGCGGATAATAGTCTAATCCTCAATTATGAAAACATCTTCTATCTTATCTTTTTTCAGAGCTTTAGTGATCTTGTACGCGAGTTCTAGGGAAGGATTGTACCTCCCCTGCTCTAAAGAGTTTATAGTCTGCCTTGTGACCTCTACCATCTCTGCAAGCTCTTCTTGAGTAATCTTCTGTTCTTTTCTTAATTCCTTAATTTTTGTTTTCATAATCTCTTATTATAAATTAATACTTCCTTTCTAAGACCTTGTATGCGATTATATAGATGACCAGTATTGTGCATACTAGATAACTTATGAATAGAGAGTATCTGATCGTAATCGGACTTATCCCGTCAATGATTATTATAGCAAAGGAAACAAAGATAAATGCCATAAATGTTATAGTAGCAGCCTTATATCTTAACATCTCCATCCTTTCATCAATTATCTTTTCTCTTTTTTTGAAGTAATTTATTGATGTTACAAGTATCATGACAAAACCGATGTAGATAAGATAGTTCCCAACAGTCGATTGCCCAAAGAATTCATTTGAGCCAATATTATAAAGATTTAAGGTGATTCCTACCACCATTAAAATAGCTATGAAGGCAATTCTGTAAATCATGCCTTTTTTAGTTACAACTTTTTTACTTGTCATTTCTTACCTCTAGTTTTCTCTTTCAAGCTTATAGTTTGTAACAGACTTTATTATCACACCCACAGCCAAAGCACCCACTAAGAATGGATTTACATAGAATCTATCGTTCATGACATTGTACATAATATCTACGAAAATACCAAGAGTAAGTACTATCATCATTCCCCATGCTGCATTTCTTTCAGCTATGGCTTCATGCATTCTTTCCCTTTCATCTTTCTTTAACTTCCACATAACGTCAAAGACATCGACTAAAAGGAAGACCATCCATACCCCCGTTACCAAGAGCTTTGTTTCTACAGACTCGCCCGCAAGCTGGATTAATGCAATAAGAGCAGCCATCATAGCGGCAATATAAACTGCACCCTGCCATGTCTTTATTCCAAGTCCCCATCCACCGTACTTTCTTCTTGTGAACCATTCAGGTTTTGCTATTATCATTCTCAATACCTCCAATATGTAAAAAATATATTACATCTAATTTATAAAAGTTTCGATTTTGTCAAAAATATATTACATATTGAAACGAATAAAAGTTATTTATTATTTTTATAAATATAGTTTCCAGATAAAAGAGTATATTTTTGATATTTTGGACCAAGCAAAGTGAAATCTGTTAAGGATGATGCGTATTACCCAAAACTACATCCTACTAAATCTCTGTCTTTGAATTATTACTCAAAGGGACTTGTATTTCAATTGCTATCTGCTCTATTCGCTTTAGCATCTTTAAAAAAATGCCTTTATTAATCGCCCTTGCTATCTGGCCTTCACAGAATCTATCTGCGTTTAATAGAAAAGAGAAGATGTTTCTTATATCTAGAATGCCGAGTTCAGATGAATCGATTTCCCCTTTCAGAAGAGAAAAATATTTTCTGACGCATTTTTGATCGTATGGACTTACCAAGAACTTGTGTTCCTCAAGGCATGAAATAAAATCACTCACCTTTTCAGAATATATATAATATGGGAAATGAGAAGTTCCATTTTTGTTTTCTTCAGGAGGTATATAATCAAAGAACTTATTGTGTCTGTTCTCAAAGTAAGGGATGTATTCTATAATTCTTTTGAGCTGTTCCATCGTTGGGAGTACCGATTCGTCAGCCATTTGAATCATTTAAAATTTGAGAGAACAGTATTTAATATTTTGCATTATTTTTAATATAAGTTGAGAATATTAAAGGATCCTTTAATCTGAATGCATCTTATTCTTAAAAAGGGAATATCTTACTTCACAAGGTATAAGCTTATTATAACAACGACTAGTCCCAAGACTCTTACCAAAGCATATATTAGGGTTATCTTCTTTCCTTTATATTTAGATAGCATCACTGAAACAAAGCGCTGAAACTTATCGTAATTAAATACCAAGTAAATCCCTTTATTACAGTCAAAGAAAAAAGCACAGTTATTAAAATCGGGTAGGAGATATTAGTTGTGAACTCCATAAACCATGTGAAACAGACCAGTAAAAGTCCCAGGATTCTAGCAGGCAAAAATCCATATTGGCCTTTTCTTTGAATATGCATTTGCAATAAACTTGTTCTCATCTGAGGAATTATATGTATATCGGCTTTAACAGCGCCAGTAGCCCAAATATAAGGCCTAAAATTTGAAAGTAGTTCATTTTCTCTTCTAGTCTCTATTTACTTCTAACTGTTTTAAATTGTTATTAATTTTAGACTTTGTATCTTTAGTCTAATTTATTCTGGCTTGATTTTTCCTTTTCATCACACAATAGGTCATAATCGCAGTTGTAGCACTCCTTTCCAGGTGTTGGTGAAAACTCCTCTTTCATAATGTTCTCTATTATTTCAAGGATCTCCTTCTTTACATTCTCTATGTCCTCTTCACTTGGCTCTATGACGATCTTCTTATTGTGCCTTAGATACCATAGCCCAACTTGCTTTGGCCTCTTACCAAAGAGCTCTCTTACTGCCATATCATATACTAAAAGCTGAAAGTCCTTCCTGAGGTCATTTTCTGATATAGTGCTCTTAGAGGTCTTATAGTCCCAGATAACGTAGTCGTCTCCGTCCCTATCTATCCTATCAATAAATCCAGTTATCGAGTAATCGCCTAACTTTATCGTGAAGTTCTTTTCCACCTCAACGATCTCTGTTTTCATATTTTCCTGCTCTTTTAGGAAAGTTTCCAATATCTCAACAGCATCCTCTCTAGCCTGCATCTCCGCTGTTTCATTTTCATAGCCGTCTCTCTCCCAGTAAGCATCAAGGTACTTCAAGGCTAGTTCGATATTTATCTTTTCCCCCTCCATAATCTTCTTTGACAGAGCCTCAATAACATCATGGACGGTACCCCCCAAATCAAAGTAGGGTTTTGGAAGCCTTGGTATCCTGTAGATATAACTGTACTTGTAAATCCTTGGACATCTGTCATATGTATTAAACTGGGATGCAGAAAATGTGAGCTCTTCCTCTATTATTTTCTCTTTGATCATTTCCCCTTCTTCTATCTGCTTTAGTATCTCTTTGTAATCTGGCTCTTTAATGTCCTTTAAAATCGAAAGTGGTTCCCCACCCTTTATTTTCTCTAACACCATTAGCTTCGGGAGGATTTTACTGTAATCCATCCTGTGGAGGTCTGATACTATCTCTTGTACGTAGTTCTGCCTTATTAAACCCTTTATGGATTCCTCCTTTATTGAAATGGGGTCTTGTCTTGGTGAAATGAACTCAACATCAGGATTATTTTTATAATCAATTTCAGTTAAAAACTCACTTTCCTTTGAATCCCTTTTATTGTCCCCATACCTTTTTGCATATGTTATTATGAGATTCTTTTCTGCCCTTGTCATAGAAACATAGAACAGCCTCCTTTCTTCTTGGATGTGAAGCTCCCTCTCGCTAAACTCGCTCGCTGCACCGTTTAATAGCTCCTTTGGGATTTCAAACTTGTCGCTCCGATACTTTGTCGGGAGTTTCCCGCTCACTAGGTCAGGCACGATTACAACAGGGAACTCCTTGCCCTTTGCTGTGTGGATAGTCATTATCTGTATGACATTATTTTCTCCTTGGGTTTCAGTCTTAATCTCAAAGTTCGAGGCATACTCAATGAAATCCATAAAATCCTCTAGTTCACCCTCCATGTAAAGATTATAGTAGTCAACTGTGAAGGTGTAGAACTGATTTAATAGGGAGATATTTCTCTTATTATTTAGGCTAACTTCATACTTATAGAAGTCTATCTCAAATAGTACCCTGTATACTAGCTCCGGTAGCTTTAAATTATTTTTTCCAGATACTATCTTCTCTAGTTTTTTCTTTATGTCATTGAACTTGTCCAGGTCGACCTCTATCTCACTTAACCTTTCAAAAGTCTCGTATAGACTAAGTTTGTTCTTGTAGGCAAATCTAGAAAATCTTTTGATTTCAACTGGTTTAATAGACGCTTGCTTTCTTTGCAATACTCTTATTATCTCGATGTTTGAGTCAATTGGGTTTAGAGCAATCTTTAGAAATGAGATGACGTCTTTTATTAATGGCTCTCTAAAGAAGTCAGAGTTACCAATAAACTCGTATGGCATCTTATGCTTGTCAAAGAGGTCTATTATGGGCTGGGCATCTTTCTTTTTCCTGACAAGGATGGCGATGTCCTTGTAATCATATTTTTTNAGTAACTCTTGNATCTTGTTTAAAATGTAGTGNGCTTCCTCCTCATCATTTTGGAGTTCTGANACAATTACCCTTTCTCCTTCCTCGTTTTCTGTGAAGAGCTTCTTNACAAACCTTTCAGGCTTGTTTGATATNAGNCTGTTTGCAACGGCCAGTATCCTTTTGGTGCTGCGGTAGTTCTGTTCTAAAACTATTTCCTTATGATCGGGATAANTTTNCCTGAACTCAGAGATGTTTGTAAGGTATGCACCNCTAAACCGGTATATGCTCTGGTCATCATCGCCCACAACGGTAATGTTTCTGTACTTTGCTGCAATCAAGTTTATGATCTGTAGCTGGATAAAGTTAGAATCCTGGAATTCATCGATTAGCACATACTTGAACCTCTCTTGGTACTTTTTTAGAATAGTTGGCCTTGTTTTAAACAGCTCATAGATTTTTGTCAGCATGTCCCCGAAATCTAAAAGATTATTTTTTGTCTTGTAATCTTCATAGAATTTGTAGGCTTTTAATATGTCCTTTAGGGTAAGTAATCTTTCCATCTCTTCTTCATCTAACACTTCGCTAGATTTCTTTTCGATATATCCCTCTAGCTTTTCAATAGTTACAAACTCGTCCTTAAACTTTGAGATGACCTTCCTTAACTCTTCGACAAGTGTTATAGGTTTAAATCCTATCTTTATAAATTCAAACTTAAAAGTATCTATGTTTTTTATAAACCAGACAAGCTGTGCTGTATCTTCTATTACTTTTAAAGGTGAGTTCAGCTTTAGCTCCAAGATATTGTCTTCAATTATCTCTTTGCAGAAAGAGTGAAAGGTTGTTATAGTAAGCCCTTCTTTGGGGCCGACAAGCTCATTTACCCTTGAGAGCATTTCAGCAGCAGCCTTATCTGTAAATGTGAGGGCAAGTATATTCTCCTCCGGAATGCCAGATGAAACAAGGTAAGCTATTTTTTTTGTTATGACCCCGGTCTTGCCACTCCCAGCACCAGCAATAATTAGTATTGGCCCTTGAATTGTTTCAACAGCCTTTTTTTGTTCTGGATTTAATTTAATCAGTAATTCAGATTTCAACTATAACACCGTCAGCTACTTTAGATTTGTTATTTTAATATTTAAATATATAGAAAAATAGGGCTGTGGGACATATTTATTTTAAGCACTAGTCTTTAATAATGATTACATAGGCTCGGTGGCCTATGTACTTCTTCTGGGCGTCAACTTTGGTCCTATTTCCATAAATAGTGTCTTTCGCTCATTGATATGAACAATTTTTTCGCTAAGATTAAGTTGAACATTCACAATTGCTTGTACTTTAAATGACATAAGCACAATCTATTTAACCTGAATGCAGGTTAGCTATATCCTCAGCCCAAAAATTTAGTAAAAATTCCTCTTTTCTTTCTCTCTTCTCTATTAATTGACTCTCTGACACCCTCACAAAGCCTTTTAAACATTTTTTAAGCACTATTAAATACTAAAAAGGAGTTATAATCATGAGAGAAAGAATACTTGTCACCTCAGCTCTTCCCTATGCAAATGGCCCTCTCCATGTAGGCCATATAGCGGGAGCTTACCTTCCAGCAGATACCTATGTCAGGTACAATAGGCTAGCTGGTGCGGATATAGTATATGTAGGTGGAACAGACGAACATGGAACGGCAATAGAGATAAAGGCCCTAAAGGATGGCGTTACGCCAAAGGAGCTTGTTGACTTTTACTATGAGGACATGAAGACTGATTTTAAAAATCTCGGCATATCCTATGATAACTTTTCAAGAACATCACTCCCTGTTCATCATAAAACCTCTCAAGACTTTTTCTTGAAGATCTTGAAAAACGGACACATTGAGAGAAAGACTGTTGTCCAAGCATTCTGCCCCAAGTGCAACATGTTCTTGGCGGATAGATATGTCGAGGGGACATGCCCAGCATGTGGTGCCCCAGATCAAAAAGGAAACCAGTGCGAAGTCTGCGGCAAAGTATTAGAGCCAATTGAGCTTGTCGACCCAAAGTGCATCACCTGCAGCACAACGCCAGAAGTAAAGGAAACATTCCAGTGGTTTATCAGGCTAAGCGACTTCCAGGACGAGCTAGAGGCCTGGATGAAGTCAAACAAGCACTGGAGACCAAATGTCGTTAACTTCTGCTTGAACTGGATTAAAGAAGGGCTGCAAGATAGAGCAATCACAAGGGATTTACAGTGGGGTATAAAGGTTCCACTAGAAGAAGGAAAGGATAAGGTTCTATATGTCTGGTTTGAAGCAGTAATTGGGTATGTTTCATCAACAAAGGAGTGGGCAGAAAAGCAGGGCAAACCGGACGCATGGAAAGATTATTGGTTGGACGGAAAGATCGTCCACTTCATAGGTAAGGATAACATACCTTTTCATGCTATCATGTGGCCGGCATTCTTACTGGGGTACGGCGAGTATGAAGGGAGAAAATGGAAACTCCCATATGATGTCCCGGCAAATGAGTACCTCAATATAGGCGGAAAGAAGACCTCAACATCAAGGAACTGGGCTATATGGCTTGGTGACTTCCTAAAGGACTTCCCTCCCGATTACTTAAGATACTACCTCACAACAATAGCTCCTGAATCAAAAGACTCAGACTTCCTATGGGAAGAGTTCCAGAAGAGAATAAATGACGAACTAAATGATATAATAGGCAATTTTGTCCATAGGAGCATCACATTTGCATTCAACAACTTTGATGGAAAAATCCCAGAAATGAATCAATCCCTTTTAGATGATGACGACAGAGAAGCCATAAAGAACATGGAAGAGATTGGTAAAAAGGTCGGAGACCTCATAAAGGTATTTAAGATGAAGGATGCATTAAAAGAGGTCGTATCATTTGCAAAGAGTTGCAACAGGTATTTTGATAAAAAGGAGCCGTGGAAGCTAGTTAAGACCGATAAAGCAAAAGCAGCAAACACAATCTACATATCTCTAGAACTAGCAAAGACACTTGCAATGGTCCTAAATCCGTTCCTCCCGTTCTCAACAGAGAAAATGCTAAAGGAGATCGGCATAGAAAAGTTTTTTTGGGATGACAGCGCAAAGCTACTGCTACAGCAGGGAAAACCTTTGGGAAAGCCAGAGCCAATATTTTTTAAAGTACCTGATGAGGAGATAAAGAGGCAGATTGCAAAACTTGAAAATCCAGCACCAATGAAGAAGACTCTAGTAAAGAAGGAGGAAAAGTCAATGATACCATTTGATGAGTTTGCAAAACTTGATATAAGAACTGGAAAGATAATCTCCGTTGAAGACCACCCGAAGGCTGACAAGCTATATGTCATGAAGATTGATGTTGGGGAAGAGAGAACTATCGTTGCAGGCATAAAGAGTTACTATAAGAAGGAAGAATTAGTAGGAAAGAAGATAGTGGCGATATGCAATCTTGAACCAGCAACAATACGTGGTGTAAAGAGTGAAGCCATGCTTTTGGCCGCAGATGATGGAAAGCTTGTCTCACTTTTAGAAGCTGATAAAGAAATAAAGACCGGTGCAAAAATTAGATAATTTTATTTTTTATTATATTTTCTTAAATATTTTGGCATGAAAAACAAAAAATTTTAAATACCATTAAGTATAAAAATTTTTTGAGAATAATGGCGATTGATTATGAAAAAAATAACAGCTATTCTCATAGTATGTATATTTTTTAATCTCTATTGGAGCGGCCTATGCTGCAGATGGCAATGTAATCTGGGAAAAGTCTTACGACGGTAAAGATTATGACACAGCATGTGGCGTAGCAACAGACTCCCAAAACAACGTCATAATGACCGGTTCTTCAAACAATGACTACTATACAATAAAGTACCAAGGCAGCGCTCCAACAAGAAATAAATCTCTTCCAATAGTACAAATACTAAAGATACTTAAGCTATACCCAAAAGAATAATTTTTTTATTTTCTATTATTTTATCCACTAACTTTTTAAGACAATAAACATCTTTTTTACATATGGCAGACCCAATTGGAGAAAAGATTGTTATAACAGTTTTATCGGCCGATAGACCTGGGATTGTGGCAGGTGTTACACGGGTATTGGCTGACTTAAATGTCAATATACTAGAATTAAGCCAGACCGTTCTTGACGGCGTATTCTCAATGATTGCCATAGCCGATATATCCACATCAGGTTATGACTTTAAGAAGATAAAGAAGGACCTAGAGGACGAAGGCACCAAACTTAACATAAATCTTCTAATTCAAAGGAAGGAAATATTTGACAGAATGCACAGGGTTTGAAGTGTATGGTAACGTCAGATGAGATTCTTGAGACCATCAAGATGGTAAAGGTTGAGCAACTTGATATCAGAACGGTCACTTTGGGTATTAATCTATTGGACTGTGCTAAAAATGATGTTGGCCATACTTGCGAAAGAATAACAGATAAGCTTATTGACAAAGCTGGAGAGTTTGTTGAGATCGTAAATGGGGTGCAGGAGGACTTTGGGATACCCATAGTCAATAAGAGAATAGCCGTGACACCCATTTCACTATTAATTAATTCACTTGGCATGCCCTCAAAGAAGGCGGCAGTAAAGATCGCCACAACTTTGGATGAGGCTGCAGAAGATCTTGGAATCAATTTCATTGGAGGATACACCGCTTTGGTGCATCGCTCCGCTTCTTTAGGGGACAACATCCTCATTGAATCAATACCAGAAGCTATGGAAGCAACTGAGCGACTTTGCTCATCTGTAGTTGTCGCATCAACTAGGGATGGGATTAATATGGATGAGATCCTTAGGATGGGCCGGATAATCAAAAAGACCTCTGAGATATCAGACACAGGCTGTGCAAGGCTTGTTGTCTTAGCAAATGCACCTGAGGATATACCTTTCATGCCTGGGGCATACCACGGCATTGGAAACTCTGACGCATCAATCAACGTTGGTATAAGTGGCCCTGGGGTCGTAAGAGCTGCAGTAGAAAAGACAGATGGGAACTTCATGGACCTCTGCGATACAATCAAGCGAGTTTCATTTAAGATAGTTAGGGCCGGAGAATTAATTGGGGAAGAAGTTGCCAAAAGAATGAAAGTTGACTTTGGATCTATTGACCTATCATTAGCACCAACACCTGCAGTTGGGGACAGCGTCGCAAAGATCATTGAAGATATGGGCATAGAGCATTGTGGTGGCCCAGGCTCGACATGTGCTCTAGCACTTCTAACTGATGCAGTGAAAAAAGGCGGTATTATGGCAAGCTCACGTATCGGAGGGTACAGCGGCGCATTTATCCCGGTATCTGAGGATAGGGGCATGATAGAAGTTGCAAAGGCTGGGCACATAAACATTGAAAAGCTTGAAGCTATGACATCAGTCTGCTCTGTGGGGCTAGACATGGTGCCAATCCCAGGCGACACTCCAGAAGAGATTATTGCAGGGATTATTGCAGATGAGATTGCCATAGGAGTTTACAACAACAAGACTGTCGGCGTAAGGCTTGTTCCAATCAAAGGAAAGAAGGAAGGGGACTATGTGCATTTTGGGGGGCTCCTTGGCGAAGGGTCAATTATGCCTGTAAAGAAGATTGACTGCTCTAAATTCATGAAACGCGGGGGCAGGATCCCGGCATCAGTTACAAGCTTTAGGAACTAAATTATTTTATTTCCTCTTTTTCTCAAATCTACTCATTAGCAATGAGTAGATTTATATATAAGTACTCATTATTAATGAGTATGACTACCAAAGAGATATTGAGACAGGTAGTGATAAATCAAAAGAATGAGCTATCTCTTCAGAAAGAAACGGTAAGAAGAGAGATATTAGATAAAATATTGGATTTCTTTGACGATGAAAGGATAATTATCTTAACAGGTGTTAGAAGGTGTGGTAAATCTACACTGTTAAAACAATTAATGCAGAATAAATCTGGATGGTGCTATATAAACTTTGAAGACGAAAGATTACTTGACTTTAACGCTAAAGAATTCGAAACTCTAAACGAAGTCCTAATCGAATCATACGGGCCCTCAAAAATCTACTTCTTCGACGAGATCCAAAATGTTGAGAAATTTGAAACTTTTGTTAGAAGATTACAGGATGAAGGAAAAAAAATAATAATCACCGGATCCAATGCGTCTCTTCTTAGCAAAGAGTTTGGTACAAGGCTTACGGGGAGGTACAAGGTGTTTGAGGTATACCCCTTCTCATTTGTGGAGTTTCTCTCATTCAAAAATATAACCTTCAACAGGGATGATTTTTACATATCTGAAAAAAGGATTAATCTCCAAAAACTCTTTGAAGAATACCTTATCTCCGGGGGATTTCCAGAGTATTTAAAAAATCAAGATGAGGATTACTTAAAAACAGTGTATGAGAACATACTGTATAAGGATATAATAGTTAGGTATTCTATAAAGAAAGAGAAGCTATTGAAGGAGCTCGTTAATATACTTGCAACTAACGCCACATGTAAGTTCACATACAACTCTCTTAAAAAAACACTTGGTCTTGGGAATGCCATAACAGTGAAAGAGTATATTTCTTATCTTGGGAACTCTTACCTCTTCTTTGAAGTGCTAAAATTCTCCCATTCATTGAAACAGCAGCTTAACTCTCCAAGGAAGATATACCTTGTCGACCAAGCGTTCAACAAGATATGCGGCTTAACCTTTACACCAAACAAAGATAGGAACTTGGAGAATCTGGTGTATATCGCGCTAAAGAGGGAAAATAAAGATATCTATTACTACTCAAACAAGAACGAATGTGACTTCCTTGTCAAAAAAGGCAACAAAATAACAGATGCTATACAGGTCTGTTTCGCACTTGATGAAACTAATCGGGAACGGGAGATAAATGGATTGATTGAAGTCATGGTTGCCTTAAAGATAAGAGACGGAATAATCATAACTTTTGAACAGACAGATGAAATTCAAATAGAAGATAAAAAAATTAGAGTTATACCTGCTTATAGGTGGGTTATTGAAAGAAGTAATATGTCCCACAGCCGAATTAAAGAAAAATATTATAAAGATTAAAGAAAGTTGACCACTCTAAGTTTGTAAAACGCGTCGGCAGAATATCGGGCATCATTTACAATCTTTAGGAACTAAATTATTTTATTTCCTCTTTTTCTCAAATATACTCATTTTAATGAGCCTTATACCAAACAGACTATATCGGCAGGTGATAGCTAGGAAGAAATAATTGCAATTTTTATATCTCTGTTCTTTTTGGCAAGTATATCTGGAGTTGCTTCAATGAATTCGCCATTACTTAATTTAATAGCAACGCCAACAACTGTTAAGTTGAGGAACTAATTAACTGTAACTTATGATAAAAAATATGGTAGCTATCCAACAGTCGTTGATTATTACCCTTTACCTAAAGGAAAAGTTATTAAAGTATCAGGCCCTACTTACTATTTAAATGAAAACATTACTTACTGGACTTACAGAACAACAAAAGTTTAAACTATTATGTTTGAAACTTTGGCTTCTACAAATACTCGGCCAATTACAATAACTCTAAAATCTCATCCATTTGCCTCATTTATGAAAATACTTGATTTCGGTAAGAAAAAATAAATTTTTTTATTCTCTTTTTATACAATCTCCATTTTTAATTTATTTTTAATTATTTAATTCTTATAGGTTCTTAAAACATTGTATAAGGTAATTTATAAATTTAAAAACTAAAATGAATTATCAAGAACTTTTAAATAATAAAATAAACTATTATAAACGATTAAAAACTATTTTGAACTATTATTAAACTTTAAATTTAAAATAAAGCTACAGAAAGCTTTAAATACTTGAAATTAGCATTATTTTTCGTATGAAAACTAAATATATTGCCTTATTAATAGGGATAGGAGTTATTTTAAGCGTTATAGCTCCGGCATTGGCCGAAAGTACGATTGAGGACATAACTGGCATTGCATTTGAAGAGGCAGAAGAAATCGAAGAAGTAACTTCTGAAACTTCAGTCATTGAAGAAAAATTTACTGAAAAAGCAAATGAATTTTATGAGATCATAGAGGAAATATTTGTTCTCTATGGAGTTACACTAGAATCAGAAGAAGGAGCTGGGGAGGAACAATCATCTGAAGAACCAACAGATGAAGGTGCTGAAGAAGAAGTTTCTGAAGAAGGCATGTACACCCTTGGCGAATATGAATTCTATTTTGAGGAAAAGGAAGATGGATACTACTTTACAGATGTCGATGGAACTTCTTACTACATAGACAGTTTTGATCTACCACAGTCAGTTTACTCTCACTTAAGCCAGATATCAAAGACACTTGACAAAATATCTTTAGCAATAGAAGATGGATATACTGGTAGGGCTTTTGGATTATTAACTTCGCTTGAAGCAAGACTGAAGGCTACAGAGAGATACTTAGAAAAAGATGCCACGCGAACACAGCTAAAGGAACAGAATGAACTAAAATTACAAGAAAAATTAGAGGAAAGAGAAAGAGTCAAAGAAAAAGTTCAAGACAAAAAGGAAGATAAAACTAATAATTCTAACAACAGTAACAAGAACAATGAAGGAAAGGGAAACTCTGGTAACTCAAGTAATGCAGGCGGAAATGGAAACGGAAACAGCGGTGGCAACGGTAACGGCGGAAGCAATGGCGGCGGCAAGAAATAGAATTTTTTTTATTAATTTATTATTTTTATTAGTTTATTATCATCAATAAACGATTACTTTTACGGCAATCATAGATAAGTTTAAATGCTCTTGTTTTTATATATTACTTATTTATGGTGAAAATATGGCCGATGAATATGAAGGAAGTGGAAATGTAAATATCAAAAGAGATGCGGTTATACTTGTTGGATTCACACTAATGATTGCGATCCTTTTAGATTATGCCGGGCTCAAGCAAAATCAGGTAATAGCCTCCTCGATTCTTGCTGCTACTGTTGTAGGTACCCTCCTTTTTTGGGGATTTAGAGTTGCGATTGCCTTTATTGGGATAGTTACTTTACTATTGACAAAAACACTTGATATTCCTCATCTTATTGAGTTCGCATCGCTCGAAGTTATTCTCTTTCTTGTAGGCATGATGACAGTTGTGGGCATGTTGAAAGAAGTCGGATTTTTTAGATGGCTTATGATTAAAATAATTAAAATCACGAAATTTGAGGCGCATCTACTTTTGATTGTATTTTGCATTTTATCAGCATTTCTCGCCATGGCAATTGATGAAGTTACCTCCATAATTTTTATTACAGCTGTATTATTAGAAATAACTGATTACTTCGATGTTAATCCAGTTCCCTATGTTATTTCATGCGTGCTTGCTACAAATATTGGTAGTTCCGGCACTGTCTTGGGAAATCCAATAGGGATATTAATTGCAATGCGCGGTGACCTTTCTTTTGAAGATTTTATTATCTGGGCTTTCCCAGTTGCAATGGTATCCTTAATAGCTACTATAGGTATTCTACTTTTCTGGTATAGAAATGACATTAACTTGTTTAAATCAAGAATAAGATTAAAGCTTAGATCAACTGATAAGCTTGCTTTTCAGAATGAATGGGAGTTTGTTCCAGACAAGCGTGAATTTAAAATAGGCGTGGGAATCTTTGTTTTTACAATAATTCTTATTGCAATGCACAGAAGATTAGAAACTGCTTTTGACCTACCCTCAAATACACTGCTTTTGGTATCATCTTTAGTTGGGGCTAGTCTTGTGATGTTGTGGAAGAGAAATAAGGCCAGAGACTATATTGAAAAAGACGTTGATTGGTGGACACTTGTATTTTTCATGATGCTTTTTGCAAAAGTTGGGACCTTGAAATTTACAGGGGCTACAGACGTTCTAGCGCATACTGTGGCGAACGTAGCTGGGAGTCTCCCATTACTAACAACGATTATTCTATGGCTCGCATCCCTTGGATCGAGCGTGTTGGATAATGTAGTTCTAGTGGCAGCTTTAATTCCCGTTGTCGATAGTTTTAATAACCTAGGAATACAAACTTTTTCATTATGGTGGGCACTACTATTCGGCGGTTGCTATGGCGGTAACATCACCATGATAGGAAGCACTGCAAATATAGTGGCACTAGGAATACTTGAAAAACGAAAGAAGTATAGAATGAGTTTTATGAAATGGTTATGGATAGGACTTGCGGTAGGAGGAATATCAACATTAATTGCAAACCTTATATTGATATTTTTAATACCGTATATGCCAATAAGGTGATAATATGAAAATATTAATGTGTACAGACGGATCCTTTTATTCAGATAGTGCATTAGCTTATAGCGCACAGTTGTTTTGCAATGCAAAGGAACATGAAGTAGTTGTGTTGTATGTAATGCCTCCTGTGCATGAAGAGTTTAAATTTTATGAAAGAAAATTTGATGAAGAAGTCAGGAAGTTAAAGGAAGTCGAATTAAAGAATGTTGAAACTATTGAGGAGCTAAGAAATCTAAAACCCGTTGATGTTAGCGTAAAAATATTAGAAAATGCCTACAAGCTTTTGATGAAATTCGGTTTTGAATCAAAAACAAAGGCTAGGTCTGGAAACCCTTCAGATGAAATCCTAAAAGAAGCTGAAGAGGGCAAATATGGTCTTATCATAATGGGGCAATATGGATTTTCCCGTTCACATAAGGATGCCTTGGGTAAGGTGGCTTCTATAGTTGTGAAAAATTGTAAGACCCCAGTACTAATCGTAAAGTAATTTTCTTTCTATTTTTTTGTATATATCATTCTTTTTTTAATTTTAAAATAAAAGTAGCTCCTTTTGGAATAGTCTTTTCAAGAAATATTTTTCCACCATATCTATCAATAGTTTTTTTAACTATGTAAAGGCCCAATCCTAAGCCTTTATTTTCACCATAGCTATAACCTTCTTCAAAAACATGATTGACTATTTCGTCAGGTATACCGATTCCATAGTCAATAACTTTGATGTTACAAAAATTTTCGTCTTCGTCTATCTTAATATCTATTTTTTCAGTTTTCCCATGATTAATAGCATTTGATACTAAATTGGCAAAAACTGAGACCAAGGCTTCATCTGCCATTACTTTACAATCTCCCTCAATATCAAATTTGACGGGGTAATTCACTGTAAGTTCATGCATTATCGGTCTTAGGTCGTAGATATTAAGCCTTCCTCCAGAAGAAACGGCAGATTCTAGATCGCGCATTTTATCAATTAATTCAACGCTTTTTTGTATCGACATCAATGCTTTTTGCTTTAAATCTAAATCTTGAGTTTTTAGAATTTCCAATGACATTGAAATGACGGTAAGATTATTTAGAATATCATGTCTTAGTATTTTATTTAATAGTCTTAATGTTTGATTTAATTCTATAATTTTCTGTTCGTTAACATATTTTTCATTTATATCCGTCATTAAATGTACATAGTAAATTTTATCTTCGACTAATACTTTACTTACATTTATTTCATACCATTTATTTGTAACAGCATCATCAAAGAAAGTTTCAATACCGAGTTTTCCTTCTTTTATAAGGTCTATTGCACAAAAATATGGCGGTGCCGATGTTTTATGGTGTATATCGTAACATTTTTTTCCTAAGACATTTCCAAAATCCTTTTTCACTTTATTGTTAATCATTATTATATTATTTGTTTCATCGAGAATCATTGCATAAATATCCATTTGATTGAATATCTCTTCCATTAGTTTTAGTTTATCCCTACTAGTTAAAGAAATCGTTTCCATAAATAAGCCATGCCTTAGATATTCTCAATATTTGCTCATGTTTAAAATTATTTAGTTTATTATTTATAATAAAAATACTTTGAACCGGCAATAAATAATAAATTTGCTAGAACTCTGTTATTCTGTATTGAAGATTTTTGTTAGATATATGTCTTTTAGCATAATCACAAACTTTTTTTATTCTTTCATTATCTTTACTTTTTATATTCACCAAATCATCAAAGTTATTTTCTGAGATGCTTTCTTTTATTAGATTCATTTCTCTCAGGAATATGTTTAGATTGTGGATTGCTAGATAAGCTTGTGGTACACTTGTTGCTCCTAGGAAATCATTCATACCAAATTCTTTACAAATGAAACAGTCACACTCGGGGATTTTTCCAGTTTTTCTCATTCTTACCCTTTTCAGAGTTTGTGGGTGAATGTACTCCTTATAAATAGATGCTACAAGATATGTCCAAGAATCCATCGTTTCAATTCCCATGTAACTTAGAGCATAAAGCATTGGAAATCCAGTGACCCCAAATATATGTAGAGGTTTTCCCCTTTCATGGGCATGTATTTTAGCTTTATAGATAATATCAATTAGAGTTTTATAGTCATTTTTTCTTGGCACAAGAGAACCCATAGCATATCCGTCAAAACCATCACTCAGCTTAGAAAAATACCAGTCTATCTCTTCTTCAGAAAAACCGTGAACACATGAATAAAGAAGCATCTCATCTCTTTTCTTATTTTCAAGTGCAAGATTTGCACTTTCTATACTTTTTTCTAGCATCTTTATGTATTCAGATTGTTTAACATTTAGTGGTACCGGATAATCAAATGTTGCAGCAATATCTGCCTGAAGTTTTTCTTGAAATCTTAAGACATCAATAGGATCTCTTTCAATTCCTTTTTTCATTGATTGAAATCCACCCGAATCAACAAATATAGGTTTTTTATCTGTAAAAAGCTTGTGAAATCCGTTTATTACTTTTTCTTCATATTTTGTATTTCTGACGTATTCTAATGAAAACAAAGTCGCTTCTGAGAGTTTCCAAGGTGGAGTAACTTTCTCTTCTATAAAAACATCCCATACGCCATAAGTTAGGGCACATACAGGAAGCAGTGCCGGTGTCTTGATATCTCCATTTGAAGTCTTTATTTTAGAAATACTTTCCATACAATCCGAAAAGGTTTTAATTTTAAGTGTTTTTATATCTTTTTAGTGACGAGCATAGAATTAAATGAAAAATTAGAGATTCTTTCTGATGAAGAAGGAGCGTATGTAGGTAGAAAAAAAAGTATCTTTGATAAATATAAGAGTAAAGCTGCTTTATATTTAGGTAAGGTCAACGAGACAAATAGTCAGTGGCAGAATTATTTCAACAAGAAAGTTTTTCTAGACAGCATTAGCCCACATGCGATTTTTATTTGCGGAATGAGAGGAAGTGGTAAATCATATACTCTTGGTGTAATCGTTGAAGAAATGGCCATGAAAAACGATGGTGTTGGGATTATAATAATTGATCCAATGGGAATCTTCTGGAGCATGAAACAGAAAAATAAGATGGCAAATGAAGGTGAAATGCTAGAGCGATGGGGATTAAAACCTACCGGTATAAAAAATGTCAAAGTGTTTATCCCAAAGGGCTATGTTCATAAGGCTCCAAAGGAGACTTGGGATGATGTTTTCAGAATAAAACCATCAGAATTAAGAGTTGACGATTGGTGTCTCACATTCGACATCGAAAGATTTGACACAATGGGTCTTTTAATTGAAAGAATAATTGAAAAGACAAAAAATGGCTATACTTCTATCGATGGAAAACAAATACCTGGACTTGGTGATGATTATAATATTGAAGATTTGATAAAAACAATTGAAAATGAGGAGAGTATATCATCAAGGGAGGGCGGATTCAAGGAGAACACCAGAAGAGCATTAAACGCAAGACTTACTGGAGCAATTCAGTGGGGTATATTTGATAAAAACGGAACTAAACTTAATGACCTTTCAAAAAGGGGACAAGTTTCTGTAATCGATGTAAGTTTCTTAGAGGATAATGTTAGGGCACTTGTTGTTGGACTTTTATCTAGAAATATCCTAAATACTAGAAAAGTTATCTCAAGACAAGAGGCAATGGGCGATATCAATCTCCTCGGCAATGTGCCTGTGACTTGGCTTATGATTGATGAGGCACACATATTAGTTCCAAGAGGAGGAAAAGCGACTGCAGCTACTGATAGCCTAATCGAATATGTTAGGCAGGGAAGACAACCAGGATGCTCAATAGTACTTGCAACTCAACAACCATCTGCAATCGATTCTAGAATATTATCGCAGGTCGATATTTTAATTTGTCACAAATTAGTGTATCAAGATGACATAAAGGCAGTTTTACAGAGGATGCCCTCTGAAATACCCAATAAACTTTCTGATTTTAGATTCATAAGATCATTACCAATAGGCAGCGCTATAATTGGAGACAAGGAAGAATCTACCTCCCGTGCATTTTTGATATCAGTTAGGCCTAGAATTAGTCAGCACGAGGGCAGAGAAAGACAACCTGTACTTGATATTGATCCAGAGCTCATGAAGGAAAATGTGAAAAATTTAATTATTGATAAATATAAACAAAAAAGACCACTTTCAGAAATGGAAGAAGTTGTAAAAATTGTGAATCAAGAATATAAACTGAAACTTTCATTTGAAGATATCATAGAAGATCTTCGTTCAAGCGGGGCATTTGATATAAAAGACGAGCCAAGACAAAAAGTAGAACCAAAACCCGTTATTCTAGACATACCTATGATTGATGAAGAGACCGAAATAGAAGACCTTGATGATACGTTTGAAGTTGATTTAACTGAAATTCCAGATAAAGTTGATTTTCATACAATAAAAATTGCCCCAGTTATAAAAAGTCACATTTCCATAGAGGAGATGGAAAAGATTGCAGAAAAAAACAAAAAAAGAATTTCATTAAAGTCTGAAGAGATAAAAGAAATAGCCCCTGTCTATTACCCATTGGCAAGAGTTTTTTTTGATTACATGCCAAAAAAAGGCAATTATAAGAGCATGTCATGTTTTTTCGACGGGATTACTGGTGAGTTAGTTATATGGGAAGGAAAGCTTGGGAGAACAAGAGGATTTGCTGAGCTATATAGACTGAAAAATGAAGAGAAATGGCTTTTGGATTATCTTATTGATCGGGAAAATCCAACTCTTGATGAGGCTATTTCTGAAACAGGACTTACAAACAGGAAGCTTCATTCTCTTTTGACTGCTCTTGAATCAAAGAATCTTATTGAATTTAAAAAAGACGGCAGCAACATTTGCATAAAACCAAAGCTAAAATTTAAATTGGTCAAAGGATTTGAAGATAAAAAACTGAAGAAGATTGATGTTTCAATTCATAGTAAAGAAATTTCAGGAAGGATAATTGAAGGACTTATATCAAAAACGGATGTAGTAAGGGGCATTGAATCTTTAGGAATGGCAAAGATATGGAAAACTGAGGAAGTTTATCTGCCATATTGGCTTGTAGTATACAAGAATTCCAAAGGTAAGGAACGAAAAGAGATATTCGACTCATTTAAAGGCAATAAAGACGATCATATAAAAGATATAATTATTATGAGGGTATAATAATGCTAATTGAAATTGACGGTAAAAAGATTGAGACAAAGGATGGCACGTCCTTACATCAAATCTTTTCTGACCATAAGATTCCCTACTTAAAAGGTAGTACAATAGGAATAATAAAAAAAGAAACAGAACAATCAAAGTACCTTAATGAATTTTTAATTAGAACAAATAAAGGTTCTTTTGTAATTAAAGTTCACAACACTGAAGAAGGAAAAATTTTCTCAGATATTTCCAAAGAGTTTGTAAACAAGAATGTCAGATGGAAAACATCAACTCTAATAGCATTGGGTTCAGTTCAATCAAATCTTAATGTCACTAAAGATGAAAAAACTTATGATCCATGGGATGTTTTCTTTACTCTCGCTGGTTTTGATAACAATACTACTTATTTAACTCTATCAAAGAAAACACATAAAGGCGCATACGGCACAAAAAATACAGTAGGTAAAGTCACACAAGGTAGACATGTTTTGGCCCTAATTGAAGAGGGCGATAAAATTATTTCTGTTTCTCCAGTAGAGGTATTTAGCATAGAAAGGGATTTTGAAACTATTAAAGACTTAAATTATATCCCAAAGAACGGAGAGAAAATATTTACCCATATAAAAATTAAATTAAATCAAAATACACCTATGGCAATGGAGCATCTCTTCTCTCTAACGAAAGATAATTATATTTTAATAGATGATGTAACTGAATCTTACGTTTCAACTGAAGTATTAAAGGGATTTGATGTTGAAGCTGAGAATTCTGCTTTAAGAAAAAAGAATTCGGTAACAGTAAGAACTGAAGGTAAAGGAACTGGGACTGTTTATATATATAAAAAAGATAGGATTACTACTCCTCATCATTCTGTAGCTGGAGAACTTGTATTTGGAACTGAACTTCTTGAAATGCTAAGAAAGGATGATAAGGTATCTGTAAATATATCTCCTCAAAGTCTATCGGTATTAGGTCTTACTCAAAAAGATGCAGAGGAAAAACTAAAATCTGAAGGTGTTACTCCTGAGAGATTAGGAGACACTTCTGATTCTGCCATAATAGTTGAACAGGATCCTCCATTTACTGCTGATATTCTTAAAACAAAAACAGTAAAAACTATTGGAATTGACAAGAATAATATCATAGAAATCGAGCTTTATGAAGAACTTGCCCCTATAACTGTTAAATACTTCAGGAAAATCACCGGGTTAGTAAATAAACCAATTGGAAAGCTAGATATACAATTTGCACATCCAACAGTACCACTCGTTGCATTTGAAGGAGGCGGTGTTGAAGCTGGTGCATTGATACCTGAAAATATGCCAGTTGAATCCTCAAAGAGAGGAGAAGTTGGTGTCACTAATATGTCAAGACAACATAAAGGACTGATAGGGATCAGATTGAAGGACGACAATGCATACGGCCCCACAGGGGAGGAATTTGATGGCACAAATATTATTGGGAAAATAGATCTCGACAAAGTGAAAATTGACTTTAACAAGGAGCAGGTAATTTACTTAAAGGAAATAAAAAAATGACGTTTTTTGCCGATAGACCATTTTACTAATACCGAAATATTTATATAATATTTCAATCTCTTTTAATTATCGTACCGATTATACCTATTATATCTTTTTTATCGATAAAATCGTATTTGTTAGGACGGAGGAATATTTGATGAAGCCTAGTAAAGCTGTAGGTATTGTAGGCTATGGTGCTTATATCCCAAAATATCGAATACAGAATACAGAAATTGCAAGAGTGTGGGGAAATGACCCAAACCTTGTCCCAATTCGAGAAAAATCTGTGCCCGGAGCAGATGAGGATTCTGTCACAATAGCCATTGAAATAGCAAGAAATGCTCTTTTACGAGCTGAAATTAATCCAAGAGATTTAAGAGCTGTATGGGTAGGGAGTGAATCCAAACCATATGCGGTAAAACCTACCTCAACAATAGTTGCAGAGGCGATTGGGGCAACACCATTCGTTAATGCAGCCGATTGGGAGTTTGCATGCAAGGCAGGAAGTGAAACAATTCAAGCTTGCATAGCATATGTTGGATCGGGCATGGCAAAATATGCTCTTGGGATTGGTGTTGACACGGCTCAAGGTGCTCCAAGTGATGCACTTGAATATACTGCGGCCGCAGGTGGCGCTGGATATGTAATAGGAAGCGCAAAGGAAAGTCTTGCTGTCATTGAAGCATCAATATCTTATGTAACAGATACGCCTGACTTTTGGAGAAGACAACACGAACATTACCCAAAACACGGTAATAGGTTTACTGGCGAGCCATCTTACTTTAAGCATGTAATAAGCAGCTCAAAAGCTTTAATGGAAGAACTAGGTACAAAACCTGATGATTATGATTATGCAATATTCCACCAACCAAACAGAAAATTTCCTCTAGAAGTTGCAAAAATACTTGGATTTAGTAAGGAAAAAGTAATTGATGGTTTAGTTTCTCCATATATAGGAAATACTTATGCAGGCTCAGCACTTTTAGGACTTGCCGCTGTATTAGACAAGGCTAAAGCTGGAGATAAAATTTTTTGTACCTCATATGGTTCAGGTGCAGGAAGTGACTCATTTTCACTTGAAGTAACTGATAAATTAGCAGAAAGAAAAGGTAAAGCACCATCAGTTAAATCCTATATTGAAAGAAGAGAAGAGATTGATTATGCTCATTATGCAAGGTATAGAAAGAAAATAAGGGTGTGAGTAATTGGAAGATAATGTTGCTGTAATTGGAGTTGGACTCGGAAAAGTTGGAGAGCACTGGGAGAAATCATTGAGAGACCTTGCTATAGAATCAATATGGATGGCGTTTGAGGATAGTGGTATAGATAAAGTAGATGCACTTTATGTTGGAAACATGTCTTCGGGGCAGTTTATAGAACAGGAGCATCTTGGTGCGCTTATCGCTGACTTTGCGGGTCTTGGTCCGATACCTGCAGTTAAAGTTGAAGCCGCATGTGGTTCAGGTGGTGCAGCTTTCATAGAAGGATATATGGGAGTTAAATCAGGAATGTATGATTATGTTCTTGTGACAGGAGTAGAAAAGATGACCGATGTTCTACCATCTAAAACAACTTCTATTCTTGCGAATGCATCTGATAGAGACTATGAGGCCTTTAACGGAGTATCTTTTGTTGCCCTAAATGCTTTAGTCATGAGAAGATATATGCATGAATTTAATGTTAAACGTGAAGAACTCTCGATATTTCCTGTTATATCTCATAAGAATGCACCTTTTAGTAAACATGCTATGTATCGGAAGGAAATTACTCTTGAATCAGTTGTCAATTCTCCTATCATAGCTGATCCACTAACACTTATGGACTGTGCTCCGATATGTGATGGAGCGGCATCTGTAATATTATGTTCTGAAAAGAAAGCTAGAGAATTTACTGATACACCTATAATCGTTTCTGGACTGGGTCTTGCAACTGACACATTAGGTGTGCACGACAGAAGTCAAATGACTACACTTTCAGCAGCTGTCGATGCAAGCAAAAAAGCTTACAAAATGTCAGGATTATCGCCCAAGGATATGGATATACTTGAAATCCATGATGCATTTTCTATTATGAGCGCTCTTTCCATAGAAGACATGGGATTTGCGAAAAAAGGTGAAGGAACAAAGATGGCTCTTGAAGGTCAGCACTACATTGGTGGAGATCTTCCTATAAATCTATATGGAGGTCTCAAAGCTAGAGGGCATCCTGTTGGAGCAACTGGCGTTTATCAAATTGGAGAGCTAGTATATAGTCTTAGAGGCGATGGTAGAGTTGATGCTGAAAGAGGGCTTGCAGAGAATATAGGGGGTAGTGGAGCTACCATATCTGTATGTATTCTTGAGAGGGGTGATTAAATGGACGTACCAAGGCACTGGAGAGAACAAATTAAACGATATAGATTAATGGGATCTAAATGCAGGGACTGTGGAAAACTATCCTATCCTTACAGAACTGTATGTCCTAAGTGCAGAAGTAGAAATTATGAAGATTATCAATTCATAGGAAGGGGCAAGATACTTACTTTTACAAATATCAATAGTCCTCCAAAGGAGCATAAATATAATCTACCCTATGCAGTAGCACTTGTAGAACTTATGGAAGGGCCTGTAATCACAGCTCAAATTACTGATGCAAGAGCGGAAGAACTTGAAATTGGCATGGAAGTTGAAATGGTCACAAGAAAGATAATGGAGTACAATGACGATGGAATAATTTGTTATGGATACAAATTTAGACCAATTGTTGAATACTCTCACCCATAGATGATATCATGGAAAAAGAAGAACTTTTACAGAAAATACTTAATGGCGAAATAAAAATATATCAAATTGAAAATTTTACCAAGACACCTAAGGAAGCAGTTGAAATAAGAAGAGAGGCAATTCAAAAATTAAGAAATACCAATCTTCCAAATATAGGCAAATATACTATTGATCCAAATAATCTTTTTGGTAAGAATATAGAAAATATGATCGGGGCGGTACAGGTTCCCATGGGAGTTATCGGGCCTCTCAAAATCAATGGTAATTACGCTAAAGGAGACTTTTATGTTCCAATGGCGACATCTGAAGGTGCATTATTAGCAAGTACAAATAGGGGTGCATCTGTCATAACTTCTTCCGGTGGTGCGATAACAACAATCTTTAGAGATGGGATGACAAGAGCGCCTGTTTTAAGACTTAACTCTTCGAGAGACTATTATAAAATCATTGAATTCATTGAAAAAAATTTTGACGAAATCAAGAAGGAAGCTGAGAAGGATTCAAAATTTCGAAAATTGATAAAAATCGTGCCTTACCTTTTAGGTAGAAATTTATTCCTCAGATTTGTTTTTGACACTGGGGATTCTATGGGAATGAACGGTGTTACTATAGGAACTGACGCCGCAATAAATCTAATTGAATCTTATTTCCCCAATATAGAAAGTATTTCACTTTCAGGCAATCTTTGTACTGATAAAAAATCTTCAGCAATTAATCTCATAGAAGGAAGAGGAAAAAGTATTACCGCTGAAGTCATAATACCTAATGATATAATAAAGAGAAAATTAAAGACCGATTCTAAAACTATAATAGAGGTAAACTATCGTAAGAATTTATTGGGGTCTGCTCAAGCAGGCTCTTATGGATTTAATGCTCACTTTGCTAATATCGTAGCAGCTGTTTTTTTGGCTACAGGTCAAGACATAGCTCAAGTTGTTGAAGGAAGTCAGGGATTTACTACAGTTGAAGAGGATACAAATGGCGTTTATTTTGCTGTAACCATGCCTTCTCTAGAAGTTGCAACAGTAGGCGGTGGAACAAAAATTGAAACTCAAAAAGAAGCTCTTGGAATACTTGGTCTTTCTGGAGGCGGTAAAAACAGTGGGGATAATTCAAAGACACTATCCGAGATAATTGCATCTACTGTTCTTGCAGGGGAAATATCTCTTATTGGTGCTTTGGCAGCAAGACATCTTGCAAAAGCACATATTGAATATGGAAGGTAAAACCTTTATTTTTTGGACAAATGTCTTATTATTTTTCTTAGTTGCGTTAAAATAATCATTATAATGATAAACTTTATAAAATGTTTAAATTTCTTTTTTTTATATTATTGCGGTGATTATTTGATTCATATCAACTCAAACTACTGCAAGGGGTGCCTTTTGTGTATTGAATATTGCCCCCATAAAGTATATGTGAAATCAGAAAAACTTAGCAAGAAAGGTGTATTCCCTCCAGAAGTTAAGTATCCTGAAAAATGTGTTAAGTGCCACTTATGTGAATTGATGTGTCCTGACTTTGCAATTATCGTGGAGGATAAAGATGACAAATGATGTTATTAGATTATTAGGTAAAAAAGAACTTTTTATACAAGGTGACGACGCAGCCGTATACGGTGCATTGATTGCAGATTGCAGATTTTTTGCTGGCTATCCTATCACTCCCGCAACTGAAGTAGCAGAAGGCATGGCGACATGGATGCCTAGATTAGGCGGAGTCTATGTTCAGATGGAAGATGAAATAGCAAGTATTGCTTCTGTTATTGGTGCATCATGTACAGGTGTAAAATCAATGACCGCAACAAGTGGACCAGGATTTTCATTAATGCAAGAATGTATTGGTTATGCATGCATGGCAGAAATACCTTGTGTTATTGTTAATGTTCAAAGGGGTGGCCCAAGCACAGGACAGCCAACTGAAGCTGCTCAAGGAGATGTTATGCAGACAATGTGGGGCACGCATGGAGACCATCAGCTTATTGCCCTTGCACCAAAATCTGTTCAGGAAACTTTAGATCTTACAATTGAAGCATTTAATCTATCTGAAGATTATAGAGTTCCAGTAGTTCTACTTATGGATGCTGAAATTGGGCATATGAGAGAGAAAGTAGTATTACCTGACGTTACAAAAGTAAGAGTAGATGAGAGGCATCCTGCTACTATAGGTCCAGATAAATATAGGCCTTATAGAACAGGCTTTACAAGACCATCAAAAGTACCGGAATTTGCTCCATTTGGATCGGGTTACCGAACTTATGTCACGGGATTAACACATGATAAAAGAGGATTCCCAGTTACTACTTCCGCTGAAGTTCACGAAGAGCTTGTTAGAAGATTAGTTGAGAAAGTTCAAGACGATATAGACAATATTTGGTATTATGAAGAATCATTTGTTGAAGATGCAGAGATCATTGTTGTTTCTTATGGTACAACTTCAAGACCTGCCGTAAGCGCTGTAAAAATGGCCAGAAAGAATGGATTAAAGGTGGGCCATATCAGACTTATTACTATTTGGCCATTCCATTATGAAAAGATGCGTGAATTATTAAAAAATGCCCATACAATAATTGTCCCTGAAATGAACCTAGGGCAGATGATTCATCCTATCCGAGAAATTGCTAATAGAGATTCAAAAGTCATATTGGCACCAAAGATTGGCGGTGCTATCCATACGCCTTACGAGATCTTAGAATACATAAAAGGTGAGAAAATATGAGTTTTATTTCTACCGATGTCATTGTTGAAAAATACTTGAGAAAAGACATGCTTCCAACAATATTTTGTACAGGTTGTGGAATAGGAAGTGTAATGAATTTTTCTCTAAGAGCTATCCATGACCTTAACATCGATATGAACAAAACAGTATTTGTTTCAGGAATAGGATGTTCTTCACGTGTACCTGGTTATATATACTCTGACGGACTTCATTCGCTACATGGTAGGGCAATTGCGTACGCAACAGGAGTAAAACTAGCAAATCCTGAACTTAAAGTTGTTGTATTTACAGGAGATGGAGATTGCGGTGCAATAGGGGGGAATCATTTTCTTCATGCTATAAGGAGAAACGTTGATATCACTGTAATATCCATAAATAATTTTATTTATGGAATGACTGGGGGTCAGGTAGCACCAACCACACCCCTAAAATCAAAAACAACTACAACACCTTATGGAAATATTGAATACCCTATCGACCTTTCAATGATGGCCAAAGTAATTGGCGCACCTTATGTTGCTAGATGGACAACTGCCCACCCTGTTCAATGTATAAACTCAATAAAAAAAGCACTCCAGAAAACTGGCTTCTCATTTGTTGAGATCCTGTCACCATGTCCCACTTCGTATGGAAGAATGAATAAAATGGGAACGAGTCTAGAGATGACTAAACAATTTAAAGAAGGCACTATCAACATAAAGGCATATGAAAAACTTATTGCCGAAGGTAAAACAACCGATAAGATGATTATTGGAGAATTTGTAGATATTGAAAAAGAGGATTTCAATGCCAAATATAAAAAATTCTGTGGTGAATTAAAATGAAGGCTGGGATACGGATAAGTGGATTTGGAGGCCAAGGTATTGTATTATCTGGAGTAATAGTTGGTAAAGCAGCTGTTTTTCAAGGCCTAAATGCTGTGCAGACTCAATCATATGGGCCAGAGGCAAGAGGAGGGTCTACAAAATCTGAAGTTGTAATCTCTAATGAGGAAATTGATTACCCTAAAGTGGAATCTGCCTCAGTTTCTCTTATCATGAGTCAAGAAGCTTTCTACAAATATGCTTTGAGAACAAAAAGAGAAGGAATAATAATTTATGATCCAGAACTTATACCTGATCATAACATAGAAGGAGATTTTAAGCTTGCTGAGATAAATGCCACAAGAATAGCATCAGAGCTTGGAACAAAAATTGTAGCTAATATAGTAATGCTTGGTGCTTTTAATGAAATTTGTAATCTTTTATCCAAAGAATCAATGACTCTAGCTATAAAGGATAGTATCCCAAAAATGCTTGACTTAAATTTAAGTGCATTTGAGGCAGGTAGAGAAAAAGTAAAAATATTGAAATAATAAACTTCTTTTTTTTAAAAATTAATGAATTTTATCTAATATATTATTTTTGAAATATAGACAAATAGCTAAGAATTATCATGCAAAAGCTTTTATATAAATGTTAGGTCTACCTGAATAATAACAACCTTTTATCGGTGGTTTATATGTCACAATTGATTGATAAAACTAGATCAATCTGTCCCATTTGCTATAATGTCATCGGTGCAGATATTGTTGAAGAAGAGGGCAAAGTACTCATAAAAAAGAATTGCCCAGAGCACGGTGATTTTCAAGATGTTTATTGGTCAGATTATAACATGTATATGAAAGCAAAAAAGCATCATGAGGACGGACCTAAGTTAGACAATCCTCAATCTGAGTCTAAGAAAGGATGTCCATATGATTGCGGTCTTTGTAGTGAACATTATACTCCTACTGTTTTGTGTAACATTGATGTAACTAACAGATGCAATATGCAGTGCCCAATATGTTTTGCAAATGCTCAGACAGCAGGATATGTACTTGAACCTACAAGGGAAGAATTAATTGACATGATGAAGGTCGTAAGAGATGAAAAACCCATTCCTTGTATGGTGGTTCAATTTGCTGGTGGGGAACCTACTGTAAGGGAAGACCTCCCAGAAATTATTGAAGATGCAAAGAAACTTGGTTTCACATTAGTTCAAATTGCAACAAACGGTATCAACATTGCTAAAGACGTTGAATACGCTAAGGAACTTAGAAAAAGAGGACTAAACACAGTCTATCTTCAGTTTGATGGAGTTACTGAAAAACCATACATAGCTGCAAGAGGATATAATGCATTCCCAACAAAACTACAAGCTCTTGATAACTGTAGAAAAGCTGGGCTATCAAGTGTCGTACTTGTACCAACTTTAGTTAAAACAATAAATGACGAGCAAGTCGGGGATATTATTAGATTTGGCATTAAAAATCTTGATATTATTAGGGGTATTAATTTCCAGCCAGTCTCTTTTGCAGGTAGAATTGAAAAGGAAGATCTTGACAAAATGAGAATAACAATTCCTGATTTCGTAAAACTTGTTGAAGAACAAACTAATGGCCAGATTTTAGCTGAAGATTTTTATCCCGCTTCAAGTGTAGTTCCATTCTCAAACTTTGTCGAAGCTTGGAGAGGAACACCTCAAGTTAAATTCACATGTCACGAGCACTGTGGTGTTGCTACATATATATTTATTGACAATGATGGAAAGATTATCCCAATAACCCATTTTATTGACGTTGATAGATTTATGAATCTATTAACTGAAGAATCTGAAAGGCTTGCTGACGGTGGAAAAGGCGCAAAAGCACTTGCTATAGCAAGGATAACAAAAGAGCTGCCAAGCATAATTAATCTAAAGAATAAGCCCAAAAATCTCGATATAACAAAACTCTTAATCAGTGTTCTAAAAGATGGTACAGTAGATGCTCTTGCAGATTTCAGTTATAAGACAATGTTGATAGGTTGTATGCACTTCCAAGATCCATACAACTTTGATATTGAAAGAGTTGACAGATGTGCAATTCATTATTCAGTTCAAGGTGGCAAGGTAATACCATTTTGTACTTTCAATAATATCCACAGAGAAAAGATTGAAAGGAAGTATGGAGTTCCTTTAGAGGAATGGAAAAAACAACACAAAGAACAAAAAGCAAAACACAGGAACCTCAAGTCTTTATCATACTCTTCAGAAAATTAATATTTTCTTTATCTCCTCTTTTTTCATTTACTGGAGTTTCCATTATCATCGGAATTTTTTTTAAATATTCATTATTTATAATTGCACTAAATCCGTTGATACCTATATTTCCTAGACCAATATGCTCGTGACGATCAACCTTAGAACCTAACATTCCTACTGAATCGTTGAGATGTATTAGTTTTAGATTTTCGATACCTACTGTTTTATCAAAAAGATTTAAAGTCTGGCTTAAAGATTCTTCATTTGAGATGTTATAACCTGAGGCGAAAAGATGGCATGTATCAAGAGTAACGCCGCATTTAAAATCAGTTGACTCTAGAAGAACCTTTAGTTCTTCAAAAGATGAACCGAGGCTTGAACCCCAACCAGAAGTATTCTCAAAAAGCAATGTGACGTTTTCTACATATTCCTTAATCGAATTAAGTGATTTAGAAACTAACTTAAGACCATCATTTTTATTTTTTTTGTACGACCCTGGATGTATATTTAAGTATTCAATTCCCATTCGGTTACAACAAATAAATTCTTTTTTAATAGAGTCAATTGATTTATCAAGCATCTCTTTTGATTCAGAGGCTAAATTTGGAAGATAAGAGTCATGTACAATTATTGGTTTTATGTCTTCCTTTGAATACTTTTCTCTAAAAAGCTTACCAACATCTTCGGATATTAAATTAAAAGTCCAACTTCTAGGAGAATGCGTGAAGATTTGACAACAATTTGCCCCTACAAACTTGGCATTATCAAAGACTTTTAGAAATCCCTGAGCAATAGATACATGAAAACCCAGTCTATACATAAAAATATTAAAATAATTATTTTTCGATTTCTTCTAGGATTCTCATACCTTTAGTAAATGAAGGCATACCTGAAAGGAGTAGTACTACTCTTAGTACATCAGCTATTTCATCAGGTGTCACCCCTAATTCTTTCATAGCAGATCTCATTTGCCTTTCAGTAGCACTCTCATCGCACCTTGATGCGGCAATTCCTATTGCAATTAGTTTTTGAGTTTTGTAATCTAAAGCTTTTCCTGTGTAGACAGCATCATTTAGTTTTATAATAGCTTCATAAACTTCTGGATAATCAGATTTTATTTTCTTCATACCCCTTCCATAGAAAACTTCTTCTTTCATTTTATCGCCAAAATACAATTCAAACTTATACTTAAAAGAATTTCTATAGATTAATCCTTTTAAGATCAATTGCTCCTTCTGGGCACTGTTCGTGGCAACAATAACACTTAATACATTTATTGTAGTCTATTATAGCTGAAACTTTATCGATAGTAATCGCCTTCTCCGGACAGCTTCGGACGCATACCCCGCATCTTATGCATTTTTGTTTCATGACTTTTGGTTTTTCAACTAAGAACTTTGAGAATATAGGGAATACAAAATAATTGTACAATGAAACTGGATCGATAGAGATCTTTCCATGATAAGTCCTTGGCAAGATGAAATCATTTATTGCGGAGGTTTCTCCAACAATATTATAGGTCCCATCAGAAAGATTATTTTCTATCGCGACCTTCAAATAAGGTATATCATTGTAGGCCAATCCAATTAATTTACATATTGCAAGATCCATGGAAAGAGGATCTTTTGACCCCAGGATTACTTGAGTCTTTCTTGGAATCCCTCTCATAGCTGGGCCATCACCTTCTAGTGAAACTATGCCGTCCATTAAAGTTAGACCTGGTTTTGTGACATTCCAAACATCGATTAATACTTTAGAAAAGTCATGCACATTCCTGAATCTTGAGTGGTATTTCGTCTTTTCCATACCGGGAACCGCGCCATACATATTTTTTACTGCTCCTGAAAGAAAGGTAAGTGTATGGGTCTTCATTTTCGGAAGATTAATAATAAAATCTGCATCAAGTAATGGTTTTAGTATATCGACTCTTTTTAGAATAAGCCCATTTTCAATTTCAACTGTCTGTTTGGAAGTATCTGTGTTAAGGTAATCTGTGTAATCTTTGAATATTTCCCAGTAACCTGTCAATCTATATAGGGATTTAAGTGAATTCTTAGTGAAAGGTATTCCACTTCCAGGACTATCTATAACAAAGGGCTCCCCACCTATTTCAATGATTTTTTTAAAAACTTCAAATGTAAATATGGGATGAGTTACTATTGCTTTAGAAGGTGATGAAAACACTAATAGATTTGGTTTTAATGCTACCTTATCACCGCTTTTTACAAATCTTTTTAAACCTCCTAGGTCACTTAAGACTTTGTCAATTGCTTTTGAAAGACCCTTTTCGTAGTCTTCGGCTTTTCTAACAGATACTATTTCAGTCATGCTTCATCAGGTAAGAAATTCCTTCAATTAATAAATCAGTGATTGCACTTTCAACTTCCTTTTCTATTTTTGTTTCTGGGGGATTTTCCATCGCAGAGGCTTTTTCAAGGATTTTTCTGCTTTTCGAGTCTTCATAAATAAATAAAAGGACCCCAACCAATAGAACGATTACTCCAGCTACAACTAGAATAAAAGAGAATCCAAATCCAACTAAGAATAGGAACAAAGCAGACAAAAACAAAGAAAAAAAAAGTATAAATCCATCTTCTCTTTTTCTTCTTGCGTCCTCTAGTAATCTTCTATGTTTTAGATTATAATAATCAGGCTCCATCAAATCACCTTCAAACCTGGAAATCTTTTCAAAATCATCCCTTCAGTCTGAAATATCTTATTATAATCTAAAAATTTCTTTGCTAATAAAAGTCTTTCCTCGCTTTCAGCATAAAGTTCAACTATTACGTCATTCTTCTCAACTCGGTCCCCTACCTTATAATTTAAAATAAGACCTGAACCTTTGTCAAAGGGTGTTCCCAGAATTTTAGCAACTTTCACTATTAATGAATTATCTATTTTTGTTATATAACCGGAGTCATCTGATGATATGTTTTCTTTATATTTCCCAAGTGGAATCTCTTCTGGTTTTATATTGGGATTTCCACCTTGAGCTTTTATTATTTCTTTGAATTTTTCTAGGGCCTTCCCACTTTCTAAGATTTCTCTTGCTAAGTCTTTTCCTTTTCCTACTTCTGCTTTCTTTCCAAGTTCAAGAAGAATTCCAGAAAGACCAATCGCTTTTTCTGTTAGACTACCAGTTAGTTTACCCTGTAGCGCTAGTAAGGCTTCTCTGGCTTCAAGAGCTGGCCCTACAGCGTTCCCAATAGGCTGGCCACCATAGGTAATTGCAACTTCGACATGAATTCCTAGAGCGGATCCAAGCTCTGTAAAATTGGAAGCAAGTTTTCTTGCGCTTTCCCAATTTGTTACTTTTGCACCATCGCCCATAGGTATATCTATTAAAAGAAAATCTGCCCCCATTGCATATTTTTTACTTAAAACGCTGGCTAAAATAATCGGCTCTGGATCAATTAAAAGTTTTCTTTCAACTTCTACTATCTTGTCATCGGCAGGTGTTAGATTCAATACCCCGCTCCAAGCAAGACAGCCTCCTGTAGAATTTACTATCTCTTTTAATCTATCCGCTCCAAAATCAACAGGTGAAAGTACCTCGACAACATCTGCAGTACCTGCTGGTGAAGTTATAGCTCTGGAAGATGTTTTAGGTATAGTGAGTCCAGAAGATGCGACAATAGGAACTGTCAAGAGCGCAGTTTTGTTCCCTGGGACACCTCCTATGCTATGAACATCCATAACTGGGCTTTTCTCAAATTTAATCATAGTCCCTGTTTCAGCCATTGCCCTAGTTAGATGCTCCACTTCTTTAGTTGAAGTTCCAAGGATCTGTGTGGAGGTCAAGAAGCTTGAGATTAAAACACTATCAATGTTTCCAGTTATTATCCCTCCAACTAACTTTACTATTTCTTCTTTAGTAAGTATCTTACCTTCAATTTTTCTCTTTAATATATGTGAAAGTTCAATATTTCCATCAGGATATACATCAAGGGTGTCATTGTCCTTAGAGTTTAATCTTTTAGCCTTTTCAGATGAAATTCCGATATATCCAATCTTTACTAAATCATTTGTCAAAACAGCAGATGATGAAAAAAAATAATCTGATTTTTTAATAACTACTTTTTCTCCAGGATCTATTCTTTCCTTTAAAGCATCATTGAAATTAATGAATACTATATCTTGATTCTCTTGTATATCCAGTATTTTTAATTTAAGTTGCATAATTTAACATTTACTCCATTTAATAAAAGAGTTACTATTTTTGAGATTATCTCAATAGTAGGGATTGTATTTAGAAACCTTTATAAATAATTTAACGATGATTAATTAGAGGGATAATATGAAAAAATTATATACAATTTTGATATCTTTGCTCTTTGTTGTAAGTGTTTTTGGAATTGCTTCAGCATTTGCGTTATTATTCACAGCTACACCAAATAACGTTGCCGTTGGGGAGTTAATAACTGTATACTATCCAAGTGAAAGCCAAACACCGCCAGATGATCCAACTATTGAAGCTTCAGGCACATTGGTTAAGGGAGGTGCATACAAAGTATCTGGTCCTACAAAAACTGGAAATAACTTTGTATATACATATCGTGCAAAACAACCTGGAACCATTTATTTTAAATTTGGCAATGAATATAGGACAAACGATGTTTCAATAACTCCCAAACCACATCCAATGAAAGCATTTATGGACATTCTTGGGTTTGGTAAGAAAAAATAAATTTTTTTATTTAATATTAAATTATTTTTTTATTGATTCTAAATAAGCATTTAATGAAGGCGCTATTCCTTTATCTTTGGATATCTTTCTAATTTCTTCAAGAGTTCCGGAACCATATTGAAGAGCTTTTTTTCTTCTGTTTATAATTTCATCTGGGGCACCAAGCGAAGAAGCAATATCTCTCAAAACATGTTTTCTTAAATTATCATCTGGTCCTTTTAGATTTTCACAAATATCGATTTCATTTGATATTTTTCTTACTTTTTCATCTAAGAAAGGCGAGAGAAAATTAATGCCAAAATGTCCAAATATTTTATATTCTCTTCTGTTTAAGATTTCACTTAGTTCTTCAACATCTTTATTCCTTAATTCAAAAGGATTTTTTTTATCTAACAATGCACGCCTATATTTGTCATATCCAAAAAACAGTTCATCTGCACCCTGGCCAGATAGACAAATATCAAAATCATCTTGATATATTCTTTTTGCTATAAGATAAAATGTTGAGCCTATCAAAACATCAAGTCTATTCTCTGCCCCAATTATTTCAATAGTTTTCTTAATACCCTCTACCATGTCTTTATCTGAATAATTAATTATTCTAAGTTCTGATTCTAAGGATTCAGAGGCAACTTTTGAATAAAAAAGATCTTTTGAGTCATCATTTCCAATTGTATACAATATTGGGGTGGAATAGTTTTTAACTAAAGCTGCAGTGATGTAGCTGTCAACGCCACCAGAAAAAGATACTGGTACAGTTTCACGAGTATCAATTAGATTAGAAACTGATTCTGAAAGAGATTCAATTAAATCATCTCTTATAACGCTCATATTATTTCGTACTCCAGAGATTCTCCACTCCTTGAATAGACAAAATAGTCATCTTGTTCATAAGGATATCTAACAATTATATGGACTTTTCCATAACGTGAAAAAAAGTTTAGATCTCCCTCTGAAGGATTTCCATTTCGTCCGGGATGAGAATGAACTGATCCAATTATTGTATGATCAATTGGTAGGCTAAAATGAGATATTGTAGAAGAATTTTTTCCAAATATACTGAAAGGAGAGAGAACAACTTCAGAGATAATTCCTTTGTCCTCTCTCAAAAAAGCAGCAAATTCGTTAGGATAGGTATTCTTTGCAGCATTGGATATGAAGTCTATTAAGTCATTGTCTATCCTAATCAAAAGATTTCATTCCTCATCCTTGGTTATAGGATTATCTACTCTTTCAATTTTTATCTTGAAAGGGAGAAATGGCGTTCTAATCTCTTTACTGTCTTTTAATAATTCTTCAAGTTTCAGGAAATCATTTAATTCTTTCTCTAACTGCCCTATCTTTCGCTCAACAAGTTTTGATGGAGAAACTGCTGTGTATTTTTCGCCACCTTCCTCGTATTTTTCTATAACTTTCATTTGTAACATAGAATCCAAGGCTTCACGGCACGTGCTGGGATATATTGAAGTTCCCTCTGCAATGTTGTCAGAGGAAGATTTTCCTGATTTTAAAAGATATAAGTAGATTTTGACTTTAGATTCTGTGTCTAAAAAGAATTTTAGCATTTCCATTAGTCCCTTATCTATATCACTTTTTTCCGGAACATTGAACTTTATTTCTTTTGCATATTCCTTCATTTTTTCACCTTTCCTTTATATAACATAATATTTTATAAATTTCATTTTGACTTGATAAATTCTATTTTTCCATTTTTCATGAATATTACTTCACATTTACATGTAAATATACCATTTTCAAAAATACCTGGAATATTATTAAGATCCTTTTCCATACTCTTTGGATTATTAATAGTAGTATAAAGGTCTATTATGAAATTTCCGTTGTCAGTTATTACAGGTCCATCCTTTTTCTCAGCAATTCTTAGTATGGGCTTGCCCATTGCCTTTAAAGAATCTAAAACATTCCTATAAGCCATCGGGAAAACTTCAACTGGTGCAGGAAAAGATTTTCCTAGAGTCTGAACTAGTTTTTTCTCTTCACACACTACGATAAACCTCTTAGCGCAGTAATCAATAATTTTTTCCTGCAAGAGTGCACCACCCCTGCCCTTCAAAAGATAAAGGTCAGGATTAACTTCATCAGCACCATCAATCGCAATATCAATATTGTGTTCATCAAGAGTAGTAATTGGTATTTTTGATTCTATTGCCAATAATTTGGCTTGAAAAGAAGTTGGAACGCCATAAATTGATATTTCCTCTTCCTTTATTCTTCTACCAAGTTCCTTTATTGTGAAAGCAGTAGTGCTACCAGTTCCTAGGCCAACTATATCACCATCTTTTACTAAAGATGCTGCATACTCCCCTACAGATTTTTTATCATCCACTCTATTACTTCCTTCTATTCTTAAATGAGTTCTCGTAATCTTCCATGGCCTTTTCAAGTCTTTTAATGTCTTCAATTAAATCTTGAGTATTGTCGACTCTTCCATACGGGCGATATCTATTTGATACAATTTCTCTCCTTTCAGGGCGTTCCCTTTCAACAGTTACCGGTGCCGGGATTGGCCTTTGTCTTTCAATTCTCTCGGGTTGTGGAGGAGGTCTATCTTTGCATTCTTCTTTATTTATTGTAACTTTGATGTTTTTGCTTTTCCTTACTCCAATTACCTTCTTCCAGCTTGATAAGAACACCATTGAAGAGTCTAGACCACAAATAAATGTGAATATTATAAGAAATATACCAAGATTTGAGTTTCCCCAAGCACTTAATTTCTCAAGTGGTGTAGGCTCAGCCGGTTTCTTTACGGCCTCAAAGAACACGCTTGTAGGAGGTGCAGAATAATAGACTACAAACGATTTTACTCTTTCTGTTGTTTCAGGCGTAATCTTTGTTATGGTATATTCATCTGGAACTTTAATTCCATTTATACCTGCATTTCCATAAGGATATGAAAATGAAATATTGATATTGTTATCCTCAAGCAATATTGAAGGGTCAGAAGACCCACGGTCAAATACAATCCAAAACTCCCCATAAAATGAATCAACTGTAGCATTTAAAGGCAATTGATAATAGTAATCTCCAACTCGTTTATAAGTCAATGATAGAATGGATATTTTTCTATTGACATCTCCATCCCTTAGAAAGTATGATTCACCTGCGTTCATATAAAGTGGCTTTATTGATGTCACGACATCTTTTGCCTGAGCTGGTTCAACAAAGAATCTTTTTGATCTATCTGGATCATTTACAAATGATATTTCCATTTTTTCTATCCCGGAGTTTCTTGGAATGTAAACGTTCATCTTCAAGATTATTTTATCCTGTTGGATTATGAAACGAATATCTGAGAGCCTTAAATTTTCATCCGGCCTTACTGTTCCTTCAGGACCTAAAAATTTCATCTGGAATCTATAATGCTGAGAACTTGACTCAGTTTGGGCTGCAACATATGCAATGAATAATGACAAAGTAAACAAAATAAGCATGATTGAGATCGATAGCCTTAGCTTCCTATTCATAAACAACAATTTGGGAAAGAATATTTAAATCTTTCTAAAAACATTAAATTATCGTCTATAATCTATAACATTTTCTTTAAATAACGATGGAAATTAATTATTAATTATCAGTTTTTACAAATATTTATATAGATATTTTTTTAAATTTTATTTGAAAAAGGTGGATTTTATGAGTAAAAGTATAATAGCAATACTTGGATTGCTTGTCCTTATCTTAGGTGGAACCTCATATTTGTTCTATACTGAGAATAAGGATTTGAAAGATGATATTGAAGCATTAACAATTGAAAAAAATCTACTTACTGAAGAGCGAGATGGCCTTAAAAATCAAATCTCTACAATGATCCCTGTTTCTGAGAAAAATGCACTGAAACTCGTAGATGCTTACATATGGGAAAACGGTCAAAAAATATCAGGAACAAAATCATTTTCTTTTCATCCTTACAGCCCAACAAACAAAATAAAAGATACCGGCTCAGTATTTGAAATAGAGGTCTTGAGAGGAATTGGAAAACTTGATGGAAATAATCTAACAGTTAGCTACCACGCTTTGAAATTTGAAGTCAATAAAAATACTGGTGAAGTAGTTTTCAAAGGAATTGGTGAGGCTTCATTCCCGAGCACTGTTTATATAAGAGTCTCTTAACGATGTCCTCTAAATAAGATATTCAAACAGTCAATACAATATTTTTTCTTTTTTTCATCTATATCATAGATATCTTTAGATATATTCATAGCACAACCCGGATTCTTACAGTGATCAAGGCCCAAAGTATGACCTAATTCATGAAGCGCCTCTTTTAACGCTCTTTCCTTAATTAAAAAAGTACTTTTGAAATGATTTTCTAGAGGCGCTGTTGAGATTATAGCTATATCTTTCCCAACTTCAGCTTCACCAAACAATAGTCCGGCAAAACCCTGTTTAAATATTTCAACATCTACTATTACAAGTACCTTTAAAAGAATAGCCGCTTGCCCAAGTCTCTTCAAAGAATCCTCTCGCTTGGTCTGTCCATAAGAAAATAGGCTATGAGTGTTATATTTTCCAATATGGGATGTATAAGCTCCACTTGGGATTTTATCAACTTCAATTGTGCCTGAATTATTATAGAAACAAGTTGCTTTTATGCCGTTATCGTAGAGTACATTTTGTAATTCTTTCTGAAAATCAAACAGAAATTTTTTATCGAAGTCACCAGCAGCCGCTAATCTAATGTATACCCTGTCATAAGTCATTAAATGCCAAATGACTCAGGGCACTTAAAAGTTTTACGATTAATGATTGATTTATCCTAAAATATTAAAAACTAAAGAGTCTTAGTTATTGCATGAATAGATTCATAGTATTCGAAGGCATTGATGCTTCAGGAAAAGAAACACAGGCAAAATTACTTTCATCATTTTTAACAAGCAAGGGCTTTGAAGTTCTATTAACCCATGAGCCTATATACGAAGATCCCATTGGAGAGGTAATAAAGAAAAATCTTCAGAAAAAGATTTCCCTTGCATCTGAAACTGTTGCAATGCTTTATGCAGCAGATAGGTACGAACATTTTATAAAAATAAAAAAAGCGCTTTCTGAAGATAAATTTGTAATTTCAGATAGATACAAATATTCCAATATGGCGTATCAAGGGGCAAACGGCGTTGATCCCAAATGGATTGAAGAAATTGAGAAGTATTCCTTGGATCCAGATATAGTTTTTTACATAAGAGTAACACCAGAATCAGCAATGAAGAGGCGAAAAGAAAAGGACCTTTATGAAGAAAATTATGAATTCCAAAAAAAAGTTTTTGGCATTTATGAAAAACTATCTAAAAAATACAATTTCATAACTATTGATGGCGAGAGGTCAATAGAAGAAATTCATAAAGACATAATAAAATACTTCAAATTACCGATATGACGGTTCTACGACGTATTTCATTGTATTTTTAAATTGTTTCAAGTCAGTAAGGACTTTTTTTAGATTTCCATTGTCAATTTCTTTTGGGAGCTCTTGCGTTGCATAGATATACATCACCCTTGGCAATGCATTGACTTTAGTGTCAATTTTACCTTTGCTGTAAACCTCCCATGCATTTTCAATTGCATTTGTGAATTCAATTTGCTTTTCTTTGTAATTGCCATTATTTTCTATAGTCAATATTAGCTCTTCTATAGTACGAACTATATTTTCAAGTGGACCCATAATATCAATCCGTAATTTAATATCTAAATTTAAAGTTTTTTCTTATTATTAATGTAGATTACCTTAACTTAGCATAACTCTTATAAGTAGTGTTACGAAATCAACATTAGTGCTATGGTGAGAAAATGAAAGTAAGAACTATGGACTTTGACAATATGTCTTCAGAAGAACTATGTAAAAGATTAGCTGAATTTCACGGTCATCTTGGGCCATATCTAGTACTTGGTGCTAAAATGGGATTATATGCAAAAAAAACTTTAAGTAGCTCTCCATTTGAAATCTCAGCAGAGATAACAATGCCTCTAAAGCCTCCTTTATCCTGCACAATTGATGGAATACAGTTCACATCAGGAGCAACAACTGGGAAGGCTAATCTTAGGGTATCAGATGGATTACCAATCAAGGTCTTATTCTACAAGGATAAAGAAGGCATAGTTTTAATACCAAAAGAGGGTATAATAGAAAAAATACGAAGTCAGGTAGAACATGGAGATTTAGAAATGCTTGCTGAGCAGATTATGAAAAAAGATTACTCTGAACTCTTTGAGGTTGAGAAATGGGTAAAGCAATAGAACTAAATCAAGTTGATACAATTTACGAAGGAGAAAAGATTCCTTCTCTAAAGAATATTACTTTACACGTTGATAAAGGTGAATTCATAGCCGTTATCGGCCCTAATGGCGCGGGGAAAACTACACTTCTTGAAACTATAATGGGGCTCCTTGAATCAAAGCGGGGAGAAGTAAAGGTTTTAGGAAAACAGTTGAACGGCAATGGTAGCAATATCAGAAAACTAGTTGGATATGTACCCCAAGAGTATTCTATTGATGATCTTACTCCTTTTTTGGTTTCAGATGTTGTTTTGATGGGGAGATATGGTAAAATAGGTCTATTAAAACCAATAACGAAAAATGACAAAACAGTTGCCAAAAAAATGATGGAGTATCTTGGTATCTCCGAACTCTCTAATAGGCCAATTGGGAAATTATCTGGTGGACAAGCACAAAAGGTCATGATAGCAAGATCCCTCGCAAAGGAACCTGAGATAATATTGATGGATGAACCGTTCTCAAATCTTGATTTTGAGGCCAGAAGAGAAGTTTCTGAAAAACTAACACATTTGCATAAAACTAAAAATATGACCTTTGTGATCGTGATTCACGATATAGCTTCAATACCAAAAGTATGCAACAGAGTCATTGTCATGGACTCGGGAAAGATTGTTGCCGATGGTAAAAAAGAGGATATTTTAAAACCTGAGCTTCTTGAGATGGGATATAAGGGAATTGCATGTTAGAAATTTTTTTTACAAAAATCCTTATTTTTGCAATCTTGGGTGCTGTTTTAACTGGATACACATGCTCTTTAATGGGAACTTTTGTTGTAAGGATGAATCTTTCATCGCTGGGATTTGCAATGTCCCACGCAGCTTTTGCAGGTGCGGCCCTTGGTATTTTTTTAAAAAATGATCCCTTGATATTTGCTCTGCTTTTTTCTGTATTTGTTTCACTTGCTTTGGGCCCATTGGCGGATAAAGCCAAATTAAAAACTGATGTTGTCATAGGGGTAATATTCTCTTTGTCTATGGCCCTAGGACTACTATTCTTAAATTTATCGCCAGACACTGCAATGTCAAGTACCGCCCTTAGAATACTTTGGGGAAGTGTCCTAGGAATGACGACTGCCGATATCATTTATTTATTAATAATATCTGTAATAGCGATATTATTTGTAATGATGTTCTTTAAGGAAATCAATGCAATCCTTTTCGATAGAAAATTAGCAAGGGCTTCAGGTATAAACGATAAACCATTTTATTACCTAATTCTTTTTTTAACAAGTGTAACTGTTGCATTTTCTTTAAAGCTTGTTGGGGGTCTTTTAGTATTCGCATTGATGGTAAATCCAACTTCTTCAGTTTACCAATTCTCATATGACATGAAAAAAATCATAATTCTCTCCCCAATCGTAGGTGTATTTTCATGTCTTTTAGGGATCTTGATTTCATTTGCATTTGATTTGCCAACTGGCTCCTCTATAGCCATAGTCTGTTCTGCAATATTTGGTATCTCAGTTCTGATATCCCCAAAAAGAAGGAAAGGCTAAAGTTTAGCAAAATCTTTTATATTTGAAACTCTACGAATTTGCATGGCTATTGTTTTATCGGTAATTAATGAAGGGGAAGTATTCATTGTGAAAGAAATTGATCCAAGAATAACGAGTTATCTAGAAAGAAATATAGATGGGCTTATGATAAAGACTGAAGTTTCCCAAGGAGTGGCGGGGATGAAGTATATTACGTTCCCTAAAGGTTATAAAATAACTGCTGATGGAAATTGGATTAAGATAGATTTTCCACACGGTCAAGTAACAAAAGGTCCAATTAAAATTTATCTATAGTTCACTTAGATCTGAATAGGTCCTTCTCTTTTTCTCTCAATAATTCTTTTGAAGAACCTTCTCCCTTTAGATATCTTGCACCTCTGATTATAACTACTGGAATACCCTCATCGGCCTGACCCATTAATAGAGAGGCTGCCGATGCGGCTTCATCGGCCGTTGCTATAACTGAAGATTTTAGCTCATAACCATAGAGGTCCTTTTCTCCAGCCCGTTTCCACAAGGGGCGCATGCCCGACACACCTATCGCAACTCCAATAGCGCCGCTTCTAAAAGGCCTTCCTTGGGTATCTGAAATAATAACTGCTACATCCACTCCGGTTAATTCCTTTAGAGAGTTTCTAATCGATGATGCTTCTAGATCAGGGTCCAAGGGCAAGAGCCCAACAACTGATTCATTGCCACAAACATTTGAAACATCAATCCCTGCACTTGCACAGATATTGCCATCCTTAGTTTCAACGACAATCACGGTATCCCCAACTTTTAATACATCCTTTGATTCATCTAGAATAAGCTGGACAAGCCTTGGGTCTTTACCAGTTTTTTTGGAAAGTTCGATTGCATTATTACTGGGAATAACGTCTTTTAAGTTAACAACTCTTCCTTGTGCCTTAGAAACGACTGTCTCACAAATAACTACGATATCCCCCTCTTCAAGTTTTATTCTTTCAGAAATAATTCTGGAGAGATTATCTTTTTCCTTAATTAGGGGTATACCTAAAACAGGTATAATCCTGATTTCACTTGTCAGTGCCGTCACTCTCTTTTAACAGTTCATCGTAAGTTTCCTTCTCAAAATTTCTTATTTCTTTGAGTTTTTTATCCCAGCTTGATATGAATTGGATATTTCTTAAACCTATTACAATAAGAACTAAGGTAATCAATAAATTAACAATTACAAAACTCAACCTGAAGCTCTGACCGTCTATATTAAATATCTTAGCAATAAGAAAGACAAGTCTATAATTTTTTGATATGAGCAAAAAGGATATTATGTTAAACAAAAGCCCTATAGGAACCATAATTAAAGCCGAAAGTGAAGCAAACAATATCTTATTTCGTTCCTTTTCCATATGCTCAATCAAGCTATACATTAGCTCTGTAAGATTTTCAGTCATTTAAACACCATACAATTCCTTATTTATCTGGAAGAACCACTTATACCTCTCAACACCTTTCTCTGTAAGTTCATAATAGATAACCTTTCTCTTACCCCAAGTTCCTTCCTTTTCCACGATATATCCCGCCTCTTTTAATATTGCGAAATATTTATCGGCCATCTCGGCTTTCAGATTTGCGCATTGGATAATATGAGTTTTTAGGGCCTTATTTGTTGATGTAGATTTTTTAATGATGCACTCCATAATGTTTAGAATTATCTTATTGCTGGCCCTATACTCTATTTCCATATATGGTTAACCTACCTTTGTTCTATCACATTCAAAGTTCAGTAAATTGCAGAATCCCTTTATTATAGCTAGTTATAAGATTTTCTTAGAGGTGGTTCAATGGGAAAAATATCCAAAAACAGAACAATTGGTATCATTGTGATATCGTTGCTTGCAATATCTACATTTCCTGTAATTCTTTCTGAGGAAATACAGAATCTAGGGGAAGATGCTCTTTATGCAAGGTATATGACATACCATCAGAGAAAAGAAACGGCAGTAATCGCAATGGATGCTATTATAAAACTGTATGATGAAAAAGGTATTTCAACAACTGAGTTAGTAAGTTTAAAGATCAAGTTAAACGATCTTGATTCAAAGGCAAAAATAGCCGCTGTAAATACAAAAAGAGATGAATTTTATAGCATAATCAAAGAAAGCAGAGAGGTTATAAAATACTTTAGAGAGATCACACAAGAAAAAGAAGTTGAAGGGCAAAAGGATGTAGTAAAAGCCGCCCTTGAAGAAAACAAGAATTACTTATTAGAACTTAGAGCTGAAACTTCAACTACAAAGAAGGGCATTTACCTAAAAGCTGTTGACAATAGACTAGAGAAGCTTGAGCAGATTTCTTTAAGGCTAGAAGAGAAGGGGGCCGATGTTTCAGAAATTAATGCAAAGATCGACGAGATATCCTCAAGCAGAGCCAAAATATCAGATGAATCAGACCGTGACGCCCTAAAAGAATTTCACCAGAGTGCAAAGGAAGATGTTCAACAACTAAGAGAAATGATCAAAAAGGCAATTGAAGAAATAAAAGAACAAAATAATTAATTTAATTTTTTTTATTTACTCTTCTTCTATAATTAAAAGCGGATCGCCAAAGTGTATCTCGTCCCATTCTTTGACAAGGATTTTCTTAATAGTTCCATTAGTATGTGCCACAACTGGATTTTCCATTTTCATGACGTTTATGAAGACAACTGTATCCCCACACTTTATACTCTGCCCTTCTTTAACAACTATACTTTGTATAATGCCCGGTATGGGTGACCTCAAAGGTGTTTCAGACATATTATCTATTCTTATAGGATTAACAACTATATAAATCTGATTAAAGATTTTATAAAAATATAATTTAAAATTTAAGCTATAGTTGCTAAGATATCTCCAGTCTTAACAACGTCCCCTTCTTTCACATAGATCTTCTGCAAGACACCGGAGGCAGGAGAAACTATTTCATTTTCCATTTTCATAGCAGAAATAACGAAAAGAACGGAATCCTTTTTTACAGGTTTGCCTGTTTCCCCTACTATCTTGAGGATTGCCCCGGGCAGAGGCGCTCTTAAAGCTGTGCCACCATTAGTTTCTTGTTGATGCTTTGAAGGCTGAGCTGCAGGAATATCTTTAGCGGCAACATTTTCTTTTTCGTGATGTTCTACCTTTGGTTTACTGACCTTTTCTGTCCTCTTTTCAAAGAACGCCAGTGCTATTTCAGGAAACAATGCGTAAGTAAGCACATCTTCTTCTTTTTTTATTTTTCCCTTAATTTCTTCCCTAAATTTATTGTATGATGGATTCTTTAGTTCAGGTGATTTTTCATAAGAGACTTTTTCGTTACCGATTATAATCTTCTCAATGTTCTTGTCAATAGGTGCAGCAGGTTTACCATATAGGCCTCTCACATAGTTCTTTACTTCATTTGGGACGAGTTTGTATCTCTGACCGGATAGAACATTCAAGGTAGCCTGAGTTCCAACAATCTGGCTCAACGGGGTTACTAAAGGAGGGTAACCCAACTCTGCCCTTACCTTTGGGACTTCTAGAAGAATTTCATCAAGCCTGTTTTCAGCATTCTGATCTTTAAGCTGTGAAACAAGATTTGACATCATACCTCCTGGTATCTGGAAATGAAGGATCTGGGTATTAACGGTAATCGAGGCCTCTGAAATTAATCCCTTGTACTTTTCCTTTAGTTTCTTGAAGTAATTTGCAATTTTGTATATCCTTTCAATGTCAATATCAGATTTGTATTCTGTGTTTTCAAGCATTGCGTACATTGTTTCTACGCCCGGTTGGCTTGTACCAAATGAAAAGGGCCCTATTGCGGTATCAATTATATCTACACCAGCTTCGATGGCTTTGAAATAGCTTGTTGGCGCCATACCGCTTGTGCAGTGTGAATGTAAACATACCGGGAGGTCAAAGTTCTCTTTAAGGGATTTAACAAGATTATAGGCATCCATTGGATTAATTAACCCTGCCATGTCTTTAATACAGATTGAGTCAATATCAAGTGCTACCATCTCTTCAGCTGCTTTGATGTAGTATTCAATAGTGTGAACAGGGCTTATTGTGTAGCTCAAGGCCCCCTGTGCATGCCCACCAACATCTATAATCGCCTTTATTGGGACTTCCATATTTCTGATGTCGTTTAAGGCATCAAAGACTCTGAAAATGTCAATGCCTTTCTTAAATGACGCCTCAACAAATTTAAAGACAATATCATCTGGGTAGTGCTTGTATCCAACAAGATTCTGTCCCCTTAGAAGCATTTGAAATGGTGTTTTTGGGGCTAGCTCCTTCAGCTTTGTAATTCTTTCCCATGGGTCTTCATTCAGATACCTTATTGCGGAATCAAACGTAGCTCCACCCCACATCTCGAATGAGTGGAAACCTACCTTATCCATTTCTCCAACTATTTCTAGCATATCCTCAATCTCAAGCCTTGTGGCTATCAACGACTGATGCGCATCTCTCAATGTTGTATCTGTTATTTTGACCTTTGACATATAATCTCCCCTAAAAACATAAGTAAAATCAATAATTACTTAAAGGAGCCTGTGAATTAGATTAGAATCCTTTCGTATTCTCATAAAAAGTACAGTTCATACCTATTGGCTCCATAATATCTATATTAATTTGATTTCAAACGATTTAAAAATATAACTGTTAATTTATATAACTTAAATCTTGTTTTTTGTCTAGAAATAATCAATTTAATGCTAAATTTTACTATTATATGACCGAAATCTTTTCAAGGCATAAATTATTTTTCATTTTGAATATTTTACAATTATTAACGCCACTATTGAGTTAATAATCAATAAAAATGGCCTAACTTAATCATATATCTATAATTAAATATAAATATTAGAGGAAATTTAAATTTATTTGTTGTTATATATACAAATGACAATTAATTATAATAAATAATGGAGATTCTAAAGGAGGAATTTAATGAGAAAAAGAATTGGATATTTAGAGGGTACTGACCCAAAAATACTAAGCACCTTCATTGCTAAGGGGTATAACACAATGACATTAGGCAACGGATTGGACAATCATGGAAAGTACCTTGCACATATAGAGCCAAAGGATAATATCTACGCAGTTATAGGTTACCTTCACAAGTTTTTACCTTTGACAGACCAGAAAATAACACCAAATGATTTGCTCTATGCATGCAGATTGCACAACATCCCTGTTTTTGTAATGGTACCGAAAGAGGTCATTTACGAAGGTAGAAAAGTTTTGAGTGACGTTTCAGATTTCGTAAATTTTGTTGAGCCTGAATCAGCACTTGAAGCAATCTTGGTCTTTTTAGAAACTAAATAAGTAAATATTTAAAGCTTTTATTTTATTTTCTTTTATGTTCTCTACCTTTGACCTGAAGGAGATATCAAAAGAGCTATCAGACCTCGAAAGGATGCGTATAGACAAGATCTACCAACTAGGCAATGAGCTCAGGATTAAATTTTTTGGAAGAGGTAGAGAAGACCTAGTCATTAAGCCACCACTGGCAGTATTTGTTACATCTTATCCAAAACCTGCCCCAAAGAATCCAACATGGTTTGCCATGCTTTTAAGAAAACACCTGAAATCAATGTGGCTCTTTAAAATTGAGCAGTATGATTTCGATAGAATCCTTACTCTATCCTTTGGATTTTATGAGGATAATAACCCCGTTGTTAAATATGTATTAATTGTTGAAATGTTCAGGGATGGTAATATTATACTTGCAAACAATGAAAACGTCATTGTAGGGATCCAGTCAAGAGAGTACATGAAGGAACGGACCCTTGCACCAAAATCAGTTTATGTCTTTCCTGAAAAGAAAAAAAGCTTTGACTTGACTACAGAAGAATTAATTGAGATATCTAAAGATAATGAGATAGTGAGAGGTCTTGCCACACAGCTAAATATTGGTGGGCTCTACGCCGAAGAGGTATGTTTATTATCGGGTGTAAACAAAGCTAAAACTGGCATAACTGAAGAGGAAGCCATAAAGATAAAAATAGCCTTGAACAAATTACAAAACTTAGAAAAAAATCCTATGATTATAAAGAAGAACGGCGAGGTCATAGACATAGTTCCTTATGATTTAATTTCTTATAGTGGCCCCGAATTTGAAAAAATCAGATACGACTCCTTCTCAAAGGCCTTGGATGAGGTATACGGAAAGGCCGAGGCTGAAGAGATTTTGAGGGAAGAGATATCGAGTCACCAAAAAAAGATTCAGAAATTTGAAAGGATGCTGAAATCTCAGACTGATCTTTATAATTCCTATGTTGAAGAAAGAGACCTCTACAAAAAGCTTGGGGATCTGGCTTATGAGAAGTATAATATTATTGAAGAGTCACTCAAAGTTATTGAGCAGGCAAAAAAGACCTACTCACTTGAAGATATAAAAAATAAATTAAAGGATAATAAACTGATATCAGATGTTGACTTTAAGACAGGTATAATCACATTTAACTTTGACATACCGCTACCAATTGAGCTAAAAAAAGATGTAAATGAAAATGCAAATGAATTCTATGAAAAATCAAAAAAGATGAAGCGAAAAATTGACGGTGCAAAAATAGCAATGGAGAATACTCAAAAGAAAATTGAAGAGTTGAAAGAGGAGGAAGGAGAGCTCGAGGTAGAAAAGCCTAAGGCAATTGAAAGAAAAGCTAGAGAGTGGTATGAGAAGTTCAGATGGTTTATTTCGAGTGAGGGAAATTTAATTATTGGTGGAAGGGATTCTTCATCGAATGAAGTGATTGTAAAGAAATATATGGAAGATAGCGACATTTATTTCCACGCCGATGCATATGGTGCACCTCATGTCGTTATAAAGGAAGGTAGCAAAGCAACTGAAACTACTTTGAACGAGGCGGCAATTTTTGCAGTTTCTTTTTCATCTCTATGGAAGGATGGGTATGGAGGNGGAGACGCATACTGGGTAAAACCTGATCAGGTAACAAAAGAAGCGCCATCTGGGGAATACTTAA
>JGI11944J13513_1000233_pt1 | contig 61442 bp, 55 predicted proteins | sample TerdegcoTASludge_FD_13513 | JGI IMG/M metagenome (IMG submission 13513) | reverse complement strand
TTACAGTTAAAAAAATACATATCCCAAGCACCATAGATGCTATCAACTGCTTTGGTTGCATTCTTCTCACCCTGTAAATTCGATCATTAAGCCGAGAGCGTAAAAGAACTATATTAATTTGCTCACCTCGTGTACCAGTCCAGAGGACCTGCCTCGGAGAGAGCTGAATTGGTGCTACAGAAACGGCGCTTGAGGCCTCGGGTTGTTGATACGATGTCGTCTCCATCGGTCATCGGTTAAGGTTTGATTTAAATACACTCCCTGTTCCATTGGTGTCATCTCATTATACATCTATTGGTATGACTCTGTTAATAACATATAAATAATATAGATTTCTTTCTAACCTCGAATGGGTCGATGAAGGTGTTTAAAAGCTCCTCATTCGAGGAGGAGGTCGCGTACTTGCTTAACTGAAAAACGTAGTTTGCAGCCAACGAGAAGGAATTCGACAAATTCATTCTGAAGACCCTGATTTCTTGATATATTTTCAGTTATCCAAGTACATGACCGTTTTTCGAAGCCCTCAAGTATCTATTCGTTAATTTACTCGTAAACTGGTGCGGAGGTCCCGTCTCCACACACTAAGTTATCAGTAGTGCATAAATACCATGGAGTGCATTCATTCTAATCAGTTGGGGCCATAGTAGTAGATGAGTTACCTTGATGAGATCCGAAGATGGGGAAGGGAGGCAAATCCTTTCTTCCGCTTGATGGCAATTGATATAGATGCTTATGGCAATGGAGAGGCGCAGATCTCCATGGAAGTGCGCCCCGATATGTGCAACGGCGTAGGGTGGCTACAAGGTGGCATCTTCACATCACTCAGCGACGAAGCCATGGCCCTCGCCCTTTACACCATCCTCGAGGAGGACGAAGGCATTGCCACCATATCGGAGAGCACTTCATTCCTTCAGGGAGTCAGAAGCGGCAGGGTGACGGCCTATGGCAGCGTGATCAAAAAGGGGCGAGCAGTCGCCTTCACAGAGGGTTATGTGAAAAAGTCCGATAGCGGCACAATTTTATCCCAGACCAGAGCGTCGTTCACAGTCATTCGTAAACGGTGAAACCCGTCATCTCATGTCCGCCAAGTTGAAGCTTACGGACGATTTCACCTGCTGTTCTGGCATCCTCTGCCACTGCCAGTATCTTCGCCTTGCGAAGCTCTGTTCTCTTTTTGCAGGGGCAGGTCCTGGTCTTGGAGTCAGACGGAGCGTACAGATGCCTGCCGCAACTACATCGAAAAACGATAAACATTGAAGGCTTTACTGGGACAGCAGGATCGCGTTGATGACGCCGTCCTGGCCGGGACGGTTGGTTATTCGTGCATCGCCAAGCTCCGTCTTTATGACTGCACCCTTTGTGAGGATATTTCGCCTCATGTAGTGCAGATTGGCCTTGTTATCCTTTACCGTCTCCATCTTGACGATCTTCGATTTGCCTGTCTTGGGATCGGCAACTGTGGCCATATCGCCTCTCAGCATGCGCATCTTGATGTTCCCTCCCAAGGTTTCGATCTTCTTGGTCCTGACAGCCGCGATGGTAGTGTCGCTCTGCTCTCTGCCCGTCTCGTACTTTCTCTTACCCCTGGCCGGGATCAACTTCCCGCCCGTAGGCTTCCTTCCGAATTTTCCTTGCCAACGCATATTATTCCTCAGATCGCGAAACTTCTTTGGCGCGCGATATTTAACAGTTGTGGTGCCTGCATCCTTGAGGACGAAATGGATATCATCTCAATATCTTTGCCATGTAAGGCCCAGACAGATCATACCCCAACTGCCGATAGTAACCCCTGGCACCAATGCCGCTCGTAATCTCAAGGCTTTTGTATCCCTTCTCAAGAGAGATAACCTCGGCGGCCTTAACAAGCCTCGCACCATATCCCCGATGCTGCCATCCATCATTTTTGGTTCCGATAGGGACTAGGGGTCCATAGACATGCAGTTCCCTCACACGTGCCTTGGAGCCAGCTCCAAGGCGCAATCGTAGGAATCCCACGAGGGAATTGTCCTTGCCCTCGAAAGAGACAAAGTGCTCCTCCCCACCACATGCTTCGTATTTAACGTGTTTCAGGACTGCATCGATGTCAGTTACCCTGCGAAGCCCCACCTCACGACAGCGGATGCACCCACACTCTCCTTTGCGCTCCAAAAGGCGCTGCAGCGCAAGCTGACGAAGATTGGATCTCTTCACGCCAGCAACGATGAGCTGCGAAGGGATGTCTCGCTGCACTCGCTGCAATCGCAGATAGCTGGGAAGGATCTCTTTGATCTGAGATACCAGCATTGCTGCCTCCTCATCGCTCATCGGCCTGTACTCGCCCTTTTGATAAAGCCGATAAAGCTCAGTTCCCTTTACCACGAGAGTGGGATAGATCTTGAGATAGTCAGGCCGAAAGCGGCTGTCTCCAAAGAGCTCCTTGAATACTTCTAAGTCGGCCTTCGGCGTGGACCCTGGAAGACCTGGCATCATATGAAATCCAACCTTGAGGCCTGCATCGCGCAGGGCTTTGTTGGCTTGAACAGTGTCCTCCACGGTGTGGCCGCGCCTCATGGCTCGTAGGATCTCGTCTCGCGTGCTCTGCACGCCCAGCTCCACCTTGGTGCCCCCCAGATGAAGCATGATCCCGATCTCCTTTGGGCGGCACCAGTCAGGCCTGGTCTCGAAGGTCGTGCCGATGTTGCGAACGTTCGCCCCCTCATTGGCCGCGGCCACCTCTGCAAATGACTGCCAGCACCGCCCTGGAGCTCGGCTATGAGGATAGTCGTTCATGGCCTGAAGGCAGCGCTTCACAAACCAGTGCTGGTAGCCGAGCGGTCGCGAAGTGATCGTCCCACCCATTATGATCAGCTCGGCTTTGTCCAGTGGATGGCCTATCTCATCCAACTGGGCAAGCCTTGCCCAAACCTGCTGATAAGGGTCGAAACCATGCTGCGCAGCCCTGAGCGCTGCGGGCTCCCGACCTGTATAGCTTTGTGCTGAAGCGCAAAGGATGCCGCCGGGGCATGGAACACAGGTGCCGTGCGGACAGCGAGCGGGCGAGGTCATGGCAGCGATGACCGCAACCCCTGAGAGCGTGCGCGTCGGCTTTCGCACCAGAATCTTGAGCATCCCTCGCTCCTCAGGCGAGGCGAGGCCAAGGATGTCGGCGTTGCTCGGCAAAGAAGGAAGACCCAGACGAGAAGAGACTTCCTTCTTGTGGGACTCCAACTCCGCCTCAGTCTTCACTTTGCCTACAAGTATGGCATCGACTATTTGCCTCAGCTCAAGTTCGATCGCTCCTCGATGACTTATTCTATCCATCTGATCATTTCTTCCGCGTGCCTCTTAGGCGCTGCAGCCGGAGACTCAGACGGCCAGCCAAGAGAGATTATTGCCACTGGCAGGATTCCATCCGGAAGCTCAAGCGCCTCGCGTACCAGCTGATCGTCGAAGGCTCCATTCCAGCAGGCTCCAAGGCCCATGTCATGCGCGGCCAGGAGAAGGCACATCACTGCAGCATCAGCATCCTGTATGGCATAAAGGCTTCCTCGATCTCCGTAACGAGCACTTGATCTCTTCACATCTGCGCACACCACCACCAGCACTGGCGCGCTCTGCACGTGGCTCTGGCCAAATGCAGCCATGGCCATAACCTTTCGCATCTCGGGCCTGGTTATTATCACGTACCTTCTGGAGCGAAGGTTGCCAGCTGAAGGAGCGGCTTCAGCTGCTTCCAGTAAAGCCAAAATCTGCTCGCGCAAAACTGGCCTGGCCTCATACCTACGCACAGATCTTCTGCTCAGCAAGGCGTCCTTTAAATTCATCCTTCACGAAGAAAGCAGGCAGTCAGCTCGCGACTTCGGTCGTGAGATGAGCGCCGCACACTTTCCCTCCATGCTATGCGTTTATACTCAACAGATTCGATATGTCTATACATGATGCAGACGCAAGGTCAAACTTGAAACTATGTCTATAGCAGAGACAAAAATTTTGGGGCTTTGGGAGTTCACAGTCCTGTTGCGCTTGCCAGGTCCCGGCTCTTGCCCAGATCGCCGTTGCCCTCCACCAGGACTACTGTGCTGCCATTTCTCCACAAATACAGATAGCGCAAGGTTTGTCCGTTGACCCTCTTTCTGATCTCAGTCGCATTGTGACCATTGATTAAGGCTGAAGCGAATCTGTCCACTCCAACAAAAGGAGGCTTTTGAAATTCTGGATTCGACTTGTAATTGGAGATCGCAGCATCGGCGTGCTCCTCATCCTGTAATTGGATCAAGGTAACCTTGGCATCATAGGCCTCTCCTGGCTTGCCCCACTGATATATTCCCACAGTGACAGCAGCAGGCCCAATGTCCTCTGCGCCATAGAAATCGGAGATATATTCGGTCATGTTCACATTCGGATCCATCTCTGGAAGGACTGCAAGCAGCTTGAAGCCCTCCGGCAGCATCTCTTTAGGAACTGTCAGGTTCGCTGCCGATGCGCTCGTGGTATTCTCAGCCAGACAGATCATGGAAGATGCGAGCATCACGCATATGAATAGAATGTAAATTATGCTATTTGATCTCATGATAGCTTCTATTCGTTTCCATATCCATAAGCTTTTTGAGCCGAAGTCAGTTACCAAGGAGAGGGTATCCCCTTGTGCCGACGTTATGGACTCTACAAGCTGAAATGGACTCCTAAGTCGACCAGATCATCCTTTGATCTGCCGCAGAGGCATGATCATGGGCCGGTCAGATAAGTTTCGCACCGCTGCTTCTACCCTGTAGACGGAGGCTATGTTCTCTGCAGTGATCACCGAGGTCGGATCGCCTGCGGCAACTATCCTTCCTCTTTTCATCATGATGATGCGGTCCGAGTAGGTTGAGGCCAGATTAAGATCATGCAATGCCATGATGGCGGTGATCTCTCTTTTTTTTACTACGTCTCTGATTATATTCATGACGTCCAGCTGATGCCAGATGTCCAGGTTGCTGGTGGGCTCGTCAAGGAGCATCACCTCAGCCTCTTGAACAAGTGCACGGGCTATCAGCACCTTCTGCTGCTGGCCCCCGGACAGCTCATTGAAGTTGCTCATTGCGAGCCGCTCGATGTTAAGAAGCCGTAAAACATCCCAAACCTTCTCCTCGTCACCCTCGCTCCCCAGCCACCCGATGTGGGGCCTCCTTCCCATGAGGATGGTATCGAAGACGTTTGTGGGAAAGATGCGAACTGAGCTTTGTGGCACATACGATAGATATCTGGCCACATCCATCCGGCTCATCTTTGTAACATCCTTCCTGTCTATGAGAATGCTGCCACCCTGTGGTGATACGATTCTATCTATGCATTTGATCAGAGTTGACTTGCCTGAACCATTCGGCCCGACGATGGTGACCAACCTGGAGGGTGCTATCTCAAAGTTCACATTCTCGAGTATTGGATTGCTATCATACCCGAAGATTATGTCCTTGGCCTGCAGCTTGATCATCATGTCCAGAACTCCTTGCGCTTGCCCTTCATCATGAGATACATGAAGAATGGGACCCCCACGATGGAGGTCATGATCCCAGTAGGAATGATGGTGGGCGCGATCATGTTCATGCCTACGGCATCTGCTGACATGAGCACCAAACCTCCCAGCACGCCAGACGCCGGGATGAGAAATCGATGGTCTCCGCCTATGACCATGCGGGCCATATGGGGCGCAACCAATCCTACAAACGCAATCGTCCCCATGAAGCAGACGATGGTTGCAACCAGCAAGCTGGTGACTATCATTATGAATATTCGTGTCTTCTCCGCATCTACCCCTATGCTCTTTGCTGCTTCGTCTCCAGCGGTCATGATATTCAGGTCCCACGATTTGGACAATAGCAATGGGAAGCAGATAACGAATACTGCCAGCAGCAGACAAGAGTTTGCCCATGAGAAAGCAGCAAGGTCGCCCATTCCCCAGTTGGTCATGAGTCGCAGCTGCTCATCAGATGCAAAATACTTCAGAAGCTGGCTTATCGCCGTGAAGAAATAGTTCACAGCGATTCCAGCTAGCACAAGGTTTTCCGAGGTGGCTCCTTTGATCGCAGCCAGGGCAATGATGAAGAGAGAACAGAAAAGGGCGCAGACAAAAGCGTTGCCTATTATGAAATAAGGCCCGCCAAAGATTGAGACGCCGATCACCGCCGCAATGGAGATGCCAAATTGCGCCCCTGCGGTGATTCCAAGGGTGAAGGGACTTGCCAGGGGATTCTTGAGCACAGCCTGCATCACGCATCCACAGATACCGAGGCCAAACCCAGCCATGATCCCACCGACGATGCGAGGGAATCTGATATTCCATACCACGCGAGATGTCAGGGTCTCCACATGAAAGTAATCGGGCCAAAAGCGCGCCAGAAGCGCTGAATAGGCATCAGCGACGGAGATGTTCAACGGCCCAAGGGTGATGATAAATCCAGTGAGGAGCACTAAAAGAGCGACAATGGAGAGCACAAAGAAGAGCCTGATGAACTTGAACCTCTCATGGGCCAGCTCCACTCCGCTCTTCTTGCCTGCTCTCCTGGATCTCGACGGGCCTGCATCAGGCTTGCCATGAAAGAATGCCCTGTATCCCATCATTTATCAGCAGCCGCCCTGGCAAGGCCCATCAGAAGCGGGATGTCCGAACTCTTTGCATCTGATCCAGTTGAGACAACGATCAGGTTCTTCTCTTTGGCGATCTCCGTCAAAGTCTGATACTCCCGAAGCTTCAGGGCGCTGGGTTTGTTCTCATACATGTCGGCAGCTTCGTTCATCATCTTGGATGCCTGGAATTCTCCTTCGGCCAGAATTATTCTAGCCCTCTTCTCCCTCTCAGCCTCCGCCTGGCGGGCTATTGCGCGCAGCATGTTCTCGGGCAATGAGACATCCCTCATGGTCACCATCACCACATGCATGCCCCATGGCTCAGTGGTGGAGTCCAGAATCTCCTTGATCTTTCTGTTGAGATCGTCTCTGTCGGAGAGAATTGTGTCCAGCTCGTTTTGACCAAGGATATCTCGCAATGTCGTCTGGGCTAAGAGCAGCGTGGCTGCCTCGTAGTCCTCTACCTCGTTTATGGCCTTCGTGGCTGATACCACCTTGTAGTAAATGACGGCATCGACCTCCAAAGTGACATTGTCGCGGCTGATTATCGTCTGCTTGGGAACATCAAGCTCCCGCACTCTCATGTCCACCCGGACCATCTTGTCCACCAAAGGGATAAGCGCAAAGATTCCTGGCCCTCTTTCGCATTTTAGCTTGCCCAGTCGAAAGACAACAGCTCGATCATACTGCCTGACTACTCTTATGGATGCTACTATTAGTCCTGCTAAAAAGAGAGATCCGGCCAGAATGGGTATGGAAACCAGACTGAGACCCTCCTTTAGGCAGTGGTTTGCGGGCTCTTTTGCCAGGAGATCATGGCCTGCTTGGTGCTGCGGTGAATGCAAAGCCCCTGGTCATCCTCAATTAGCTTCTTTGAGAGGAATTCCCGAAGCTTCGGCTCATTTTCTGAGGGGATCTCATGCATCGTCTTCCAGCTAGCAACAGCATCATCGATGCTGGAATAATGCTCCCTGGACTCCCAATCCTGGATCTTGATATCTGCATAGATGCCAATATCCGCTAGCAGGTTGTAGATCATCAGGTAGCCTGCTGGTTGGAATGCATTCTGAGGACGTTTCTCATTCATCAGGAACTCTCTGAAGCCATCATCCCTGTGGTGATCTGTGAATGTAAAAATATAAACAGCTCTTTTGGCAAGACGATCCATCTTGACAAGAGCATCTAACAGATCATAGACCCCAAGAGAGTTGGACGAGATGACCACATCATGCGCTGGGATCTCATCGAGTCCGACATCCTGCCAGCTCTTCTGAATGCATTGGATGTTGCTGATGCCTTCTGATTGCATGTTCTCCTTGAGACAATTTAGCATTCCACCAGATTGATCCAGTGCAGTCACACTCCTGGCGATTTTGGCCATGGGGATGGCCAGCCGCCCAGTGCCGGCTCCCACGTCCAGTACGGTCTCATGAGGCTGCAGTCCCAGCTGAGCCACCTGTCTTTCGGCCTTTTCTCTGTGCTTCATCACCCTTTTATTGAACTCCTTCGCCCTGCGATCCCAATGGGCAGCAAGGTCCTCGTCATGATGGATGAAGCCTCTCGTATGTGTGGCCTTCCATAGCTCATTCCAGTCGATGATTCCAGGCATCGCAGCATCCCTACTTCAAGCTGTCCAGATATTCTCTGGGCCAGACCAGGTAGTCTGCATATTCTGTGAAGACGTTGTCCACTCCCAAGAAGGCCTTGAAGATCTCGTTGCCCTCCTTCTCCAGATCTAGGTCCTTGAACTCGTCTGGATGGAGCAGCTTGGCCATGTACATCATGTTGAGCAGGTTTCTGTCTGGAGGCTGGCCGCGGCAGTGGGGGTAGAAGCAATTGTAGACGTTGCCGTTCTTGATCGCATTTATGGATTGAAGTTCTGGGCTGTTCTTTATGAAATCCAGTCCGGTGTTGTTTCCTGCAGCGCTGTTGGATATGAAGATATAGTCTGGGTTCCAGGCTATGATCTGCTCTAATGCCACATTCACTGTGGAGCCGTTGATCTCAGCGGCTACGTTACGGCCACCTGCAGCCACTAATGGGTCATAGGAAGGCTCAGTTCGGGTAAAGTCTCGGCCCTCCTTGGGGTCGTAAAACGCGTTGGTCGCACCGCGGGAGGCAAAGTAGACTTTGGGCTTCTTGTCTTCTGGAATCTTATCTGTTACTGATTTCACCATGTCTATCTTGCCTTGTATGAAATCGATCAACTCGTCAGCCTTGTCTTCGCAGTCGAGGGCCTCGCCAGCCACTTTGATGCTGGTTAAGCACCCTCCCTTATCGAAGTCCCAGCCAGAACCTCCCAAAACAACTACAGGACAGCCGATCTTATCTTCAAAGGCTTCGGCATCCTTCAGGCTTCCGCAGAAGATGATGTCCGGCTTTAAGGCAGCTATCTTCTCATAATAAATGTCGTACCTGGTACTGATTTCTGGAAGGTCTGGCATGCGCCCATCGATGATTGTCTTATAACAATCTTTGCATCCCTCGGTGGTATTGTCAAAGGTCATAGGGCAGAGACAGGACTTTGTGGCCTGCTCTCCAGCTATCAGCTTGTCGCCAGCTCCAAGGGCAATTATGATCCTGGCCTCGTCCGGGGACCTGGTAATTATCCTCTCTACGGGCTTATCAAGAGTTATCTCTCGCCCTTGAGTATCTGTAAACGTCTTTGGATAGGATGCTGCAGCAATAAAGCTCGAAGATATCACCGAGCATAAAAATGCTATCAGCAGCAGTTTACCAATTGCATTACATTTATTCATCAAATCCTCTCCTTAGGTTCTAAATCACATTTGTCAGCAACCCGACGGATGCTATTGAACTGGACGCCATCGCACCCAGCACATTCACGATCATTGCTATTTTTGTTTTGATATTTAAGATTTTCTCATCAATTAACAAGTGTAAATAGTATTGATTCAAAATTTTGTCAAAATAATGTCAAAAACGTTGAATATACTGTAATTTTCAATATTGTACCAGCGTGCCTTCATCCTTCACGCGGCCGACTGCATATCTGAATGTGAAGAGGCTCAGAGGCAGAAGTATGAGCGAGAAAAGGATCAAAATAAGTATATCAGGAGCTAAGCTTTGCATTGAATATCCCTGTAACAGGGCATGCCTCATCCCGTTCAGCGAATAGGTCATTGGCAGGACACTGGAGACGATCTGGAGCCACCAGGGGAATACCTCAATCGGAAAGAGCACGCCACCAAAGAGCTCTGATGTGCTCATGAAGAACATGTTTATTGGATCGCCTCTCTTGAAGATCATAATAAAGCTCGCAGAGAGTATGCCTATGCTGCTGAAACACAATATTGTCAAAATTAGAATGATAAATGCCCCAAAAACGTTGGCGCCAGTCATGTTCACGCCCAAGAGAAGGCCGATCAGGAGATAGAAAAAAACCCGTACAGATGCCACGATGAAGCTCCACAGGGCTGAGAGGGTTATCACAGTGGTTGTATCCGTCGGAGTCACAAGCATGGCTTCTAAGGTTCCCATCATCTGCTCGTCTCTTATGCTCTCAGAGAAGCCTCTTAAAGAGACCATCAGATAGGTAGAGAATGCCACTCCGATCAGGACGAATGAGAAATAGTCTCCACCGTATGGTTTAAGATACGGGGCCCCCGCAGTTCCGACGAGCTTGGCAACGAAGTAGTAGGTAAGGATGTTGAAGAAAGCGAAGAAAAGCCTCAAGAAGAACTCGAGCTTGTAGCTCATCTGGAGCATATAGCTTCTTTTTATGAACGAATGCGCTTTTCTGAGGATAAACGGGCTGATTTGGATGCTCAAAGCCTTCTCCCCCCCATCCCAAATCCGCCTCTGCGCCCGAACCTCTTCTCAAAACGAGGACCGGCCATAAGGGTCTCCTCGATAAAATGCTTGCCGGTGAAGGCGGAGAAGGCATCACGCAGCGTCGCACCATCTCCAAGTCCCTTCTTTAGATCTTGCGAACTTCCAGTGGCCTTTATCTTGCCCTCATCAAATATAGCTATTCTATGACACAACTGCTCTGCCTCCTCCAGGTTGTGCGTGGACAGGAAGATCGTTTTTCCTTGCTCTTTCACGATGTAATTCTTGATAAAGTCCCTTAGATTCTGAGCTGCCCCAGGGTCCAGACTCCTCGTTGGCTCGTCCATGAACAGGACCAATGGGTCGTTGAGCAACCCACGAGCAATGGCCATTCGCTGCTTCATACCTGCTGAGTAGCCCATGAAAAGCTCGTCTGCTTTGTCTTTTAAGCGAACGATATCCAAAACCTCGTTTACTCTATCTCGCGACTTCCCGGAATAGAAATTGTGAAGCGTTGCGAAGAACTCCAGATTTTGTCGACCTGTGAGCCTCCAGTAGAAGCTTCTCTCATCTGTGGTGACGAGGCCGAGAGATTGGCGGACCTTTGAACTTTCTGATACGACATCATAGCCGTTTACGTATGCATTTCCAGAAGTCGGGGAGATCAGAGTGCAAAGGATCTTGATCAAGGTGGTCTTGCCAGCACCATTGGGGCCAATTATGCCGAATACCTCTCCCTCCCTTACCTTCAAACTGACCGAGTCAAGGGATGTAAACTCTTTCCGCTGAAGAGGGCGCAAAATTAGGTCTGTTACCCTTTTATGCATAACGAATTTCTTGGAGAGATCGATCGTCTCAATCGAATATTCTGCTATGATCTCACATCCAAAAGTGAAAGCCGCCGCGATATCCACAGAGCCATCTATTCATAAAAGCAACTCATTTTTTAGTAATATTTAAGATTTATCTCATCGTCTCCACAGTGTGTACCACATATTTATATCGTTGAATGCCGACTACTGTATGGGCAAAAGTCGGCCAAAACCATCTTCTATCCTCCTACCTACTTAAAAGTCGACTTTGCCCGCCCTCTCGTTTCATGGGAGTTCGAAGCAAAGAGAGATAGAATCCCCGCCATTTTGGGCGGAGATGATTTACTGACCCAGATCTTATATGCTTTGGACCGTTGTAGATTGACGCACATATCCCAGCTCTGCCGCCTTAGCAAAAGCATAATCGGCATCAGAGGTACGGCCCATCGCCAAGTATGTATTGGCTTTGTTGACCCATGCGGCAATGTGCTTTGGATCAATCTCGATAGCTTTGTCAAAGCATTTGATTGCCTCTTCGTAGTTAGCTGTGCCCTTGTTTAAAGCGATGCCTTTGTTGTTCCAGGCATCTGTATTGTTATGATCAAGTTCTAAGGCCTTCTCATATGCTTTTACCGCCTCATCGTATTTGTTTTGCTCTTGAAGAATCAGGCCCTTCGCATTCCAACAGACAACGCATTGAGGATCGAGCTCTACGGCCTTTTCCATTGCTCCAATGGCTTCATCTGCGCTGTCCATTTTATCGAGGAGCAATCCCTTGTTGTACCAAAGCTTGCTGTTGTTCTTGTCCAGTTCGATGGCTTTGTCAAACGCCTTCATAGATTCATTATACATCTTTAAAGCCTCAAAAGATAGGCCTTTGCCGTTCCATGCAGCAGTGGAATTCGGGTTTAATTCGATAGTTTGATTATATGCCTCGATGGATTCCTTGTATTTTCCTGACATGCGAAGCTTTTGTGCCTTCTCGTACCAGATATCCGCATCTTTTGATTCTATGCTTGTGGCTTTATTAAATGATGCTGCAGCTTCATCAGATCTTCCCAATGCGTAGAGTGCCTCCGCTTTATTGATCAGTGCTGCGACGTGGAGGGGGTTTATCTCAAGGGATTTATCATATGCCACTACAGCCTCATCATACCTTTCCATATTGGCTAAAACAAGGCCAAGGCTATACCAGGCATCTACAAACTCAGGATTTTGCTTTGTGGCGTTGTCGAAGGCGCTGTAAGCATCGAAATATTTTCCCTGACTGGCGAGCACCAACCCCTTGCCGTACCAGGCATCCGTTAGATTCTGATTCAGCCCTATGGCCTTATCATATGCTTTGAGGGATTCGTTATAGCGGCCTTGATTTGCAAAAACAAGGCCTATGCAATACCAGGCATCGGCCAGATCAGGATCGAGCAAAGTTGCCTTGACGAAGGCCTGGAGGGATTCATTAAATATGCCCTGGTTTGCCAATGCAAGGCCCTTTCCATACCACGCATCGGCCAGCTTGGGATTGAGTTGCACGGCCTTGTTATAAGCATTCAAGGACCCATTGTAGTCTCTCAAGGCAGCATAAGCGATGCCTTCATAGACCCACACGGATGCGTTCGTCGCGTTCAACTCGATCGACTTATTAAAGCAATCGAGAGCGACATCATATGATTGTTTCTCAAGGAACTCATTGCCCTTTGAGACCCAATACTCTGCCGTGTACTCAATACCAAAGGCAAAGGTGCAAAACAGCATCAATGCCATCATTATTAGCATCTGTCTAGCATTAATAAGGCATCCCTCCAATGGCAGTCTTCATCGTTGGCACATCCGTGGACCCCTAACTAGATATGGATTTCGCCTCGATTTTCAATAGCAGTAGGTACGTCGTTCATTGAAGTGGACGGGCCTTTGGCCTGCTCTCCTCGTCGAAACCAAGTTAACTTGTCTATATTTAAATTTTATTTTTTAAGCAAACTTAAATAATTGCTCATCCTCAAAGATCGCCGGTGATTTGATTGGGAATCCTGGATGATGCCGTAGCAGGGAGATTGACCGAAGAGATGAAGCTTGTGGCTGAATCGGAAGGCAAGACACCTGAGTTCATCCTTCGAGGTATCGCCAGCGGCAAGATAGTGATCCCCGTGAGCCCCTACAGGTATACCAGGCCTGTGGGCATCGGCAAGGGACTTCGCACCAAGGTGAACGCCTCAATTGGCACCAGCAGTGACATAGTGGATGTGGAGATGGAGGTGAGCAAGGCGCGCGTCGCTGAGGCGAGTGGAGCTGACACCCTGATGGAGCTCTCCACTGGCGGAGACTTCCGGGAGATCAGGAGGCGCGTGATTGAGGCCACCACTTTAAGCGTCGGCAGCGTCCCCCTCTACCAAGCCTTCATCGAGGCCATACGGAGATATGGCGCTGGTGTAGATATGACCGAAGACGACCTCTTTCGGGTCACTGAGGAGCAGGCAAGGCTAGGTACGAACTTCATGGCCATTCATACTGGCATAAACAGCATCTGTGTAGAGCGGCTGAAAGGCCAAGGCGGGCGCTTCGGGGGCGTCTGCAGCCGGGGCGGTGCCTTTATGATCGGCTGGATGCTTCATAACGAAAAGGAGAATCCTCTCTACAAGGATTTCGACTACCTCCTGGAGATCCTAAAAGAGCATGAGGTCACTCTCAGTCTGGGCAACGGCCTGCGGGCCGGAGCGATTCACGACTCAACCGATAGAGCGCAGATCCAGGAGCTGATAATAAACGCCGAGCTGGCCGACAGAGCCCAGGCAGCTGGCGTTCAGACCATAGTCGAGGGCCCGGGCCACATCCCCATAGACGAGATCGAGGCTGTCGTCAAGGTCATGAAGCGCATGACCTGCGAGCGTCCCTTCTACATGCTCGGCCCCCTGGTCACTGATATCGCTCCCGGCCATGATCATCTTGTGGCAGCGGTGGGTGCAAGCCTCTCCAGCGCCTTTGGGGCGGACTTCATCTGTTATGTCACGCCGGCGGAGCATCTGGCGCTTCCCAATGTGGAGGACGTCAGGCAGGGCGTCGTCGCCGCGCGCATCGCCGCGCACATCGGGGACACAATCAAAAACAATGATCGGGACCAGGATCTGGCCATGGCCAGGGCCAGAAGGGATATGCTCTGGGAGCGGCAGTTCCAGCTGGCCCTTGATCCGGAGACCGCCCGGCATATCCGCGCAGAGAGGACACCTTCGGACGGGAGGGTATGCACGATGTGTGGAGACCTCTGCGCTCTGAAGATAATAAAAGAAAATATAGATCTGGCCCGCTAGCCGAAGAAGACATTGGCAAAGTACTGAAGAACGCTTGTGCTCGATAGCAGGGCCTCAAGCTTGGCCTTAGTCAAAAGATTATTTCCCTGGACTCTGACCTGGCCTGCGTCCCTCTCCTTTTGGAAGGCCGCGATGGGATTGGTGGAGTGTATGACATTGGTTATTGCACTCTGTGTTGTAACAACGACTATGCTTGGATCTTTGAACCCACCATCTACTATCCTGTTTATTCTGGCATTCACCATCTCGAATCCTACATGAAATACGCTGCCATCGTTTCCTGTTACATCGACGTTGACAGTCTCATTGCCTATCAATCCTTTCAGGATGTCTGGGGCCTTTTCCGCATTGCTGTTGTAGGTGTCGACATACCCTTGTATACCAGCTCGGCTGTAGGTCAGAGCGCTCGCGAAGGACGTTAAAATCAGCAATAAAATTATAGAGGACAGTATCTTTCTATTCATAGTGAGTTATCTTACGGTGTTAACATAAATATTTTACTGCTAGTGTCTTGCTACTTGACATGATCGCGATCACCTGCCTACAGAATCATTTAAGTACAATCTTCTCAAATAGTAACCCATGGATGTCCTTGTGCTCTGCATCGACCGGGATAACGATCTGGGCAGAAAGGCGGGGGTCGAAAGTCCGATCGTCGGTCGGGAGAGCAACATCAATGCTGCCATCAAGCTGGCCATGGCTGACCCAGAGGACTCGGACGTCAATACCATCTTTGGCGGCATAAAAGTTCTGGATGAGCTGGTAGCCTCTGGCAAGGAGGCTGAGATTGCATCCCTGGCAGGAGACTTGAAGGTCGGACTGATATCTGACGACAAGCTCGCAGAACAGCTCGAGGCGCTGATTTTGCGCTTCAAACCAGCAGGCGTGCTCGTTGTCTCTGACGGGGCCGAGGACGAGGCAATCCTTCCCATAATCCAGTCCCGCATAAAGGTGAATGGGGTCCGTCGTGTGCTCGTCAAGCAAAGCCCCAATCTGGAGAGCACTTACTACCTGCTCAAGCAGGTCTTCACAGATCCAAAGATCAGCCACACGGTGTTCATTCCGCCTGCCTTAGCATTGCTCATGTTTGCCATCTTCAGCCTTCTGGGATACCCCAGCGGCGCAGTGGTGGCAATTACCGGTGCTGTGGGCCTTTACCTTCTCTTTCGGGGTTTGGGCCTCGATGACTCCATGGAGGAGGCAAAACGAACCCTGCGCAATTCCCTTTATGCAGGGAAGATCGCCTTCATCACCTACATTCTGGCGGCCATGCTGGTTGTGATCGCCACCGTTCGCGGAGTGGCTTACTTCTGGCAATATTATCACGAGCCTATGTTTCCTGGATACTTCATGCTCGGGATGATCTATCTGCACGAAAGCATCTGGTGGTACATAGTTGCTGCCCTTTGCATCAACCTCGGAAAGATCATGGATATGTATTTGGAGGGAATAAGAGATGCCCGCACATTCTCATACCTATTCTTTCTGCTGGCCACCGGCCTGATCATATGGTCTGCCAGCGGCTTCATCCTGGCGAGCAATGCCGACTTGAAGTTCGGCATAGGCATGGTGGAGTCCATCCAGTACCTGGCCATATCTGCAATCGTGGCCATCTTGATCACACTCGTGGGCGTCAATGTGTCCAAGCGCATTGCTGGCGAAAGCCCTACAGCCCCTGCCAAGTGATTCTCTGTGCCTGAGATCAAAGCATCGAATGAGAATTGCCTTTGCGACTTCACATTCGATTTTTACTGGCAGCATCACGGCTCGAGGTTGAATCCGGACCAGACAGTTTGCAATGTCAGTTTTCGCAAGCTAGTTGAGGCCTTGCGAAGAGGCGAGACGGTAAGGATATTTGGCGACGCAGGCAGCCGACTTGGCTCCAGCATGGGCGTGGATCTGATGCGGCTGGGAGGTAAGGGCGGACCAATTGAGTCTACAGGCAACATAATAGTAGATGGAGACGTCGGCGGCCGCATGGGCATAAGCATGCTGCGTGGAGCAATCTACGTCTCTGGCAAGATCGATCTGCCCATGGGAAATGTGATAGAAGTTGAGTGCGATCGGACTGGATACAGAAAGTTCGTATCCATAACCGAGGCTCTGGAAAGATCCACTCCAGTCCTGGAGCCCAATGTTTTGGACCAAAATGGCTTGGTCATAGACGATGGCCTGCTGCGAGATACCATTTGCGCAAGAAATCCTGCAGAGAGGGTGGTCCACTTGCGTGGGAACGCCGGAATGAGCACAGGCATCCTCATGCAATCGGGCTTGGTAGAAGTCTCAGGAGAGACTGAATGCAACACAGGCGTCCTCATGAGAGGAGGCAGAATAATTGTGAGGGGAGGCACCGGAGACTTCACGGGCGCAGAGATGAGAGGGGGCGAGATCTTTGTGGCTGGAAGCGCTGGAAGCTTTGCCTGCGCCAAAATGTCAGGCGGCGCCATCTATGCTCGAGACTGCAAGCCTCTGCCGCCTGCAATAGCGCATCCACTCAGCCCTTCGGAGCAATCCAAGGTGGCAAAGATGCTAAAACAAAGCCAGCTCTACGCCATGATGTACCGCAGGTTCAGCATTTGAGAATTTAGTAAATTTCCTCCAAATCTTCGATGTGAGCAAATGCGTCGTCCAACTGTTTCCTGGCCCTGACCCTCTTCTCCTTCTCTTCTTGCATGACCCTTGCAGCCTGCGCGTATATTGTCTCAAGCTCAGGCGCACTTGCCAAGGTGAAGATCGAGAGTACTTTCGGATGCCCCTTCTTGACTACAATGCCTTTGAACACATGCCCTGCGCAACTAGAGAGCTTCTCCACCTCTTTGGTGATCTCGTCCACATCCAGATGCTCCCTGGATCCCTGAACAATTATCATTGCTCTGGCAGCATCATCTGTTACATTGGCAGGATAGAGAAGGTTTCCTGGTTTGAGGCTATTCTCGATCGCATCCTTGACAGATGGATCCTTGCGATCAGCTTTGTAGAACCCCAGAGTGCCAATGCGCAGCCCTCCGTTCATTACAGTCTTGAAGTCTCCGAGGTCCGTCACTGAGAGCATCTCGCTGTCCAGAGATTCAATTAAGAAAAGCAAACGCTGAGCGATCATGCTGTTGATTTTGTCGTAAGCCGAGGCGATATCTCCGCTGAATCGCTTCATGTACTGATTGTCGGCCAGAATTATGCCTTCGGCCTCAACATCCATCAGTTCTCTCATGCTGAAGGCAGCATTTTGAAGGTAGATGGACCCCTCTTCCCTGAATGGCAGGACAGCTATTGTAATGACGGTTATGTTCCTATACTGCCTCTTCAGTTCGTTGATCAGCAGGGGGGAGAAAGACGAGCCCGTTCCACCAGAGGTGGAGGTGATGACGAATGCGAGATCGAAGTCGCCCCGCTTCTCAATCTCGCCCATTATCACATCGCGGTTATCCATGAATGCCTGCTTGCCCACGTTTCTGTTGGCTCCCACACCATGCAAATTCGGGACATGCAATCTGTCCTTGGCAGTGGTAAACTTCAGCTCCTTAAGATCGTTTATGGCTGTGTTTATAGCTAAAGTCTCCACACGGCTGGGAAATTTGGGCCGTAAATAATACTTCGCAAGCTTTGAGGCACCACCGCCCCCAAAAGCCTCCTTATTAATCGCGTCCAGTATTCGGTTACCGCACTGGCCTACACCAAGCATGAGCACATTGAGCATGATATCAGATCCATTTGGGTTGGTTTTTTTCTGTGAATTGTGAACTTATCGATGAAGCTATACCAATCTAGGGTAATTCACTCCCTCAATATTTATACTCTCTGTATCTCTTATACATCCATGCTACTATAATTATGACTGGTATGATCAGTAGGAGATATAGATATTTATACTCTCGGTCCAGTACGACAACCTCAGCTCTGCCCTCCTGAATCATTGCCCCATCTCCTCCAAGGAAGCTGGACCTGAGGGTGACTGTGTAGTTTCCAGGCTTCTTGCCAGATAGCTCTATGGAGTAGTTCTCCACAGCTCCCGGCAAGATCTCGAAGAAGCTCTTATCCAGATCCGCTGCAACCAATCCATCCGAGGGCTTGATGTCTCCTTCCACGTTCACTCTGGTGGCAGAGGCTTCTCCTTGGTTGTACAGGCTGACGTTCAGCATGCCTTTGCCGTCGACGATTATAGGCCCGGATGGCCTCAGCGTCAATATCAGATTTGCTTTGCTCTTCGGATTGATCAAGATGTTAAATGGCTCTGAGTTGTTCGACTTCACATTCTTCTTCGAGTCGGTATAGCTTACCTGGACGGCAGGAACTCGGATGGAGCCTTCCTTGACTGCATTCATTACGTACACAGCAGAATCTGACTCTCCAGGATCTAGAGCATCTTTGATCTTGGGCGGATAGCCAACAACGTAAGAGAACTCCGGCAGAGGCGGCAGGTCTTCAGCCTTTATGTCCTGAGCCCGTCCAGTGCCTATGTTCTTGACGGTGATTGTGACTTTGACCTCATCGCCGACGCTTATGTGGTTCTTGTCGAAGCTCTTTTGCACTGAGAGAATTGGTACATTCAACGCGACAGCTGGCCGCTCCGAGGCACGCTTCTTGGCTGTGCCAAGGCTCTCTTTGTACTCCACCCGAACCTTGGCAGACTGATCATCGAATATGTCGGTCACTGTGATTGTAATGCCGCCGCTATCTGATCCTCCATCGAAATTGTTTGCGCTGTTTTGTAAAAATGCTCTCTGCTCATCAAGCGCGCCGTTCACCTTGGAGATTCGCATTACGGCTATGCCGTCTTTTACCGACTGAATCTCTATTAGCTCCGCCCTGTAGTCCCCGATGTCGATGCGATCGCCGATGTTAAGGGTGAAGTCGCTATAGGTCACTTGGTCTTCGTCTTCTTTGGCATATGCTACTGTAACTATCAGGAGCAAAGCGACTGCCAGATAGATCAACTGCCTCATACAGGACCCCAAATTTTCTGCACTGAATATATCTCAAGAACTTAACGGAATTTCAAATCGTCCCTTTCTCTATCCTTTTTTCTCTATTCTTTCACTATTTCTAAGCTAAAATCTATCCACCTAGCATTCCTGGTCAGAGCACCCAGAGACACAACATCCACTCCTGTTGCGGCATAGGCCCCGATATTCGAGAGGGTTATGCCCCCTGACGCTTCCAGAAGCACACGGCTCCGAAGGCCTCTCTGCAAAAGCTGCTCAATTCCACTGGCCACCTGTTCAGGAGGCATGTTGTCGAACATGATTATGTCCGCGCCATTCTCCGCTGCAATCAGCATATCTTCAATGCTCTCCACCTCTACCTCGATCTTCTTGGTAAAGCTGGCCTGCCGTCTGGCAGTAGACAGACATTCCTTCAATCCAATAAGCTTGATGTGGTTGTCTTTGATGAGCACTGCATCTGAGAGGCAGAACCTGTGGGTGTCGCCGCCCCCCAGGAAGACCGCCTTCTTCTCGTACAATCTGAACCCAGGAGTGGTCTTGCGGGTACAGGCGACCCGTATGTTGCTATTCGCGGCGCGCGCACAAAGAACGCATTCTCGCGTAAGGGTGGAGACGCCGCTCATCCTCGCCAGGAAGTTGAGGGCCAGCCTCTCGGACTGCAGGATATCTCTGGCATTGCCGCGCACATGGAGAACCTCACATCCAGAAGGCACGAACTCGCCCTCGTCGAAGAGAGGCTCTGCCACAAGCCCGAAGTATCCAAAGATCTCACTCGCCTCTGAGAGCCCAGAGATAATGCAATCCTCTTTGGCAATGATGACGGCCTTTGCATTTATCTTTGGAATTATGGCACTGGAGTCGTCCCATGCACCCAAGTCCTCGCTTATAAACCGCTCTAGCTCTGACCTTTGCATACCGCAAGGATTTTGATGTCCAATTGATTTATAGCCTCCGATGCCTCTCAAGATAGGGCTTGTTGGGTGCGGTGCCATCGGGACTGAGATCGCGAAGGCAATTGACCGTGGCGACATAGATGCTGACCTGGTCGCCGTTTGCGATCATAATCCCGCGACGGCAGCCGCTCTCATCGACAGCCTGCAAAAAAAGCCGATCAAAGCTAAGCTGGATGAGCTGGTAGCCCTCTCAGATTTTGTGGTCGAGGCCGCATCCCAGAGAGCTGTGCCAGCGATTGCCAGGGCTGCGCTGAAAAATGGCAAGAGCTTGATGATCATGAGCGTGGGAGCTTTGGCGGACGCAGATTTCTACAGAGAAGTCAAGAAGCTGGCAAAAGATCATGGCTCGCGGGTCTACATTCCATCTGGCGCTGTTTCAGGACTTGACGGCCTCAAGTCTGCTAGCATTGGGAAGATCCGGAAGGTCACGCTCACTACTACCAAAAACCCAGAAGGACTGAAAGGAGCGCCTTACATTCTGGAAAAGAAGATAGATCTCAAGGCATTGACAGAGCCCACTGTCGTCTTTGAGGGGGCAGCAGCGGAGGCGGTCAAGGCCTTTCCGGCAAATGTGAATGTGGCCGCAACCCTCTGCCTTGCCGCTCGCGAAGGTGATGTGAGGGTGAAGATAATCGCAGATCCGCACATTCATGTGAACCAGCACGAGATCGTAGCAGAGGGAGACTTTGGAAGGATCTCGACCCGCGTGGAGAATGTGCCATCGCCTCGAAATCCCAGGACAAGCTATCTGGCAGCGCTATCTGCCATAGCCACGCTTCGATCCGCAGTCGAGCCAATAAAGATTGGGACCTGATTTATACAAGAATTGCGTTACGATAAATGGGGCTGAAATGGGGATAAACGAATATCTCCTCTACTTTGTGTATGCCTTCACAACAGTCTTCGTGATAGTCAATCCCATCGAGGCCACAATGATCTTCGTCACACTCACTGCAGACATGAATGCCCTGGAGAAGAGCCATGTCTACAGACGCACAACCCTTGTGGCCTTCTCTTTAGCCATCCTGTTTTCAATAGCAGGAGAATTTGTGCTCCGCATATTCGGCATTACTGTGGACAGCCTACGCGTAGCAGGTGGCATTTTGCTCTTCCTGGTGGCAATCGACATGCTTCGAGGCGTACGCCAGCAGAAGAAGGTTACTGAAGCTGAGCTGAGAGATGCCAACCAGCGTGAGGATGTTTCAGTCTTTCCCTTGGCAATACCGCTGCTCACAGGTCCTGGCGCAATCACCACCGTAGTTGTACTGATGGGCGCTGCAAGCACAATTGCAGAGAAGGCTCTGGTCCTTCTGGCCATAGTGCTGACATTCCTGATCACCTTCTTCGTCCTCAGGTTCTCCGAATACATCGATCATGCCCTGGGGGTCACGGGCATCATGGTATTGACCAGAATCATGGGGCTCATCCTTGGTGCTGTTGCTGTGAATTTCGTGGCCATCGGTGCGTGGAATTTGTACAGAACGATGGCAGGATGATAAACTGTGGGCGAAGCGGCGTGTGAACGCAGCTCTTGCAAGGCAATTTGGATATACCAAATGCAGACTATCTGCAGTTCATGCGCGTCGGCATTGTGATCTCCGATCCACTTGATTGGACTGCCAGGGCCCTTTGCGCCTCTTTCAGAGGAAAGGGCGCAGATGCTGTGTTTTTGAACTTCTCAGAGCTTGTCGCGATCATAAACGAGGATATCTCATTCTTCGGCAACGGCATAGATCTTTTGCAGCTTGATGGCCTCGTGGTGCGAGACCTTGGCCGGAAGGGAGCGCATGATGTGGCCTTCCGGTTCGAGACGCTGCAGGCCCTGGAGCGCCTCGGCATTCCTGTGATCAACCCCCCAGATGCCATTGCAAGGGCCGCCAACAAGTTCGCCACATCTCTTGCTTTGAGGCAGGCTGGAGTGCCGACTCCGAGGACTGCTGTCATCACCAGCCCCAAAGAGGCGGTCAGGATGCTCCATGAGTATGGAAAGGCCGTCTCCAAGCCGCTCTTCGGGTACAAAGGAAAAGGCATCGCTCTGTTGAAAGACGGAGATGAGGAGAGGCTCAAGGGCATGGTTGAAAAACAGGGTTTGGTTTACCTTCAGGAGTTCATTGCCTCACAGTCTCCGCGCGACATCAGGGCCTTCGTGGTGGAGGGCAGGCTCCTTGGCGCCATTTACCGGGTTGCTCCGCCTGGCCAGTGGGTCAGCAATCTGGCTCGCGGAGGGCATGCAAAGCCCTGCCCGCGATCAGCCGAGCTGGAAGACCTGGCTGTCAGAAGCAGCCGGGCAGTTGGAACTGTTTATAGTGGTGTGGACCTGCTTGAGACAGACGAAGGTCTGTTGGTCATCGAGGTCAATGGCACGCCCTCAGGAAAAGGCATCTTCGAGGCATTGGGCATAAATGTGACAGATGCGATCACAGAGATCTTTTTGAGGCCTGTTGACTGCAAATAAGGCATCAAAATTGTTATCTACGTGGCCGATAACCCCGATATCATGTTTACGATTCTCACTGGTGCTCAGTTCGGGGACGAAGGCAAGGGCAAGATAATCGATCTGCTGGCTGAAAACTACGACATAGTTGTCCGCTTCCAGGGCGGCGACAACGCTGGACATACAGTAGTTGTAGGCGGCAGAACCTACAAGCTTCACCTGGTTCCCAGTGGTGCCCTCTACGGACGCAGGCTGCTCATCGGACCTGGTGTGGTGCTCAACCCTCGCGTTCTATGGAATGAGATTCAGGCTCTTGAATCCGAGGGCATCAAGCTGGATTTGGGCATCGACGCCAAGACGACGATCATCATGCCCTATCATATCGAGCTGGATGGCCTGCGCGAGAAGGCCAGGAAGGAGAAGATAGGTACCACCAACCGTGGAATCGGATTTGCCTACGTGGATAAGATCGCTCGCGAAGAAGTACAGATGGGCGATCTCACAGATCCTGCTATGCTTGAGGCCAAGCTGAATGAGATCGGCCCGGCAAAGGAGAAGGCCATAGCTGATATGGGCGGCGATCCAACTGTTGTCAGGTACGCGCCGTTCATTGATGAGTACCTGGAGATTGGAAAGCGTCTGAAGGACAGGGTGACGGATGTCTCGCGGGAGATCAACATCGCATTGATGGAGGAGCATAACGTCCTTGCCGAAGGCGCCCAGGGAGCTTTCCTCGACGTCATTCACGGAACTCAAAAGTTCGTCACTTCCAGCTTCACAACTGCCGGAAGCGCCTGCGCAAACCTTGGCGTGGGCCCTGTGATGGTGGATAACGTCGTTGGCGTGATCAAAGCATACATCACCCGCGTGGGCGAGGGACCAATGCCCACTGAGCTGAAAGACGAGCTGGGCACAAAGATGCGGGAGAGGGGCGGCGAGTACGGCACAACAACTGGACGGGCACGCAGATGCGGCTGGTTTGACGCCGTTCTTGGACTCAAATCCGTCTACCTGAACGGCTACACTGAGTTGGCTTTGACCAAGCTGGACGTGCTGACGGGCATCGATCCAATAAAGATCTGCGTTGGCTATGAGCTCGATGGCGAGACCATCGGCTATCCACCAGAGAGCACCATCCAGCTCGCCAGGTGCAAGCCCATCTATGAGAATATGCCTGGCTGGACAGGGGATATCTCTGCAGTCGAAAGCTACGATGACCTGCCAGAAACTGCTCGGGATTACGTTGAGCGGCTGGAGGATCTGCTGGGCGTGGACATATCTGCTGTATCTGTTGGAGCAGGAAGAGAGCAGACGATCTTCAGAGAGGCACCAGAAAAGTGACCTCCTCCCCGTCCCGAACGGCAGGGCTTCGTGCCTCATAGGCCCCAGTGCTCTGATATCTCCACAAACAACCAAAATATCTATAATCTCTAAAGCACCTTCTTTTTTGATTGACTTATGTTTAAGAAGATCCTCATAGCAACAGACGGATCAAAGCATAGCGAGCATGCGGCAAAATTTGGCGTTGATCTTGCTCAACTGTCCAATGGGTCGGTCACAATCTGCTATGTTGCAGACGTAGGCGGATACCTACCACCGGGAAGCATTCCCTTTGGCGACGTCGGTTATTATGCAATCGATCCGGCGGTTTTCAACAGCTTGAGGGATATGGCCATGGAGGCTGGAGAGAAGGCTGCAGCCAGGATCGAGGAACTGGCTACAGCAGCGGGCGTCTTAAGTGAGAGCAAAGTCCTGGAAGGAGACCCCGCATCTGAAATCCTGCGGCTTGCAAGAGAGCAGTCCATGGATATCATCGTTATCGGCAGCATAGGCAAGACCGGGCTGGAGAAGTTCCTCATGGGGAGCGTTGCGGAAAAGGTGGTTCGCAACTCACCAGTGCCTGTCTTGGTAGTCCACAAAGATCCTTCATCGGCATGAATTTCTCATGTCAGGGCCAATTCACCCCCGAAGAGGCGCTGTAACTTCAGCGCTCAAGTGCAGTTGAGCAGCGTCCAGTCATAATCGATTGGACATACCCACATGGATTGTGATGCGTTTTCAGGCATCGCTAACCAGCCAAACGGCAAGGAGCAATTTGAGGCATTTGCTACAAAGGCGCATTTCTTGGTTTTGTTGTTCATAACTAAGTTCCGACAGTCTCCAGAGGCACCAGTATGCTTCTCTGTGCAGCACCGCTCGTTCTCAAAGCCTCTGCATATCCCAGTTACATTGACGACTTTGTAGTTTTCAGGGCAAGAATCATAGGGGCCAAATATATCCCAGCCCTCGGGAGGCGAGCAGTCCATGCACTCGTCCCCTGGCAAAAACCTCGCACACTCCATCGAATCATTGTTTACTATCATTAGCAGCGGCATCGGAGCTGAGGAAGTGAGCCCCGTCTGCACGAGGATGGATACAACTAGCATAGTGATGCATCTCGGATCGTTCATAAGTTGCTGTTGGTGAGATCATATATTTTAATTACCATGCTGAAACTATATGGCAGTGTTGGGTTTTATCTCACGGGATTGTGAAGAGCGGAGCGGGAAGACCCCACCGTTCACGGTGGGGATGAGAGCGAAGCCCTTTGCCCTGATGCAAAAAACTATAAAATCTAAAAAAAAAACCATAAATCTAATAAAAAGCATTGCATGCTTGCTAGCATGTGCTGCACTCTGAAGATAAAGCCCGATAAGTCTAATGAACTCATCCAGACAGCAAAGATTTGGAGTGCTGCCTGCCAAGATGTCATGGACTTTGGTTTTGCGGCGCATGACTATAACAAGACCAGACTCAATAGGGCTAAATGTAGCTATCTCAGAGACAAGCATCCTACACTACCCTCTGCCCTAATCCAGACTGCAAGGGATGGTGATATGCTCGAAAGACTCCGATTCGAGAAAAGCCTTACAAGCATCCACTTGGAGTTGTCAGACTCGATATCCGAACCATGAAGGTATTCCTGGAATCGGGATACTTGACAAAGGCCAGGCACTTCTAGATCTTGGACGAGATGCAAAGGAGGATGCAGCCTTCGCAAAAGAGATATGAGACATGGCGAATAGCCTTTTTACACACTCGCCTTCCGCAACCTTTTAATAGTAGTATTGTCACTAACTACAGGTTAGTAACATCAAGTAACGTACATGTGAACAAGCCAAAAAAAATTACTTAAGCTTTGCATGAATATATACATTGGAGGTTTTTGATGACAGGAGAGATCACACTCAAGGTTATTGAAGCTCGTCCCACGGACGTGGGAAGGGGCATCGCCCGTGTAGATCCGGCCGTATTTCGCGAGAACGGCTGGCAGGCAGGTGACGTCCTCAGCATCATGGGAAAGAAGAAGACTGCTGCATTGATCTGGCCCGGCTATCCTGATGACACAGGCACGGGCGTGGTGCGCCTGGATGGAAACACGCGCAGGAACGCAGGAGCCAGCATCGATGATAAAGTTCCTGTAAAGGTGGTTCAGGCCTCTGCCGCTGAATCGGTGGTCTTCTCTCCAACGGTGCCGCTGCGCATCACCGGAGGCGAGGAGTATCTGAAAAGGTATATGGAGGGCCGCGTCATCACCCGCGGCGACATCATTGAGATCTCAGTCATGGGAAGAAAAATCGAGCTCATGGCCACAAGGGTTGCTCCCTCCAAAGAAGCTGCTGTAATCGGTGACAGAACTCGCATTGAGATCTCAGAGAAGCCTGCCAAGGAAGAGAAGGCAGGCCCAAGGGTCACTTACGAGGATATCGGCGGCCTTTCGGCAGAGATCAAGAAGGTCCGGGAGATGATCGAACTGCCCATGAAGCATCCAGAGCTCTTCGAGCGCCTTGGAGTGGAGGCTCCAAAGGGCGTCTTGCTCTACGGCCCGCCTGGAACTGGCAAGACGCTGCTGGCCAAGGCCCTGGCATCAGAGACAAATGCGCACTTCGAGACGCTGAGTGGCCCTGAGATCATGTCCAAGTACTACGGCGAGTCTGAGGAGAAGCTTCGTCAGCTCTTCAAGACCGCTGAGGAGCAGGCGCCATCCATAATCCTCATCGATGAGATCGACTCCATTGCTCCCAAGAGAGAAGAGGTGACAGGGGAAGTGGAGCGCCGCGTGGTGGCTCAGCTGCTCGCCCTAATGGATGGCATGGAGGCGCGCGGAAAAGTGGTCGTCATCGGTGCAACCAACAGGCCCGACTCCCTGGATCCTGCACTGCGCCGTCCCGGAAGGTTCGACCGTGAAATTGAGATTGGAGTTCCTAACAGACAATCCCGGCTGGAGATACTGCAAATTCACACCAGAGGAATGCCTCTCTCTAAAGATGTGAACGCTGAGAAGCTGGCTGATGTGACGCACGGCTTCGTGGGCGCCGACCTGGCAGCACTGGCACGCGAAGCTGGCATGCGCTCTTTGCGGCGCGTGCTTCCCGAGCTGGACCTGGAGGTGGAGTCCATACCTGCAGAGATCTTAAACAAGATCGAGGTGAACAACGACGACTTCCTGGATGCACTGCGTGAGATGGAACCCTCTGCCATGCGTGAGGTCATGGTCGAATCGCCCAATGTGAAGTGGGACGACATCGGCGGTCTCTCCGACGTAAAGCAGGAGCTGGTGGAGTCTGTGGAGTGGCCCCTGACATACTCCAAGCTCTTTGCGCACATGGATGCAAAGCCCCCCAAAGGCATCCTGCTCTACGGGCCACCGGGCACTGGCAAGACCATGCTCGCCAAGGCGGTGGCAACTGAAAGCCAGGCCAATTTCATCAGCATCAAAGGGCCGGAGTTCCTGAGCAAGTGGGTTGGTGAGTCGGAGAAAGCAGTGAGAGAGACCTTCCGCAAGGCCCGCCAGGCAGCACCCTCTGTGGTCTTCCTGGATGAGATCGATTCAATTGCGCCCGCTCGTGGCGGATCTACCAGCGACTCACATGTGACGGAGCGCGTGATATCCCAGATCCTGACGGAGCTGGACGGCCTTGAGTCCCTGAACAGCGTGATAGTGATAGCTGCGACCAACAGGCCGGATATAATAGACTCGGCCCTCCTGCGTCCCGGAAGGTTCGACCGTCTCATCGAGATAGGACTGCCCGATGAGAAAGCCCGTCTGGAGATCCTGAAGATCCATACTGCCAAGAAGCCTCTGGCCGATGACATCAATTTGGAGGAGTTGGCCAAGAAGACGGACAAGTACTCAGGAGCTGACCTCTCGGCGATCGTCAACGAGGCTGTAATGCTGGCCATCAGAGAGTGCGTCCTGAGTGGGAAGGCCAAGGAAGATGCACAGGTCTGTGAGTATAAGGTCGAGAAAAAGCACTTCGATGAGGCCATGAAGAAGGTGCAGCCAACTGCAGCTGAGGCGGATATCTACAAGAGGTTCACCAAGGCCAAGGCCTCCTAAGGCCTCTTCCATCCTTTTTTAGCATTTCAGGCGTCTCAGCAGCTCGCATGCCTTGCAAAGGTCTTTGACGCACGGCTCTTTGCAATCCCTGCAAGATCCAAGTTCGATCTGACCCCCCTTTCCTTTAGCCATCTCAGCTATCTTCTCAAAGCCCTGCAGCATCGATTGCTTCGTTCCGGGAGATATGCTCTCCAGGCCGTTGATCATGTCCCTGACATCGGAGCGCAGCGACAATTGCGCATATGGGCACTCTCTCGACTCCGCATAGACGCCATTTATCATGCAGTAAATGGCAGTCTCTTTTTCAGGAATCGCTCGCAGTGGCTTGATCCTTGGGATCAGGCCCGGATGCACACGCTTGGGACGATTGCGCATGAGACGCTCGATGTCACCCTTCAAGTAGTTCATCATAATCGACTGGACCTCGTCATCCAGGTTGTGTCCTGTGGCTACCTTCGTGGCCCGCAGACGTTTGGCTGCGCGGTTCAAGGCGCTCTTGCGAAATACGCCGCAAAAGGTACAGGGCGCAGCATCCTTCCCCCGCACCATCTCATCGAGATCGTAACCATACTCCTCACGAAATGAGACGATCTCATGCTCGATCTTCAGTTGCCCGACGATCTCCTTGGCTGCCTTTATCGTGTCGTCCCTGTACCCTGCAATGCCCTCATCCACTGTGATGGCCACCAGCTCGACATTTGCTCCTGACAGAATTTTGTGCAGGCTGAGAAGAAGGGCTGTGCTGTCCTTGCCACCGCTCACAGCAACTGCTATGCGCTCTCCGTCGCTCACCATCGCATCCTTTTCGATCGTCTCTGCCACACGTTGCTCGAAGTCCTCAATAAAATGATCACGGCAGAGACGCAGACCCAAATTGCGCTGGGAGATTATGGCCTTCTCATCGCACTTAGAACAGATCATACAGCTCCTGAGGTCAGCATATCAGAATGCCTTGACTCTGTCAGGGTTGGTATAAACATTGTGCCTCTTTCCACGCACGAAACCAACTACTGTAAGCCCCGATCTCTTGGCAATCGATATGGCAAGGCTGGTAGTGGCCCCGCGCGAGATGATTATGGGGATGCCAGCCACAGAGCACTTCAGGGCCATGTCTGAGGATATCCTGCCAGTGCAGGCTGCATATGTCTGGCTCAAGTCCACATCTCTTGTAAGGGCACAACCAATAGCTTTGTCCATTGCATTGTGCCTGCCAATGTCATCTATGATGCATAAAGCTCCTTTTTGATCGAAGAGGCCCACAGAGTGGACGCCGCCCGTGGCTATGTGGAGCTCTGATTGTGAGATGGCCTTCATCGCAGCCTGGATATCATCTCTCGTAATCTGGAAATCGGATTTTATCTCAGGGAGTTTGGATTCGTCCAGAAAGGATGCGATGCCGCCACAACCGCTGACGATAGGTCTTCTGGGAACAATGGCCCTCATGGGATTGGACACGATTGCGCGAGCTACGTTGCCCTCGATCTCCAGGGACTCTATCTCATCCAGGCTGCCCACGATCCTCTCAGCAAATAGGTGGCCAGTCACGAACTCGGATCTCAATTGAGGGCTGATCATGGCTGTGGCAAAGTGCCTGCCATTGATGAAGATGGAGAGCGGCACCTCCTCTGCCACCTGGCAGACTGTCTCCTCCACATCGACTCCATCAAGCCTCAAGCAGTTAAATTCCCTGAGCATTTGCTATGCCATCCTCACAATCTGCTCCAGCACCGAGAGGAGTTTATCGACCTCCTCCTCGGTGTTGTAAAGATAAAAAGAGGCCCGCACAGTACCGTATTTCAGCCCCAGGTACCTCATCAGGGGGATGCAACAGTGATGTCCCGACCTGACTGAGATGTTCGAGGCCTGATCGAGCATCATGGACACTTCGTGGGGCAGCAGGCCGCTGACGCCAAAAGACACAACCCCACCATGCTCATCCTGGTTCAGGGGCCCGAAAACCGTCACGCCTTCCATCTCCTGCAATCCCTCCAGGAGCTTTCTGGTGAGCCGTCTCTCGTGATCATGAATCCTTTCGATTCCAACCTTGTTCAAGTAGTCCACGGCAGCGCCAAGGCCGATTCCCCCTGAGATGTTGGGAGTGCCAGCCTCGAAGCCCTCATAGCCCTCTTTGATCACATAATCCTGGCCCTGGAGATCTTCAACCATACCGCCTCCGGTCAGGAGTGGCTCGATGCCTTCTGCCTCTCTCATCCAGAGAACTCCCATGCCAGATGGCCCCAGCATCTTGTGGCCAGAAAAGCAGAGGAAATCGCAATCTAGCTCTTTGACGCTTACGGGCATATGTGGCACAGACTGGGCTCCGTCCACCAACAATCTAGCACCACGATCGCGGCAGATCTCGGAGATCTCCTTTATCGGAAGCAGAGTTCCCAGGACGTTGGAGATCTGGCTCACTGCCACCAGCTTTGTGCATCCTGTTATTGCCTGCTCAAAGTCTGCCAGATCGAATGCACCCGTCCGATCTGGCAAAACTGTGCAGAGCTCCAGGCCGCTCCTCCTGAGCCTCATCCATGGCAGAAGGTTGGAGTGATGCTCTACCAGTGTGGTGACTATCTTATCGCCCCTTTTCCAGTCGAGGCCGCGGGCTACTACATTTATGGACTCGGTGGCGTTGCGGGTAAAGACGGTCAAACCAACATCCGCTCCCACGAAGGCTGCTACTTTCTGGTGAGCATGTCTGTAGCGCTGGTCGGCGAGCTGCGCAGATCTGTAGACTCCGCGCCCGACATTTGCCTTGTACCTCCGGTAATAATCCAGAACGGCCTTTAGGACTGGTTCAGGAGTTAAGCTAGTGGATGCGCTGTCCATGTAGACGACGTCCTCCAGGATTGGAAAGTCATCTCTTATTCTTTGGGTGTCCATAACGCCTCGTTCATGCTGCCAGTCCTGAAACCCTCCAGATCCAGGGTGACATATTTGAATCCAAACTCTCTAAACTTTTTTGTGATATGGTCCCTGATCTTCAAAGCCCTCTCCATATCCTGACCGAGGAGCTCTATCCTGGCGATCTGGCCATGCCATCTAACCCTGAGCTGCCGGAATCCCTGGCCTTTGAGAAGCTCCTCAGCGTCCTCTACCATTCTCAAATTCTCTCTTGTGATTCGCATGCCATAAGGAATTCTGGAAGACAGGCAGGCAGAGGAGGGCTTGTCCCAGAATGGCAGGCCCATGCTGCGAGCACGGGCACGAATCTCATCTTTGGTTATCTCTGCTTCCACGAAGGGGTGCCAAATTCCCTCCTCGTCGCAGGCTAGGATCCCAGGCCGAAAATCTCTGTAATCAGATAGATTTACACCGTCTGCGATGCAGCCTATGCCACGATCTGCAGCGATTTGCTTCAGAAGGCGGGCGGACTTTTTCTTGCAGATGTAGCAGCGTGTAGCATCATTTTTTTGGAACTGCTCGTCATCCAGCATGGAGTATCTTACTACTAAACAATTCAAATCCAAGGATTTCGCCAGATCTTGCGCGTATTTCAGCTCGCTCCTGGGCATCATCACTGTATCGAGAATTATGCAAAGAGCATTCTGTCCCAAAACGTCCTTTGCGGTCTTGGCCAGCATGCTGCTGTCCACGCCGCCAGAGAAAGAGACCAATAGAGATCCTTCTTTAAAGATGCGTTCGTTCAACAGATCCCATTTGCTACCGTCCATTCATCCTCGTCTTCAAATCTTGGATGCCTTCGCATCAATCGCATTTGGATTTGTCCATTTCACAGACGAGCTCATCTCCCCTGGCCATTTTGCAGATCTCGCAGATCCTTTCTGAAAGATCGTCTGCATTATTTCGGATCATGTCATCTGCCAGGCGGCTGATGGCAGCCTTGACATCATCGCCAAACTCGATGCTATATCCTCTCTTCTTGGAGACGTACTGGGAAACGGCTGGAGGAGTGATGCCCAGCATCTTGGAGACGTCCTTTTGCGAGATGCCGCGAAAGACCAGCTCCTCGGCTATTGCTGCCCTGATGCTCGGAAGGACGTTCCAAACTATGACCTCACATGGTGACTTCATATCTTTCTGACCTTTCGAGGTTCCTGTCTATCCATAAACTTCTCAGATAACCGATGTCCAATCTCGATATATTCCTCAGACATTGTATCTCTGCCTCATGAGGTCAAGAAGATAACAAGTTCGATAAGTACTTAATCGAAGCATTAGATTTAAACCTTTGATTTAATATAAGGACAACTTGTGATCTGAATGATTCGATTGTCCTTTTTGGTCTTAACTCTGGCCCTCTTCAGCATGGCTGGCATTGCTCAGGAATGGCTGGAGGGGGGCTATGTTGGCTCTCCTGACTATGGTGAGATCAGGCAGTATTTCACAGATCCAATATTCTACACAAGGGTCCCCGTCTCCCAGCCGTTGAGCTTTTACAGACCCCACATTTACAACGCATACGATCCCATGTATGCAGTGCAATCTGAATTCAGGAATAGGTCATTGGCTGCAATGCAGTGGGAGCCCTTTGAGAAGAATTGGACATCGACCATGAGTTATGCCAAAGGCAAATCTTCCTTCAAAGTTCTCGAAGGGGGGATCTGGAGAAGCCTGTGACAAAAGTGCCTTTTGATAATTCGGCCCCTGCCTGAACAGCCGGATCCATGATCCACTCTTACATCCAGGCAGGAGCTCAATTGGGTTTGCCCAAGTTTATGCGGTTACGACCCCAGTCACGTTCGTGGAGTTCTGGCTGCAGTTTTCACACTGCTTTTTCGATATTATCGTTATATTAAAGATCGAACCTACTGCAGCACCTGTCTTGTCGCATGTCGGGCAACTTCCCAGAACGCCCGTCTCCGATATGTTATTTGGCTGGCGTTTTTCGCTCGATGGAATCGTAGTTGGGATTTGGCCGCCTCCTTGCCTGGCTTTAGCCATCTCCGTCAACTGTGAGGTGGTCACAAATCTCGCACCCTTGCTGTTTGCATAATTTATGAATTTCTTGTATGCATCCAGGTAATCCCCGCTGCCCGAGACGAGGGTGCTGAAGATGACAACCATTGGGTCTTTGCTCTTCGAGCTCTCATCGAATTTTTTTACAAGTATGTCGTACCACTGTGTGCCGCTTAACTTTTTCTCTTCCTTGATATATCGATCGTAGAGATATACGCCCTCTCCGTCAAGAGAATAGGTGCTCACAGGGACAGCATAGAGGCTATAGCCCTCGATTGGGTACGGCCATGTATCCTTCTCATGGCCCGGCCTGTATATCAGACCTGCCTGAAATCCAGCATCGTAGGCGATATTCAAATTCTGCAAAATCTTGAATGTATCCTCATTCTGATCGAACGCCTGGGGCCGGAAGCCCTTGATGTCCACATGATCTCCTCCACAGACATAGCAGCTATAGAGCATCTCGTAGGATTTGTTCAATAGCTTCTCTTGGTCGGCCAAAGACATCTCGGAAAGCCTCTCGTCTGCACTCATCCCATGCATAGCAAGCTCGATCCCGGGCAACGTCCCCTGGTATGTTATTGCCAGCCTGCGGGCAGCAACCATATCATAAGTCACATAGATGGTTGCGTTCAACTTTTTTGGGACGATCTGATTGGTCAAATTGATCAGAGAGTCTCCTGCCAGATCGCTCTGCTCTGCTGTTGGAGAATGTACAATGTCTGCATCTATCATCACATTGACAGTAGCCTGGGTCTCCTCACCAAAGGAGCACCCTGCAGACAGTAGCAGAAAAATGAGTGCGGCACTCCACGCCAGTGCCATCTCTTTCTTATATAACAACCTCTCGCCTCCTAATTAGCTGTAGTTCTTATTTGAAACAATTTTTGTTTTTTATGTTGTAATTCTTTTTATAGTTGACGGTTATTTAGAATATATGATTATTTTTTATAAAATTATTCTTAGGGCGATTAATTTTAATTATTTGATGCAAATCTCCAAATCGCGCATTATTTATTACATTTTATTTTAAATTTTAATCAGATAGTTATAAGTACTTCTAAAGCTGATACAGACAAGAGGTGATTGGTATGATCCCCTGTTTGAAAAAAATGGCGCTAGTACTCCTCATGTGCCTGTTTCTTGTAGCCGGCACGAATGCTGTTGTGGCCGATAATACGGATACAAGTGCTGATTCAGTTAGATGTCCCGATTCAGGAAAAGTTGTCGCGCCGGGCGACACGATCTCAGTTACAGGTCCCTCCAATACGCAAAGCGGTCTTGGAATCCAATGGGAGTATTACTGGACTTTAACCTCCTCCGATGGCACTGTGATAGATACACAGACCTATGTAGATAATCCAGCTTATTCGTATACTGTGCCTGACACTGAAACCACGACGACCTACAAGCTCAACCTGATGGTCACTGCTTTGAATGATATAACTTGTGTCAACAGCAACTGCGTGTCGATATCGGTAAACAAACCATCTGAGTGCGAAATAACTCCGCCTGATTCCAATACCTTCTGCACAGCAGAAGCTAGTAACTTGAGGCATACATATACAACTGGTGCAACGCCAATGCATGTTCAGCAGAAATGGTGGCTTCTATCCGATCCGGTCAGCAATCCTGGAGGAGTCAGTTTCAACACCCCTAACCCCGTAGGAACGGGAAATAGTGCGAGCATCAAATACAGTGGAGTGACGCCAGGAAAATACTGGGTGTACACAGGCTATTATGCCAAGAACGCTGGCCAGGCAGGCCATGATATGCCTCTTGCCTGGTGTATGACGCCTGTAATAGTCGTTGCAGTTCCTGGGAACACCATTACAGTAAGCTAAAAAAAGACATGGAGCAATGCACTATGGCCTGATGCCATAGTGCCCTTAATTACATTACCACCCATTGCAAGACCGTCTCACGAAGACCTGGGAGCTGTAGTAATTGAGAGGATCACACGGATTATTCTTTGGCGTTGAATCAAGGAATTCCCGCAGAGGCGTTTCAATATCATTCATCTCCTCGCGTGCGACCTTGCTGTCTGTCCTGTTATTGCTGGCCTGCGCCTCCATTCCAGCATCTTCGGCGTACTCTCTGACGAGCTCAGGGATCTGGCCGTCCCTTAGCGGTGGTGACCCCAGTTATTATCAAGGAGTCAATACCCGGGAGGTGCGCTGGGGGGATCCGGCATTGGCCACAAAAAGCGGGCTGCGCTATGATGGCCAGACATCCGGTTTTTCATTTGGCCAGGATTTCTGCCTGGGAAAGCTCACTCACTATAATTTTCCTACATATGCAGGGACCGCGGCCACTGGAGCAAAACTCAAGGTGACATTGAAGTTCAATGATCTGGCAGTGCCTGATACATCGTTCTACTTCGATCTTCGCATACTGGAGACGACAAATGGATATCCTTGTCCCGAATTTCAAAAGTCCTCGACGCCATGCGACGACCTGGTCTGGTGGTCTAACATTGAGGCGAGCCAGAGCTTCACTTTGCAGAATGGCGAGGCGTATTCGCTCATGATCGTTGGATTTTCGGACAGCTTCCCTTCAGGCAGCCCTGTAAATCAGTTTGTAACCGAGGAGCAGAAGGCCAATGTGGCTTACCTGATTGGGCGCATTATCAGATGCGTGCCAACGACGATCACAGTTCAGCCGTCCGATACAAGCGTCTGTCAGGGCCAAGATGCAACGCTTACTGTAACTGGAAATGGCACCGGGCTGACCTACCAGTGGTACAAAGGCTCTACACCCTTGACGGATGGGGGTGATATATCAGGCGCGACCAGTTCAACGCTGAAGATCGCCACAGCGGCCCCCTCCGACGCCGGGAGCTACAAGGTAACAATCAGCGGCGCATGTGGTTCGGTTACATCGAATGCAGCAGTGCTAACCGTTAACGCATTGCCGACTATAACCCGCCAGCCAAGCGATCAAACCAATTTATGTGAGGGATCCTCTGCCTCCTTTTCAGTGACCTCCAGCGCTGCCACGAGTTACCAGTGGCAGGTCAGCACAAACGGAGGGGCGAGTTGGGACAACATAAATGGCGCCACTGCTGCTACATATGTTGTCAGTCCAGTACTGGGAAGCATTCATAACAATAATAAATATAGGGCCTTGGTCTCAAATTCATTCTGCAGCATCGCTTCAGACGCTGCAACGCTGACCGTAGTCAAGCCGTGGATAACAGCTCATCCTGCGAACAAGACTGTTTGCTCGGGAGCAACAGCCGCTTTCAGTGCGAGCGTTACGACGTCTGGATCGACTAGCTATCGCTGGCAGGTGAGCAAAGATAGCGGATCTACCTGGAGTGATATCCCAGGGGCCTCCAGCACATCGTACAGCTTCACAGCAAAGCCCGAGCATAACGGCAATATGTATCGGATTAAGGTTAGCAGGGGCAGTTGCACTGTATACTCCTCAGCTGCAACTCTTACAGTTGACACGGCGCCTCAGTTCACTGCCCATCCAGCTTCGCAGGTTGTCTGCGAAGGACAGGTCGCTGCATTTACAGTTGCCCTGAGCTCGGGCACCACATCGGGCCAGTGGCAGTACAGGACTGGCGGCACAGATACCTGGACAGACATCCCTGGTCAGACTGCAACTACTCTTTACTTGTACAATGTTGCGCTTTCCATGAACGGCTACGAGTATCGATATACTGCGACTAATTCCTGCGGCCAGGTCATCTCAAACTCAGCATCACTAAATGTGAATCCTGTAAGCATCAAGATCGAGGGAAAGAATGTCTCCTGCATAATCACGCCTTCCATATACCGTCCCAGCATCGGCGGGAGGTGCAATGCACAGTACCAATTCACCTGGATGATCGATGGCTCACAGGTGCCCAGCACCTTCACCAATGGTAGCATCAGTGTGAATTGGAAGGATTATGGAAGTGGAAACCACCTCATTGAGATGGTGGTGGACTCCATCGACGACCAGGGAAGTGCACATTATTTGGGTCAAAGTGAGATGAAGGTCACAGTGATTGACATCCCCGGGGCCTCAATTGAATTTGTCTGAATCGCATTAAGATTGGAGAGAATAGTATGCATAGAGCCTACGTCTACACCCAAAAACAGATTCATGCGCGTTCGTGGCGGTCTTCAGTCTTAATGGCCATAATATCGATAATGATGATCCAGACACAACTTACCTCTGCAGTTGCGCTGCAGTATGAGGGTGGGACCAGCCACACTTTTGTGGGCCCTTCTCCGCCGGAAGGGCAGAGTTATAGATACCAATGGATAGCATCAGATGGATTTCCGCTAGTTGGTAGCGACATCTCTTTCACCTGGACTGCGCCTGATGTGACAGAGCCGACCAATATAACTATGAGCCTTTTTGTCGACTCGGGCGCAGAGGGATGCACCAATGAAAGTCAGCTAGAGCTATTGATCCTGCCCAAAAGCAATATCAGAATTGAGCTCGAATGCGTGAGGCCAAATCCGGATGGAAGCTACGCTGCCAAATTCACCTACGATAACCCCGACGACGAGATCGCTATTCCGAAAGGCGACTATAACAGGATGGACCCTGCACCATCAAGCGGATCGCAGCCAGAGACATTTCAGCACGGGCACCACTCATTTACAGTGAACTTCGATCCAAAGACGCCCATAACATGGACTTTACAAGGCCAGCAGGCCACAGCTACAAAAGAGTCCCCTAGCTGCAGCATAGGATCTCCGCTGGTGGTCACAAAGGTGGCAGACCGTACAGCAGCATATGCCGGATCGATCGTCACCTTTACGATCACAGTGAAGAACGAGGGCGATGAAGAGGTCAATGAGGTTTACCTGGTCGATACCCTGAGCCCGGGGCTGATATACGACTATTCTGGGACGCAGCCCAAACCTGTGAGCGTGAGCGGAAGTGTGCTCAACTGGGATCTTGGCACACTTGAGCCGAAAGAGTCAAAGGTCGTCATCCTGACAGCGATTTTGGATCCTGGTCTCTGTCCCGGCCAGAACATAGTCTCATTGGACACAAGAGCGACTGACTACGAGAGAGAGCTGAACGTCCAGGCAGCGGAGCGCGAGTCATCCAACATCCTCGAGATCATAGACTCTCTGACAATGAACAAGACCAAGCTGGAGGCAAAGCTGAAGAGCATCATGGCCCATCGGGATGCATTCAACAGAACTTTTGGGACGATTAAATCGAGCATTAAGACGATTGGCAACTACACCCGGAATAACTATACTAACATCTCAACTGGTGAGATCCTGACCGAAGAGCTCAACGCCACGGGTTTCCTGGTCTGGTCTGAGTATTTTAGGCCTGCCAAGAGAGACCTCCTGAGGACTGAGTATGGCGCGGGTGGCGAAGTGGTCTCGGACTTTTATGATTTCATGCCAACAAAGGAGACGCTCAAGATAGAGTACGACACTCCAGATAAGGGCTACAAGACCTATACTGTAAGATGCTACCTCACAGGAGATACACTGATCATAACCGTTGACCCCTACGGAAATGTGGTCAGCAGGGAATACAAAAAAACTCCGGGGTTGCCTCAGATATTCGGTCCACTGAAGAACTGCGCTAAGGCATATGGCATCGTTGGCGACACGCCGATGGAGAGCAATGAAGCATGTGTGGAGATCGTCTGGAGCTGCCAGCGTCCACAGCCGATATCTGCACTGAGGGTTACAAAGGTTGCTGATCATGAGATTGCCCATGAAAAGGAGGTCGTCAAATACACATACACTGTGCAAAATACCGGGGAGACCAGTATCGTCACTTTGACGCTCAATGATGACAAGGTTGGCCTGGTGATATTCAATGAGCCGGTTGATCTGGACCCAGGCGACACGCTTACCTACTACGCAGACTACACAGTGAAGAGAGAAGACGCGCCATCGTTAAGAAATACTGTGATCGCATCAGGAACCGACGAGAATGGCAGAGATGTGATCTCTGATCCCGTGCAGGAAGAGGTCAGGATAGTCGAAGGATGCGGCTTGAATAAGACTGCATCGCCGAAGGTTGTGAAACCTGGGGACTACATAACCTACACAATAAATTGGGACAGGAAGGATTCATACAAGATCGTTGAATACTTCCCCTCGCAGGTCTCATTCATCTCTGCGTCCCCCCCGCCGAGCCTGGGAGACAACGTCTGGATTGTGAGTGAGCCGTCGGGTACGATTAGTATAGTCGTACAGGTGGCGAGAGATATTGGCAATACCACTTTCAATATGGGCCAGGGTGTGACGGGAACAGGATTTGTGAATGTCCACAACGATATTCACACCAATCCAGTCATCCTGACGAACAAGGCAGCTCTGTACGATAAGAACGATGTCTTATTATGCACTGCCTCATATGACGTAGTTGTCGGACCGCCTCAAACCAGCGCCTCCCTCAGGGAGCACGGCAGCGGCAACTATGCCAGCGAGGACGTGATATTGTATCATAACTCCAACCGCTCAGTTGAGTGGAACAAGAGCTTGAAGGTCACATACAGACCAACCAGCTTCTCGCTGCCAGGAGACAGGGCTCTCAACTACGCCACCAAATGGATTGAGAGGGTCCTGTCCAAGAATTACGCGACGGGAGGCTCCACTAAAGAGGAGTACACCTACGCCACAATGATCGACAGGGAAGGTTACTTAAAGCAGGACGAAAACGGCTCCACGATGATTACAGATACGTCTTTCGAGGGCGTGGGCCGCATTGGCCTCCTCAAGAAGGATGTAGATATGAATACCACATGGAACGCCAGCCAGATATTCGAGTCCCATGATGATTATATTGGCAAATTCCAGATATATCAGAAGTTTGACGAATACGGAAAAAATGTAGAGTTCGAGAGGTCGGTCAACGGCACGGGCTATGTAGCTGGAGCGAGGAGCATAGGCGTCAGCCAGAGATCCTATGAGGTAGGCACAGGCAAATTTCAAAGCGATGAGAAGATCAGCACAGTTGTCAACTACATTGCCAAGGACATCGCACTCGAGCATGCTCCGACCAGCTATGCCTATACTCCAAATGTGTCCACAGCCAGCGATCTGTTGTGGGAAGAGGGCATGTGGTCGAAGACGCCAAACAGCCTGATCAGCGAGAGGTTCTCTTCGGCCCAGAGCCTGCAAAAAGAGTCGACAGCTGAGGGTTTGAGCGAGATGGACACTGAGGCAAAGGCATCTGGCCAGGCAGATTTCAGGACGATCTATAAAGATCTGGAGAGTACAGGTATCGTCAATGAGGTCGACATGGTCGAGAGGTATTCAGGAGACTTCGCCTTCAAGAGGATGACTAGGCTCACGGGCGTTGCCAAGTACAACAGGCCGCATCTCACTTTGACCAAAGAGGCTAATGTGGACCTCCTCAACACCACTTTTGCCGACTACAGGATAACGGTGACCAACAATGGAGACCGTGTACTGGGGCCGGTCTATGTAAAGGATATATTCCCTGAGGGGACCGAGTATATCAGCTCCTCTTTGAGACCTTCGGAGCTGACTGATGGCTATTGCACCTGGACGCTGGTGAGCCTGGGCATCGGAAGCAAGGCGATCATAGACTTGAGGCTGAATATAACCAAAGAGACGGCAAATCTCGTCAACAGGGTGCAGGCAACGGGAAATAGTAGCAAGGGATGGATCACTGCAGGGAATTTCTCAGCAGTGAAGCTCAATTGGCTGACCTGCTGCCCTCCACAGATCTTCGCCTCCAAGACTGCCAGGATCGACCCGCTGGATCAAAAGATGGTATGGTACCGCTTAGATATACGCAATCGGGAGGAATACAGCATGGTGGTCTTCCTGAGGGACCTGTTGCCAGCAGGAATGCAATTCATTAACTCATCACTGGAACCATCTGAGAACAACTCCAGACAGATATCATGGACGATCCTGGATCTGGGGCCGGGAGAGAGCAAGAGCATCATCTACAGAGCCAGAGCCGCAGCAGACGGATCCTATGTGAACCATGTCCACATCGAAGCCTTCTCTGTAGATGGGCCCGATTCTGCGGCTGCTGATGTTACCATGCAAGTGGACCTGGGCAGAGGGGGCTATGCAAAGCCCTCGTCCTCATCAGGCTGGCAGATTCCAGCATGCTTCGCTCTCAACTGCAGCGATCCGATCGCAGATACTGACTGGATTTCATGCTACGTCTGTGGGGGTGGCGAGCAAGGAAATGCATCATTCATCCCGCCCTGTGCCTCATGCGTCGACACTGGAGATGATGATCTGCCATGATATCTCATCCGCCAAATTAAAAAAGAACAACTTAAATCGTATTCTTTAAAGGTCTCAGTGCCATGTCGCAGAAGATGGTAATAACCGGAGGCGCAGGGTTCATAGGCTCAAACCTGGCTTTGGCCCTGGCCAAAGAGAATGAGGTAGTAGTAATCGATGACCTGTCCACTGGCAAGGTCGAAAATTTGGAAGGCATCGATGTCCAGCTCATATCTGGCAGCATCACAGACTTAGATCTCAAGGCAGCATTTGAGGGTTCGTCTTGCGTCTTTCATCAGGCGGCCATATCCTCAGTCAAGAAGAGCATCGAGGACCCGCTCAGGACCAACGCTGTGGGCATAGATGGAACCCTGAAGGTCCTGATAGCTGCCAGAGACGCAGGAGTTCGGCGCGTGATCCTGGCCTCGTCCGCAGCAGTCTACGGCACCTCGCCCAGGCTTCCCAAGAGGGAGGACATGATGCCTGAGCCGAGATCGCCATATGCCGTATCAAAGCTGGCTGGGGAGAACTATGCTCGGGTTTTCCAGGAGCTGTATGGCCTGGAGACTGTGGCACTGAGATATTTCAACGTCTTCGGTCCAAAACAGGACCCTTCATCTGAGTACTCCGGAGTGATATCCAGGTTCATCGCCATTCTGCTAGAGGGCAGGCAGCCTGTTATCTACGGGGATGGAGAGCAGACTCGCGACTTCGTGTATGTGGCAGATGTCGTGAGGGCGAATATCCTTGCCAGCGAAAGCCACCTCTCTGGAGTTTTCAACATAGCATGCGGCAAGAGCATCAGCCTGAACTCGCTTGCAAAGAAGATCGGCGATCTCCTGGCCAGAGAAGTCCGACCGAGATACGAAGCCCCAAGGCCCGGGGATATCAAACATTCGCTGGCGGACATAAGCAGGGCGCAAGGCATAGGTTATTTTCCTGATTATGGAATCGAGGATGGGCTGAGGGAGACTATACGCTGGTACAAGGAACATTCGCAAATGAGTGCTCCTCGTCCACGAAGTCTCAAATCATGGCCAGGCGTTTCGAAAACCTCTTAAAGGACCAATCTCAACCGCGCTCTATGAACCACGGCCAGAATCCAACGTATCTCATCTACGGCGCAGGCGCACTTGGCAGCGTATTTGGAGGACTTCTGCAGAAAACCGGCCGCCACGTAACATACGCCGGCAGAGGAGAGCATTTCGCTGCCCTGCAAAAAAGTGGGCTGAGGATCACAGGCATCTGGGGAGACCATTTCATACCTCCTGACGCAATTGAAACGCTTTCCAGCATGAGATCGGAGTGCAAGAAGTTCTCCATAATACTTATTTGTGTCAAATCCAAAGATACTGACGATGCAGCAAAACAGGCTGCATCGTTGCTGGAGGATGATGGAATCATGGTCTCCATTCAGAACGGCCTCAACAACTGGGATACCGTCGCACGCCACGTGGGTGAAGAACGCACAGTCGGCTCGCGAGTCATCTTCGGGGCCGAGATCCAGGCGCCTGGCCTGGCCAGGGTCACTGTCAACGCAGATGACGTTCTGCTGGGAGAGCCATTTGCCAGGGTAAACAGGCCTCTCCTGCAGATGCTGCAAGAAGATCTTCTCCGCTCTGGCATCCCCACAAGGGTTGTGTCTAAAGATGAGATCTGGTCTGCCATCTGGGAAAAGGTGCTCTATAACTGCTCCCTCAATCCGCTAGGTGCCATTCTGGAGGTGCCTTATGGAAGTCTGGGCGAGAGCGAGGAGTCCAGGGGTATCATCAGAGTCATACTGGAGGAGATCTTCATCGTGATGCAGGCTAAGGGCGTGAGGATTCCACACCAATGCTCAGATGAGTTCTACCAGTATCTCATGAAAAGGCTGCTTCCGCCAACGGTTAGCCACAGAGCCAGCATGCTGCAGGATATCCAGAGGGGCAGAATGACGGAGATAGACGCCTTAAATGGTGCTATTTGCCAGTATGCCAGGGATCTGGGCATCCAGACGCCTTACAACGATCTCCTCACCTCCCTGATTAAATTCAAAGAGAAGAAAGCTTTCACATCACTCCATGGCCAGTGAACTATGCACAGATGGAACCCCGCAGACTACGAGAAAAGCTCCTCCGCTCAATACAAATGGGCCATGGAGATTGTATCTGGACTGAATCTGAGAGGCGACGAGCGCATCCTTGATATTGGATGTGGAAATGGCAAAGTAACCGCCCACCTAGCAGGCCTTGTGCCAGAAGGCGGAGTGATTGGAATAGATATCTCAGCGGATATGATCTCCTACGCACAGCGCAAGTATCCCCAGAAGGATTTTGGCAATTTATCATTTCAAGTCGGGGATGCCTCACGCCTTTGCTTCAATGAGGAGTTCGACCTTGCCGTCTCTTTCGCATGCTTGCACTGGGTCAGGGATCACCTGCCAGTCCTGGTGGGCGTTAGGCGCAGCCTTGTGCCTGGCGGGCGGCTTCTCTTCCAGTGCGGTGGGCGAGGAAATGCCGCAGAGCTTCTGGATCTCACTGAAGAGCTCATCAGGAATGAGAGATGGAAGGCGTACTTTCAGGACTTCCATCTCCCCTACAACTTCTATGGGCCAGAAGAGTACAGGGCTTGGCTGGCTCAGGCCGGCCTTAGGCCCATACGAGTGGAGCTGATACCAAAAGATATGGTGCATCCGGGTCAATTGGGCCTGGAAGGGATCATAAGAACGACCTGGCTGCCTTATACCGAGAGGCTGCCTGAAGGCCTCCGAATGAGGTTCGTGCGCGAGCTGGCGCACAGATACCTCGAACAGCGCCCGCTGGATGAGAGGGGTCTATCTCACGTGCGGATGATGCGCCTTCAAGTTGATGCCGAAAAGCCATGATTGTAGACAGCAAGACTTATATCCTAACTGGCTCAAAATATATATGGTGTATTGAAATGGTACGCTCATCTCGAATCGGCATAATCTCATTGATAATTTTGAGCCTAATTATCTTTGCCTCGCCCCTAAAAGCCAGCGCTCAGGCTCTATCCTCGTATTCTGGAGCACCAGGATTATCATTAAATGGCACAGTGTTCCAAGATCTGGATGGCGATCGCTCCTTCTCGCCCGGAGATATCGGACTGCCTGGCAGGACAGTGCTGCTGAGACAAAACGGCTCTGAGCTATCCAGGACGACCACGGACGAGCATGGACGGTACATATTTGGAGATCTCTCTCCTGGTAAGTACGAGCTGGAGCAAGATCTCCTCTCGGGCGAGAGACAGAGTGCGCCTGGTGGTGGTTTTTACATGGTAACGCTCACAGACAAGCCTGCCTTTCACCTCGACTTCGGCCTTTTTTTGAAATCAAATGCAACAGGAGCAATCCAGATAAAGCAATATCCCCTCATGCACCCCACCGCAGAAGAGGCCCGCAAGTGGACGGACGCTTATAATGCAACACCACAGGCCTATCTCAGTCCAGTTCTAGCTGCAGAGATTAAAGCCGAAAAGGGAGCTTCCTACAGCCTCTTGAACCTTCTGCAGTACACTCCTGCAGAGCGCGACCAGGGAAGCTGCGGCAACTGCTGGGCATGGGCAGGGACGGGCGTGATGGAGATCGACTATGCCCACCAGATGGGCGTCAAAGATAGGTTCTCATTGCAGTTCCTGGACTCCAATTACAATGGAGGCTGCGGAGCATCAGGCGCTTGCTGTGGTGGCTGGCTGGAAGACGTGGCCGACTTTTACAGCAGCACGGGGAAGGCGGTTCCATGGTCAAATGCAAACGCCCATTATCAAGATGCAGATAGCGGCTGTGGAGGATGCTCTGCGGTCTCTGCCTCATCTATCTCCACAACCCCTAGCTATCCCATAACATCAATCGTAGCCAGGACTGTTCCAACACATGGTGTGGGAAAGGAGGCCGCCATCTCCAACATCAAGAATGTCCTGCAGCAGGGCAAAGCAATCTGGTTTGGGTACTTTTTGCCGAACGGCGATTCCTGGTCCAATTTCATCAGTTTCTGGAGCACTCAGGGAGAGAGCGCGATCTGGAAGCCGGGCTTTGCCTGCGGCGGCCAGTATGACTATCAAAGCGGGGGAGGTCATGCAGTGCTCTGCGTGGGCTACGATGACACAGATCCCAATGATCGCTACTGGATCATGCTCAATAGCTGGGGAAATAGCGCTTTGCGGCCCAATGGGCTGTTTTACGTGGACATGGACATGAACTACGACTGCAGATACGGAGGCTTGGGATATGCATTCTACTGGATGACCCTGGACATTCGCTATCCAGAAAGCGAAAATAGGCAGCCTGATATGCCAGAAATGCCAGATGGCCCGATCAAAGGATATGTAAACAAAGACGCTTGCTACACCTCTTCCACCACCGACAAGGATGGCGATCAAGTCAAATTCTTATTTGATTGGGGCGATAAGAGCACATCGGAGACCGGATTCGTGAGCTCCTCTGAGAAGGCCAGCGCATCCCACAGATGGCAGCGATCGGGAACCTATCGCGTGGGCGTCATAGCTAAAGACAGCAAGGGCGCAGAATCTCCCTCGTCCAAGCTCCTTGCAGTCAGCATCTCCGGCACGCCAAACAGCGCACCAAAAAAGCCTACTGCTCCAGCTGGAACCAAGAATGGCTACGCTGGCAGGTCTTACACATATGCCAGTTATTCCAGCGATCCAAACAGGGATCAGATCTGCTACACATTTGACTGGGGAGATGGGAGCACATCGCAGACCAGCTATGCGAACTCTGGGCTTCGCGGACGTTCTTCCCATGCCTGGAGCCGTCCCGGAAGCTATCGGATCAGGGTCATGGCCACAGATAGCAGAGGTGCATCATCCTCCTGGTCTGAAGCCACAACAATCACGATATCCGCGGGCCGCAGCAGCTCAAATGCAAGTTTTGCAAAAAAAACATGCCCCTGTCAAGAGAGATCATGATCAAGAAAGATCATGAGGGTCTGATGCCCTTATCTCGGGTATAGGGCCTCAGCTTTTCTTTTTATTTCTAGCGGATCTTGGGGAACGCGGGCAATGCCAGTCTCAATAGCAGCACGCGCCACAGCTTCCGCCACAGCGGGGACAACTCTTCTGTCCAGGGGCGAGGGGATGATGCACTCCTCGGAGATATTCTTCACAAGGCTGGCAATGGCCCGCGAAGCTGCGATCTTCATGGGCTCATTGATCTCGCTTGCCCGGACATCCAGTGCTCCGCGGAAGATGCCTGGAAAGCCAAGCACATTGTTGACCTGATTGGGGAAGTCCGATCTGCCTGTGGCCACAACCCGCGCGCCCGCCTCCAATGCCAGGTTCGGCATGATCTCTGGCACGGGATTTGCCATGGCGAATACTATCGGATCTCGGGCCATGCTCCTGACCATGTCCTGGCTTACAATTCCTGCCACAGAGAGCCCCAGGAAGACGTCAGCTCCAGCCATGGCGTCTGCCAGAGTGCCTGTGATGTTTCGGGGGTTGGTAATCCTGGCGATCTCCTTTTTGACCGGGTTGAGATCGGGCCTGTCCGGATGAATCACACCCCGGCTGTCGCAGAGAACTGCATCGCGAACGCCGAAGCTCAAGAGAAACTTTGTGACCGCAATGCCTGCAGCACCTGCGCCGCTCACGGCAACGCGAATATCTGAGAACTCCTTGCCCACCACTTTGAGAGCGTTGATCAACGCAGCCAGTGCTACGACTGCTGTGCCATGCTGGTCGTCGTGAAATACTGGTATCTTCAGAATCTTCTTCAGCTGTTCTTCTATTACGAAGCAGCGGGGAGCGCTTATGTCCTCAAGGTTGATGCCTCCGAAGACTGGCTCAATTCGTGCCACAGTATCCACGATAACAGACGGGTCCTTGGATGCGATGGCGATTGGAAATGCGTCAATGTCTGCGAAGTTCTTGAAGAGTATGGCCTTTCCTTCCATCACGGGGATTGAGGCCAGTGGCCCGATATCGCCCAATCCCAGAACGGCTGTGCCGTCTGTTACCACAGCTACGATATTTCCCTTGGCAGTGTACTCGTAAACGTCGTCCGGATTTTTCTGGATCTCGCGACACGGCTCTGCGACCCCCGGGGTGTAAGCCAGGCTCAGATCCTGCTTGCTGCAGCATGGAACCTTGCTGTGAACGGCAATCTTGCCTTTTGCACTCTTATGAAACGCCAGTGCATCATCTCGAAGAGACATTACAACACCTGGATTTTAGATATTGAATGGACTGTTCTGGAGGAGCAACAGATATAAAGCATGGGTCAGACGGAGAACTGATCGGGCCGGGGTGGCAGAGCGGACAATTTCCGCCGGCAAATGCTGACGGCGGGAGTTCATACGCGGCAGGCTCGAGACCTGTTGTCCCTTCCAGGGACGCTTGGGTTCAAAATGGCAGGGCGCAAAGGAGCCCTGCCAGGAAAATCCCAACCCCGGCGCTATATATTTCGGAAAGTTTCATATCCGAGCACATCGGGACTAAAAGAGCTGATTGTAATGGCTAGATTTCCAGAGGCAGAAAATAGAACATTGAATCTCAAGATATGCATGCGCTGCAATGCGCGAAATCCCATAAAAGCAACCCGCTGCCGCAAGTGCGGCTATCGCGGCCTGAGGATGAAGTCCAAGGAGAGCAAGACAGCTTAAATGAAGTTCGAGGTAGGAGGGGTCGAGAAGCTGCTGCGCCAGGCTGTATCGCAGCATGGTGCCGGCCATCTAACGCTGATCGACCCTGATTCGCAGAGCCCCGCGCAGGCTGCAAGCATAGCTGTTGCTGCAGACGAAGGCGGCACTGATGCCATCATGGTAGGCGGCTCAGTGGGCGCAGCAGGCATCCCTCTTCACGAGACGGTAGATAGGATAAAGGAGAGCTGTGATCTCCCCGTCATCCTCTTTCCCAGCAGCGTGGCAGGGCTTTGTGAAAATGCAGATGCAGTCTTCTTCATGAGCCTGCTGAACTCTCGCTCCACCTCGTACCTCATAGAGAACCAGGCTCTCGGCGCTCCGCTGGTTCTTCGCTATGGTCTGGAGCCGATCCCCATGGCCTACATCATCATCGAGCCTGGCGGAACAGTGGGTTTTGTGGGCGACGCCCGGCTGATCCCAAGGACGAAGCCTGAGCTGGCAGTGGCCTATGCCCTGGCTGCGAGGTTCATGGGCATGAGGCTGGTCTATCTAGAAGCAGGCTCGGGCGCAGACTCGCCAGTTCCAGTGCAGATGGTCTCTGCAGTGAAGAAGGCTCTTGGCACAGCTCTTCTCATCGTCGGCGGTGGGATTCGTAGTGGCGATGCAGCTGCAAAGCTGGTGGCCGCTGGCGCAGACCTGATAGTGACAGGCACGGCTGTAGAGCAGAGTGGGGATGTAGCCACATTCGTCTCAGAGCTCACCAGGTCTATTCGCAGGTAACCTACAGTGTATTTTAAAACCATGGAATTTCTAGAGCAGTTTGGCCTTGACGGCCTTCTTTTCATCGGCGACAGCATCTGCGATTTGGATATGTTCTATCTATCTCACTTCCTTGCAGGCGACAGGTTCACACTCCTCTTGCAAGAGAAGATCTCATTGCTCGTCTCCTCAATGGAGTTGGGACGGGCCTCGCATGAGTCCTTGGCCGATGAGGTGATCAGCACAACTGAGTACGGAATCGTGGAGCGGCTCAGAGCATCTGAAAAGCCGGACGCTGCATATCTGGAGGTGCTCAAAGAGTTCCTGAAGGATCACGGCGTGAAACGGCTGGGCGTGCCCTTTCGTTTTCCTGCCGGAGTCTTCCAGCACCTGGGCAGGGACTTCGAGATCCAGATTGTGCAAAGCCCAGTCTCGCGCTGGCGAGCTGTGAAGACCCAAGGCGAGCTAAATGCGATAAGGCAGTCGCAAAGGGCGTGCGAGAAGGCCATGTGGCTGGCAGTTCAGCTCATTGCAAGCTCCGAGCCTCGCGGCGATCAGCTCTTTCGCCAAGGCCGGCCACTTACATCTGAGCAGGTCCGCAGCGCCATCGAGGTCTCGCTGCTGAATGAAGGATGCGAAGCAGTCGATACGATCGTTGCCGGAGGACTGGCAGCGGCAGATCCTCATGCGCGAGGATCAGGGCCGCTTCCTGCGAACTCGCCAATTGTGATCGATATCTTTCCACGCTCCAAGAGCAGCCGCTACTTCGCTGACATGACCCGCACAGTGCTAAAAGGCGAGGCTGCTCCAGAGGTCCTGGAGCTTTATGAAGCAGTATCGTCCGCACAAGACGTTGGGCTTGCAGCCATCAGGGCGGGCGTCAGGGGAAGGGATGTTCATCATGAGGTCTGCAAAGCCTTTGAGGAATGCGGCTATCCTGAGAGAGAAGGCCGGGGATTCACCCACTCCACTGGTCACGGGGTGGGGCTGGAGGTGCATGAGCGGCCATCGCTCAGCGAGGCAGGAGAGGTTCTGGAGGCGGGAAATGTGGTGACGGTTGAGCCGGGCCTGTACTACCAAGAGATCGGCGGCGTGCGACTGGAGGACTTGGTTGCAGTAACTGCAACGGGATGCGAGAACATCACAAAATTCGAGCGAAGGCTTGTTCTTTGAGATCAATTGGGGCGGATTGGATGGAAGCTGAAGTTCTGGAGAAGTACAGGAAGGCCGGGCAGATCCTTGCAGAGGTGCTGCAGGAAGCGCGTCCAAAGGTCGAGGTCGGCGCAAGCCTGCTTGAGGTGGCAAATTTCGTAGAGGACTTAATAAGGTCTAAGGGTGCAGCGCCTGCCTTTCCCTGCAACATCTCCCTGGATCGGAATGCTGCACACTACACTCCTGGCCCAAAGGATGAGAGCTGCTTTGGCGAGAGCATGGTCAAGCTCGATGTGGGCGTGCACTTGGACGGCTACGTGGCAGACTGCGCCATCACCATCGACCTCAGCGGCCACCCTGATCTGACAGAGGCATCGAAAGCTGCCCTCGAGGCCGCGCTGGAGCTCGTCGCGCCTGGAGTGTCCACTGCCAAAATCGGAGCGGCGATCGAAGAGACCATCGAAGGCTATGGCTACAAGCCTGTGTCGAATTTGACAGGCCACGGACTATCAAGGTACGTGGCTCATGATGATCCCCAAATTCCGAACAGAGCTGTGGAGAAGGGCGTGATATTGAAGGAGGGGGATGTCATTGCAATCGAGCCCTTTGCCACAAACGGCTCTGGAAGGATAAGCGAAGCGCCAATCAATGAGATCTATGGTTTTTCTGCCCCAAGGCCCGTCCGGCAGCCCCAGGCCAGAGCGCTGATGAAGCAGATACAGGAGCTCTACAAAACGCTTCCCTTCGCAAGGCGCTGGCTGGTGGGCGAGAGAGTTGATTTTGCGCTGATGCAGTTGCAGAAGTGCGGTGTGGTGCACAGATATCCGGTTCTCTGGGAGGTAGAGGGAGCCCTCGTCTCTCAGGCAGAGCACACCGTCGTGATTCTGGAAGACGGATGCGAGGTTACGACGACTGCAGCGAGATCGACTTAGACCTCGCTGCCATCGTCCTCGGTTCCATCATCCTCCTTGTAGCTATCGTCTCCCAGCATGGCTGCAGATATGGCGTCGATTCCATCCATGAGCTCCGCAGTCATGCAGTAAGGCATCTCGCCCATCTCGGGGAGGCTCTCTCCCCCAATTACCCTTGCACCCACCTGGCTCAGCAGATCGAAGGCCCCATCCAGGTCCTGCTTCTGCTCGGCAGCGATAGCATTCTTCACAAGCTCATCCAAGGGACTTTCGCGGTCGAAGTCTCCTGTGATATAACGCTGGCTGGAGACGAAAACTGCTGCAAGAGACGTCTTTAGGGACTCGAGCATCAGGTCCGCGTCCTCTCCCAGCGATTCATGATCCTGAAATACTATTGACCTTATGCCTGCAATCTCGGCGATGGCCTCCTCAGGAGTTATGATCTCCCTCTCACATCTGGCTATGACCTTCAGGCACGCCAGAACAACATCGTCCATGATGTAGATGAAGACAGCACCTGTGTTCTTGTCATCAGATTCTGTAAGCTTGAAATTGCTCTCCTTGACCTTGTTCAACCAGTTGAGCCATCGCTTCTGGGTGTAGAATTCTTCCTTCATTTTAGAACTCATCCTGTTACAGTTCACCGATATGTATCCACCAGGGCTACCCTTTCAATGACCAGCTCTTCTATCCGGTCCTCGCCCACTGCTTCTATCTCCTCATTGGATATGTTAAAGACTTTTTTTACTGTTTCGCAGTCAAAGGTGCAGCCTCGTCCGTCCAGTTCGATCAGGCGGGACAGCTCAGAGGAGTCGGGCCATTGGCAACAGTTGTCAAAGGAGACGAGGATGAGAGCTATCCGCTCAGTAGAATCGGAAATCCCCATGACCAGCGCCCTTTCGATCTGCCTCTCCCCAGAGGCGTAACGCATTATCTCAACTCCAGGGTCTTTGGCAATGTTTCTGCAATCAGAGATGGCATCCATGGCTTTCTCTGCTGCATATATGAGATGCCTCTCGCTGACGACCTTGTCTGCGTCAAAGGCTTGCACTATGCAACCATGGCTTGATTGAAGTTCATGGAGCGCTGATAAGAGCTTTGACCTGTCCCGGATTTTCGGCTTTCCGAAGAGCAGGCGAATTTCTTTCATCGTTTGTGAATCTGGTGTAGAAGTTTAAAACCTTACGGTCTTTATATCAACGAAATCTGCATCCTCATTCGCATGCACTGCTTTGGTTGGAGGTTTGCAAAAATGCGCACTAAAATCCAAAAGAAGGGCAGGCTTTCTGCCCGTCACAATTGAAGCTTGAAGTCAGTTAAACAAGACCTGCGCGCTGTAGCCTCAGCAGATCAGCTGTGTTCAGCTTCTCGCCCTGCCTGAAGTGGGTTAGGATCTCTTCCGCCTCGCGCTTGGCAACCTCTTTGGCGCGATCTTCCTTGATGTCCCTGTTCTTCTTCTTCAGGCCCACGATCACCTTCTCAAAGTCGCGAACCTCGCGCTGGGTGCGGATGAACTCTTTGTGTTGCTCATCTGCAGCCTCCTGGGCCTTGACGAACTCCTTGTGAGCGGCATCGGCCTCGGCACGAGTTTGATCGGCTTCCTTGAATGTGGCGATCATCTGGTCGTGATATTCTTGAGCCAGCTCTGCAAATTTCGTGACCTGCTCATGATGTTCGGACGCCTTGTCCCTCATGGCCTGGGCTTCATCCAGGAGCTTCCTCAACTCTTCATTCTTCTCAAGCTGCTCTTTTCGGCTCCGAAACTCTGCATGTAAGGCTGCGATCTTATCGACCAGTTGCTTCTCCTTGTCCGGGCTCAAGACCTCTGTCTGCTGCCTGAACTCCAGGTGGTCGATCTCCCGGCGCAGGTCTCTTATGGAGCGTTCGCCGGTGAGGTTGTACTTCTTGCGAATATCGTCTATCCTTGCATAGAGCTGGTTGGTCTTTTCGTTGAACTCGTCCCTTAGCTTCTTGGCCTCGGCCACATTCTTGTTATTCTCGTCTCGCAGCTTTTTGAGCTCCTGGGCCTTCTCGATCAGCTCTTTGGTGGCCTTGTTGAGCTCGTTTCTCTTGGCGGCCCACTTGCTCGCCTCTGCATTCAGTTGACTGCGCCTATCCTTGAAGGCAAGGGACTCCTGTCTGAGTTTGCCTCTCTTATCTTCCAGTTCTGCCAGCATCCCCCGTTTGTCCTCCTGTTCCAGCACCCTTGCTGGGGTTTAGTCCCACTCCGGGACTAAAAAACCCGGGAACCCTTCGCAAAAAAATTGCGAAGCGCTTCTCTACGGCACTATACGAGATGGGGTTTTAGCATGCCCATTATCGATCTGATGACGATGAATTAGCTATATTGCTATTATCTGCGCCCGAATTTGTAATCGAACAGCTTAGCTTGTATGCCGTTGGCGTAAGCAAAAGATGACCTTCTCATAGGATCGATAGGAGTGAGCATACTACTACATATCGAGAAACCCTTCACGTATTAATCTTTTGGTTACACGTTCCTTGGATCAATACATTTTTATAGTGGGCAGTGACTTAGATGATCTAAGTTAGATATATTATTATTTATTATAATCCAGATATCTATATTCCTGGTCGGTTGTCCATGTAATTCCTTGCTGGCACAACCTAATTAATTATCTGGTAGCTGCAGAACGAAAATCCTGTTTGCATTTATAAGCTGCAATCAACAGATTAAAATAGGTGAGTCTACTTACAAGGTACAGGATCATTAGATTGATTAGCGTTATTCGCTTGATGGAGGGATTGATCTGAAGAAAGCTATGCTAGCAATATCGATAGCTATAGTTTCAGTTGCACTTATAGGTTGTTCTGCAGCTACTTATTGGGCGACGGACTACAGAGAGAGAAACACCACATTCGATTTTGAGCAGAGTGTTCAGGGCAACGGCTATTTCATGACTTATATGTATGCTAAGGCAGGAAATGTAGCTTTCAAGAACTATGGTCATGGCAGCGGCTCAATAAACAACGAGGCCATCCTGACCTACCAGAGCCTGAACCGCACGACTCATAACATGTATTCTGACTACAACGATTACGATATGAACTGCATCCAGTTCAAGGAAGATAACGCCATGGTCTATGCTCCCATGAGGATTGCGGTTGGAACCGGCTATTATGCGGCAAACCCGTTGGATTACAGCTCCCTGCTCAAGGAAAAGACCTGGATAAAGAACTATCGCGCAGGCACCAGCATGCATCATGAGGTCGAGTATGCTCATGCTCTGGACAAAGAGCTGGAGATAACCGTCAAGGAGCTTCTCAATCACACATACGATCCAGAGCTGGTAGGCGTCGGCTTCACCCAGATGAAGATCAATGAAGATGTGACCGACGGCAAGGCCCATATCGGAGTCCTGCAGGCCGGAAACGACTGGACCAGTCAGCAGCCATTCACAGACTTGACCACGCTAAGCAGCACAGGAAGCATGCTGACCACTGCCTGGAAGAAGCCCAGCATCGAGATCGATGAGGACTACTGGGGAACCTACCACATTGAGAAGAACATGACCCTCGAGGTGCCTTACCATTCGAAGCAAACTTCCGACGACTGGCTGCCCTGTTGCTTCGGCGGCTTCAGCGATATGACCACATGGGACCAAAAGACCTTCAAGTCCGCCAAGGGCATCTTCGACTGCACATGCTTCAAGGCGCCCACTCAGGCACAATTCCCAAGGGTCTATCAGTAAACAAGCGATGGGGATGATATTTCCCCCTCTTTTCCTATTTTTATGCAATTTGAGAGCTGGGAGCCAGTTTACCTGGAAATTCTTGAGGACTTTGGCATCTCTCTTGCCCGTGATGAAGAAGCTGCAGAGCTTTTGCAGGACCTCCTGTGTGGCAGAGGGCTGGGCGTGTCTGTGGCAAGGGCGAAGATTTGCGGCAGAGTCACAATTGTATGCGGAAATGCGCCTGGACTGGAGAGAGAGCTGGAAGGACTGCAGGTCAAAGATGCAGCCTTCGTGGCCGCAGATGGTGCCACAGGCGTTCTATTAAAAAAAGGAATCGTGCCAGAGATCGTGGTCACTGACCTGGATGGCCCCTTTTGGGCGATCTTAGAGGCAGACCAGAGGGGCTCAATTGTCGTTGTGCATGCTCATGGAGACAACCTGGGCGCTTTAAAAAGATGTGTGCCACAGTTGAGGAACATAATCGGCACAGTCCAGTGCAGGCCGCCTGATGGGCTGTATAACTTTGGAGGCTTCACCGATGGCGATCGATGTGTCTTTCTTGCCAGGGAGCTTGGCGCTGCCTTCATACGGCTCGTGGGCTTCGACTTCGAGGATGCGAGCGTCACGCCGCGCAAAAAAAAGAAGCTGGCTTGGGCCAAAAAGCTGATCGACCTGGCTCTAAGCTAAAGCCGCCTACAGGGATGTCTGAACTCGCTTGAGGATTCTCTTCAGGGCCTGCGCTGCCACATCCTGCGCATCCCTGCTTGCATCTATCGATACAAAGCGCCCTGGCTCCAGCGCAACCAACCGCCGGAAGTTCTCGTTTACGCTTCGCAGGAACTCAAGTTGCTCGAACTTCTCCCTCTCTTGGCGTGACCGCATCCTCTTCAATGCGAGGGCAGGGTCCAGGGCAAAGAACAATGTCAAATCCGGGGGCATATTCCATGGGGCATAAACGCTCCTGATCCACTGAACGGGATCTGGAACTATGCCTTGCAGCGTCACCCCCTGATAGGCTGCAGTGGAGTCGGCATATCTGTCGGATATGACTATTGCGCCCTCTTCGAGAGACGGGCAGACGAGCCTCGCCAGGTGATCGGCGTGATCTGCCATAAAAAGAAATAGCTCTTCCATACGCCTGGACGGAGACGAGCAGGGTCCATCAGAAGATAGCCGCGCCCTCAGAATCTTTCCTGCCTCGCCTCCTGTGGGCTCAGCAGTCAATATCAGCCTCCGTTCAGGCATGATCTCCTGAAGTTGGGTTGATATATGCTTTGCAGCGGTGCTCTTTCCTGAACCGTCTATGCCTTCAAGGGTTATGAGCAGGCCTTTCACACCCAAGGAACTGAGAAGGAAGGATAATTAAGCTGTCGCCCGATACTAACTCTGGCACATCATACGCTGGATCTTCCGCAAAGTCAGTCCAGTAACCCTCGCAACGGGCGTCTGTACCGCACTTGGGTTGTCTCATGGTCATTGGTAGACAAAATTCGTCAATATCCTACCATAAGGACCTATCAATGCGGCCTGTAGTCCCCTTCTTGCACCGGCACTCACAGCAAAACAACTTCTGAACTCGTGTCGGCCCTCTAAAGGGACAACATTAGAACTCAGTTATGTTTTATATACCTTTCTCATGTATGTGGCGACGGTGCCCAGTAAGCTTTAAGTTGGAGTTCTACATTAACAATGCTGAGGTGCTTCGTTTGACCGACAAGATCTATGTAGTTGGGCACAAGAGTCCGGATACCGATTCTGTAACCTCTGCAATAACCTACGCTAGACTGAAGAACGCCCTGGGAATGAAGGAGGCTGTTCCCGCTGTGGCCGGCGACCTTAATAACGAGACCAAATTCCTGCTGGATTACTTCAAAGTTCCATATCCAGAGAAGCTCACAGATGCCACTGACAAGAAGGTCATACTTGTTGATCACAATGAGATGGCTCAAGCAGTGGACAGGCTCAATATGGAGAACATCCTTGAGGTAGTGGACCACCACAAGATCGGCGGCCTTGCAACAGGCAAACCGATATTCTTCCTCAACGAGCCGGTGGGCGCAACTGGCGGAATTATCGCGAATCTATACGAGCAGAACAATGTCCCAATAAGCAAGGAGATGGCAGGGCTGATGATGGCTGCCATCCTCAGCGACACAGTGCTATTCAAGTCGCCAACATGCACTCCGCGCGACAAGGCTGCTGTGGAGAAGCTTGCCAAGATCGCGGGCGTGGATCCCATGAAGTTCGGAATGGAGCTGCTCAAGGCCAAGAGCGACATCTCATCGAAGTCCGCAAAGGATATCCTTATGGGCGACTTCAAGAAGTTCGACTTCTCTGGTATCAAGGCAGGCGTCGGTCAAATCGAGGTCATGGACCTGGCAGATCTTGCACCCAAGAGAGCGGCGATCCTGGAGGAGATGAACAAAATGAAGGATGCCGAGAAGCTGGACATGATAGTGCTCATGCTTACCGATGTCATGAAGGAGGCCAGCGATCTTCTATTCGTGGGCAGCTCAGCTGCAGCTGCAGGCTTTGAGAAGGCATTTGGAGGCAAGATCTCCAACAACTCCATCTACAAGGAGAAATGCCTGTCCAGAAAGAAGCAGGTGATCCCTCCGCTAGAGGGCGCTTTCAAGAAGTAAAGACGCGAAGGTGACAGTTAGGCCACCTTCTATATTTTTCTGGTGCCTTCATCTCGCGTCCTCTTCTATTCTACCTTCGATATCCAGAAAGGCCGACCTCAGCTGCTCCATTTCCTGCTCTGCAGCTCTCCAGTAGCCGCGTTTCTCCGCCTCCAGCAGTCGCTTCACCACCTCGGCTGCAGCATATTGGTTGTTCTTGATAAGCTTCTCTTGCATCCCCTTATCGAAGATGTAGCGTTCGGCAATGGCGGACCAGATCCAGTCCTCCACTGCATGCGTTGTGGCTGCCAAGCCCAGCATGTTCTCAACCCTGTCTGCAACCTGCTGTGCTCCGTGGAATTCGTGCTCGAGCATGGCGTTCGCCCAGCGAGGATTGAGCAGCCTGGTCCTTGCACCACGGGCGATGGCATCATTCACATCTTCTGTGCGCACGACCTCCTCAGTGGTATCTGAGATGAGCATCTTCGGCGAAATTCCCCGCTCTTTTTGCACCGCCCTTGCCAGCCCGCCAAAGAACTCGTAGTAGTGATCGAGGTCTATGATCTCGCGGTCAACGGTGTCTCGAACCTGTGAGACCAGCTCAATCCTCGCCAGGTTGCTTCTGTAAAGGACTTCGCTCTTCACTGCATGAAGGTTCTCTGCGTAAAGGTGATCCATTGATTGGATGAAGACCTCTGCCAGCTCGTCTTCCGTCTTCCAGACAGAGTCCTCTACCAGCGGCAGCATTCTCGTGCCAAACTCTCCTGCCTTGGGCCCGAAGATCCGACCATTGGCCATCCGCTGGATCATCTTCTCATCCAAACCCGATGCTTTAAGTCTCTCCAGGTTTTCGAGAGAGTGCTTGCGCACGAAGTTCATCTCCACAGGCTCGTCGAGAGCAGCCACGAGATTGAAGGCTTGATCCAACATGAGGACGACGTTTGGGAACATATCCCGGAAAAAGCCACAGATGTTCACCAGGCAATCGATCCTTGGCCTCCCCAGCTCCTCGAGAGGCACCACATCTAGGCGAGATGACCAGGCGCCATAGTCCCTGACAATGCGAACTCCAATGTAGCTGAGAATCTGGCCCACAGACTCCCCACCTGTCTTTGTGGTCTCAAAGCCCCAAAGGATCGCTCCGACCGTCTCAGGGTATGATCCTTCACTCTTTAGGTATGCTGAGATGGTATTTTGCGCAATCTCAGCACCCCGCTCGACGGCCGTTTGGGTGGGAATGCGACTTGGATCGAACTGCGTCAGATTTCGGCCGGTTGGCAAGATCTCTGGGTTACGAATGGCGTCCCCTCCAGGGGCAGATTCGATGAAGCCCATCTGCAATCCCTGCAGAAAACTCCTGATCTCATTATCGTTGCCTGAATACTTCTCCAGGAACTGCAGGCCCCAGACGAGGCTCTTCTTCATCTCCTCTTTCTTGGCTGATGGCAAGCCGCTTGCCTGCAGGGCAGCATCCACTGACTCATCCATGCAAATTTGAACCAGCTTCGAGGCAAGATGGTCTATCTCATCCAGATCGCGAACAAAATCCCTCTTGTTCCTGAGAGCAAGATCATAATCAATCCCGCGTCCCGCGGCCAATATTCGGTTCAAGGACTTGCAGCCATTCCTGTCGTACCTCATGATGAACGTCAAGAAGCTCCTCAAATCGGCTCGATCATAATTTGCGCCGAGGATGTGAAGGCCCTTGGGTATTATTCTGCGCTTCATATCGTAGAGCTCTTCGTGGATCGCCTCCAAATCCCTGCCTCGCAGGTTAAGCGCTGCCGCCTTTTGCAGGATCTTCTCTTTTGCCCTCTCTCCTCGCAGGGGATCTATCAAGCCGGCCTGGCTGTGCTCGTCTATCAAGTCCTCCAGCTCTGCATAGCCCTCATAGAGCTCTGATGTTGTGTAAGGCGGGGAGTTGTAGCCGATTGTGGTTCCATAAAGCCTGCGCTTGGCGATCACCACCTCAGATGTATTTACGACATGGTAGAAGTAGAGATGGGGCAGCGAGCCTATGAGCAGATCCGGGAAGCATTCTTCCGAGAGACCTATCTCCTTTCCCTTAGTGAACTCAGCAAGGCCATGCGTCCCCACATGAACGATGGCGTCTGCCTTCCAGAATTTTTCCAGCCAGTGGTAAAACGCAATGTACTGATGATGTGGTGGCCTGGTCTTGTCGTGAGAGGCCTTTGCCAGGTCTTCTTCGCCGAGAGGCGGTCTTGCCGGCTGAATGCCGATGAAGACATTGCCAAGCTGCACCCCTGGAATCAGGATCTTTTCATCTGATACCATCACATCTCCAGGAGGCTCCCCCCAGGAGTCGACCACATCGCAACGCATGCTCTCGGGAAGAGATGTGAAGAACTGCAGCCAGTCCGCATGTTTTATGCTGAAGCTGCTCGCGAGAGTGAAAACCTGGCGATGCCAGACTCCCGAATTGAAAAGCCCCCTCTCCTGGAAAATTTCATGCAGACCAGTCTTCGGCAATTGCACGCGATAGCCTTCTTCCTTGAGCTTCTCCAGCAATCGCAAAACGCTCTTGAAGACGTCCAGGTAGGATGCCACACCCAGGTTCTCCTCGCCAGGCGGATAGTTGTAGATGACGAAAGCCACGCGCTTTTCAGAATTGTCCTTCTGCCTGAGGCGAATCCAGCTTTTGATGCGCGAAGCAATCTTGCGGACGCGTTCCTCGATGGCTGCGACCTCATGGGCCTCTAGCTCGCCAACAGAGACATCCCGCACACCACAGCAGGGGATGGGCTCAACAGAGCCATCCAGCTCAGGCCAGATCACCGCCATGATGGACTCGATTGGTGAGAGGCCGGTATCCGACATTTTCCATTCATCGATCTTCCGGCTGTACATGCATGCCGGCGTGAAGACCGGCACATTGAGATCGCGAAGAAGTTGCCTGGTCAGACTGGGGTCTCCGCCAAGAGGCCCGCCGTTCAAGCGGAACCATGTCAGGTTGATCAAAGCATCCAAGACGGGATCTCCTTCATCAAAGAAGAATCTCCTCATTGCCCGTAGATTGTGGATGCCGTCTGAGAATACGGGGATCATGTTATAGCCCTCAAACTCTTCGATGAGGGCTTTGAGGACCGGCTGGCACTGTTCAAAGTGCATGTTGCCGTAAAAGATGATGCCGATGGTGGGACGGCTGCTGTCATGCCCCGATGCGCAAGTGTAATCCTTCAGCTCCTGAAAATATCCATATTCTGGATGATAGATTCCGAACTCTGGAGATGGCTCAGGATCTCTTGGCCTTGGAAGATCACAGTTCAGGTAATCCTTTAGAAGTAGCATCAGCAGGCTCCTGTAGTTCTCTTCCCCTCCATACCTCCAGTATCTGGCAAATCGCACATAGTTGCCAGCATCCCTCACAGGTCCGAGAGGGACCAGCCTTCCGGCAGTCTGCACCAGGCTCTCGGCCCTGGAGATCTTCTTCCAGACCTCTTCTGGGTCGCGTGCCTCATCGTCCCTTATCTTCCCTGCCAGACTTTTTCCCCGGAAGGAGCCAAGACGTGTGATCTCCATCATCTTGCCAACAGGGGCCATGAGGTTGATCACTATGTTTCGTTCATCCTTCAGGGCCCTGTAGACTAGATCGATAGAACGCCCTGAACCACGGATATCCACAAAGACGGCATCCGAAGAGCGCAAGTCTTGGAAAACTACATCATCCTTTACCTGCTCCTCATCGATCTGACGAGGGTAGTAGACCTTCAACTCCAGCGATAGGCCAAACTCCTTTTTTAGTTGTAGTGCTGCCCTGGCCAGGCCAGAGGCGGGCACAGTAGAAATGAACGTCACCTTCATTCTCTCGTCAGCTCCTCGAAGATATCTATTTTTGATTTTTTTTAAAAATGAAATTTCAGTGCCTATCAGGAGACGGGATAGACCAGAGTGCCTCTTTTCTCAAGATCGTAGTCGAGTCCCTGAAACTCAGCCAGATATCTTTGATGAACTGCCTGAGGGTCTAGGTCTTTGAACAGATCCGGATGCAACCACTTAGCAAGATAAGCCACGCCTATGAAGTGCCTGCAACCACTGAATGGCATATAGGTCCAGAGGGGCGATGCGATCAGGTACACCCGGCCTTCCTTTACTGCAGTGATGTTCTGCAACTCGGGCCGGCTCAGGATCTCTCTTCTCGTCTCCTCCAGCTTCCCTGTGTCGCCTGCATCGCGGCGGTCGTAGTCTTCATCTCCCATGATGCGAATTATCACGTCGGGATTGGCTGCGATCACGTCTTCTGGATTGACCTCTTGGATTTCGCCTTTGCCAGCAAAGATGCTTCTTCCCCCAGCCGACTCAATGGGAGATACGTCGCTCGTGGAAGCACGATAGCGCTGATACTCGCCATAGACCAGTGGTTTCTGGCTGTCCGGCAGA